>Ga0208742_1000583_pt1 | contig 12557 bp, 11 predicted proteins | sample CryBogCBH28Sep08_FD_184601 | JGI IMG/M metagenome (GOLD analysis project Ga0208742, IMG submission 184601) | Freshwater microbial communities from Crystal Bog, Wisconsin, USA - CBH28Sep08 (SPAdes) (version 2) | ecosystem: Environmental > Aquatic > Freshwater > Lake | place: Crystal Bog... | reverse complement strand
TTAGTTCCTAATTGTTAGGAAATCATAAATCTTTTACAAAGTTATTGGGAATTTCTTGCGTTTCCTTGAGCCAAGGAAACCATGTCCGAAAGGGTGAATCCCGACAAGTGCTCTCTCATGTGGTCACCAACCTCGGCCCAGACGCCTAAGAGGACACATTGACCCTCATGGTTGCATGCCCCGTCTTTGTGGGGCTCGCCGAAGAGACCGGCCACAATGGGCCCATCGACAGCGGTGACGATCTGCGCGAGAGTGATTTCACTCGGGTCTCTAGCGAGTAAATATCCGCCGCCAACACCACGTTTTGAAACCACCAGTCCTTCTGACTTGAGGGCCAGCAAGATCTGTTCTAAATAAGGCTGCGGGAGTCCGGTTCGCTCGGCGAGTTCCTTGACTGGGGTGGGGGCGTTATGGGCACGCAGAGCCAAGCTCAGTAGGGCTCGGCTGGCGTAGTCGCCACGGGTAGAAACGCGCACGCCGTCAGTTTAGAGCCCGGCGAACCGAGATGCCGAGGCGACTCGACGAGAGCGAATTCGTGGCATTCTGTAGGGGTGGAAGAGACTAATACCCCGCTAAACCCCGATGAAGTTCTCTCACCGAGAGTCGAAGGAATTGAGACAGAGAACTTGGGAGCCGAAGAAGACGCTGACTACATTTCCCAACCGGCCAAGGTAATGAGAATTGGGTCGATGGTAAAGACATTGCTCGATGAAGCCCGATCAGCGGACCTCGACGAGGCGGGTCGCAAGCGTCTGAAGGAAATTTATTCTCTGTCCATTGACGAACTATCCGGAGCGCTGTCGCCTGACCTTGTGAAAGAATTGAGTCGTATGGCGCTGCCTTTTAGCAGCGAGGTGCCAACTGAATCTGAACTCCGTATTGCCCAAGCGCAATTGGTGGGGTGGCTCGAGGGCCTCTTCCACGGAATCCAAGCTTCGCTGTTTGCCCAGCAGGCGGCGGCTCAAGCGCAGTTGGAAAAGATGCGCGAACGTTCCCTAAATCCAGGCCAGGGTTCAACCCTGCCTGGGAACTACCTCTAAAGAATCCCGTGGTGTCACTCACTGCCACTAGCCTCATCTCGATGATTTGGAGCGGGCGGAACGAACGGTAATGGCTGAAGAATTCGTCCACCTCCACAACCACACTGAGTACTCGATGCTCGATGGGGCTGCTCGTATTGAAGAGATGATCGCCGCCGCGAAGGCCGATGGCCAACGGGCCATCGCCATTACCGACCACGGAAACCTCTACGGAGCCATCGACTTCTACACGGCCGCTAAGAAGGCGGGGATTAACCCCATTCTGGGTTTCGAGGCGTACATGGTTGACGATCGATTCTCTCGTCCGGCCCGTCGAGGCAAGCTCGACGACACGGGTGGAGATGTTGAAGGTGGCAAGAAGGCATATAACCACTTGACCCTCTTATGTGAAAACGACAAGGGTTACCGCAATCTCCGCGAACTATCTTCGCTGGCGTTCCTCGAGGGCTACTACTCCCAGCCTCGCCTGGACTGGGAGTTGCTCGAGAGGTTCTCTGAGGGCCTCATCGCAACATCCGGTTGTCTCGGTGGCACCGTGCTGCAGTCACTCTTGCGAGGCGAATACGAAACCGCACGGACCGACGCCGCCCGTCTACAAAGCATCTTTGGTCGAGAGAACTTCTTTATCGAAATGCAAGATCACGACATGCCGGAGCAACGCCGGACAAATCCAGACTTGCTGAAGATTGCTAAGGAAATTAACGCTCCGCTCCTCGCTACCAACGACCTTCACTACGTCAAGCACTCGGACTACGAAATGCACGACGCCCTGCTCTGCATTGGAACCGGGGCGAGAGTCGCGGACGTTGAGCGATTCCGCTTCGCGAGTGACCAGCATTACCTGAAATCTGCAGCCGAAATGCGCTACTTGTTCCGTGACATCCCTGATGCCTGTGACAACACGCTATTGGTAGCAGAACGTGCGAACGTAACAATTGAATTCGATCAAGACGCTCTACCCGAGTTCGTTTTGCCACCCGAGTTGTCCTCGCTGCCTCACAAGGAAGGCGCGGCGAAGTATTTGAGTGAACTGTGCTACCGAGGCGCTCACGAACGTTTCGGCGAAACGCTCACGCAAGAACAGCGTGACCGTCTCGAATATGAGCTTCGGGTAATCAACGAGATGGGTTTCGCTGACTACTTCTTGGTCGTGTGGGACTTGATTAAATACGCCCGTGACCGTGGAATTCGAGTTGGTCCAGGACGTGGTTCAGCGGCGGGATGCTTCATTGCGTACTGCCTGCGGATCGTTGACTTAGACCCGATTCAATACGGGCTGCTCTTCGAGCGCTTCTTGAATCCGGGACGCAAATCCATGCCCGACATCGACATGGACTTCGATGAGCGATACCGCGGCGAGATGATTCGCTACGCGGGCGAGAAGTATGGCGTTGACCACGTTGCTCAGATCGTGACATTCTCGACAATCAAAGCTCGAGCCGCGGTGCGTGACGCAGCGCGTGTATTGGGGTACAACTCGAAGATCGGTGACAACATCGCAAAGGCGATGCCGCCGCTGGTTTTGGGGCAAGACTTGCCGCTTAAAGCATGTTTCGAAGTGACAGAAGGTTATGAGAAGCGGTTCCCCGAAGCAGCGGGGTTGCGGCAGATGTACGAAGAGGACGCCGAGGTCAAGCACGTCGTCGATACGGCCATGGGATTCGTCGACAAGCGTCGACAGGCGGGTATTCACGCGGCCGCGGTTGTAATTACCAAAGAGCCGGTCATGGACTACGTGCCGGTGTCGCGCAAGAGTTCAAGCGGATCGGGTGACGACGCTCCGGTAGTTACTCAGTACGAAATGAACTGGATTGAAAAGCTCGGGCTCCTGAAAATGGACTTCCTGGGTCTTCGAAACCTTGCCATTATTGAGCGCGCCCTCGAACACATTGAGCGGAGACACGGTGTACAGGTGGACATTGACAATGTCCCGCTCGATGACCCGAAAGTGTTCTCGCTTTTACAGCAGGGCAACTCTATGGGCATCTTCCAGCTCGAGGGCGACAAAATGCGCCAACTCATGCGTCGCCTTGCGCCAACGCAGTTTGAAGACATTGGCGCTCTCGTGGCGCTCTACCGACCCGGACCGCTCTCTGAAAATGTGCACAACGACTATGCGGACCGCAAGAATCACCGCAAAGAAGTCACCTACGAGCACCCCGACCTTGAAGAGATCTTGGGTGAAACCAACGGCCTGATGATTTATCAAGAGGACGTCATGCGTGTAGCGCAAAAGGTCGCGGGCTTTACGATGAGTGAAGCCGATGATCTACGGAAGGCTTGCTCGAAGAAGATTCGAGATTTGATTCAAGCTCAGCGAATCAAATTCGTCGACGGGACTGAGCGTCTGGGATATGGCCGAGAATTTGGCGAGCACCTCTTTGACAAGATTGAGCCCTTCGCCGACTACGCCTTTAATAAATCGCACGCTTATGGGTATGCCCTCATTGCGTATCAGAACGCCTGGTTGAAGGCTAACTACCCGGTTGAATACATGGCTGCTCTGCTGACCTCATTTGCCGATGACAAGGACAAAGCCTCTTCGTATTTGAATGAGGCGCGTCAAATGGGCATTCGTGTGAGCGTGCCCAGTGTTAACGACTCTCTGGCCGAATACTCACCATCAATGGTGGAGGAGAATGCCATTTTCTATGGTATGGCGGCCATCCGAAATGTCGGAGAACTGGTTGTCGAGATGATTGTTTCTGAGCGTGAGGCTAATGGCCCATTCACGACAATCTATGACTTTGTTCGCCGAGTCGACCCTCGGGTGCTTAACCGTCGCACCATGGAAAGTTTGATCAAGGCTGGTGCGTTTGACTGCCTCGGAGTTTCGCGACAGGGTCTCTTGCTCAAGCAAGAAGAACTCGTCAATGTCACGCTGCTTCGCCGCAAAGACCACTCCGCGGGAATTACCACGCTGTTTGCCTCCTTTGACGATGACGCGGGGGAGGACTGGTCGGGCACCGACATTCCGATCAGCCCGAACGAGTTTCCGAAGGCCCAGAAGCTGGACTTCGAGCGCGAAATGTTGGGAACCTACATCTCGGATCACCCGCTTCGTGGGTCTGGGGCAGAACTCGCCAAGATGGTGGATGCCACGCTGGCTCAGATTCGAGAACAGACTGCTCAGTACGGAAGCTCTCACCGCAACATTGTGCTGGGTGGAATTATCACTGGGGTAACGGTCAAGACCACTCGTGACGGTCAGCAATTTGCCATTTTGCAGATCGAGGACCTAACGGGGCACGCCGAGGTAAAAGTTGGTGCCAAGAAGTTTACCGAGTACCAGGGGTTGCTCGTTAAGGACACGGCTGTGGCCTTTAAGGCTCGGGTGTCGGAGTACGAAGACACCATCAGTATTTCGGGAATTGACTTCCGCCAAATTCGGCTCTCCGATGACATTGGAGTCTTGCGTTTGCAGTTTCGCAACCAGGACATGACCCAAGAAAATGTGACCATTCTGAAGTCAATTCTTCAGCTGTATCCCGGTCCTTCACCAGTTGAACTCATGAGTGGGCCTGATGGGAAGGTCTTCCAACTTGGTCCAGAGTGCAATGTCTCCATCGAGGCGGCAGTAGGGGATATTCGTTCGGAATTCGGTCGACAGGTCATAGTCAACTAGCCCTGATTTTGCCCTTGGCGCCAAGTCGTAGAATAGAACCTATGGCAATTGACGTCACCACGAAAGACACCACCGCATTAAGCGACGCCGAACTAGCCGAGATGGCTGATCTGTGCGTTGACCGCGAACCAAAATTCGACATTGGTTTCCTCTCCAAAGAGCGCGAAGAGTGGGTTCTGGTGACCCAAGCTCGTGAAGGCAACAAGCTTCGTGGTTACGCCTTTTGCACTCTCGAGCGCATTGGTGGCACACCCGCCATGCTGATTGGGGTCATGCTCGTCGACCGCAATACCAAGTCGGACTCGACTCTTAAGGCGATTCTCGCCGACCAGTATCGCCGAGCCTTACTGGCCTTCCCGGACGAAGACGTTCTACTCGGATCTCGATTGGCAACCGCCGACGGTTTCCGGGCTTTCTTGGGTCTTGAAGATGTCGTTCCACGAGTGGGCTACAAGCCAACGGGCGAAGATCGCGCTTGGGGCCGTCGACTAGCTAAGCGATTTGGCAACGAGAAGACAATTGATGACAAGACTTTCATCATGACCGCAACCGCAACTCCGGTTGGTGGACTCGACTACGTCGCAGCCAAGGCCGTTGTACCCGAGGGCGCAAGTGTCCTGTTCAAGGGCGTTAAGGCCGCCAAGGGAGACCGCTTAGTCGTCTTCGGTTGGGCCATGGCCGAAGCACTGAGCTCGGGAAAACTACCCAAGTAACTAGTTCCGGGGAAGAATCCCCAAACACACTTTGTAGCAGTGACCCTCGACGGGATCGCTGAGTGCCGCCAGTACATACTGGGGTTTGTATCCGATTGCGGTGGCGAGGTCTTTGCCCGAAAGCGAAGAGACTCGAGTTGTCTCCATCATTCGGATTAACGCCGGATCGTCGCAAAAAAGCCAAATGTCCTCTCCAGACCAACCGAATCGAACCCACGTGGTGCCATCGTCGTCACGTCGAAGAACTTGTGGACCTCGCTCTGGTGTTATCAACGCGACACTCGGCCGCTCACCGCGGAATTCCCAGTAGGGAGAAGAGGGGCCGCGAAAGCCAAAGAGATGACCTTCGGTCGGAGTCTTCAGCGCTTCTAACCACTCGCGAAGGCGTTTGTGGCGGTAGGTACCAAGGCGAACTGGGAGGTCGGCCAGATTCAGAGCCTCGGGCTGGGCGAGGTCGTCTCTTTCGGTGGAGAACGAAAGTTCTCCCCGAACTAAGTCAAAGAGTCGTAGGTCTGAATCAACCCCAGTGGGCCAGGGTACACGCCAGCGAACGATTGACCTTGACGCAACGTCCATCACCGTCGTTATGGAATTACTGCTGCCGAGCACAATGGCGAGCATGGTCGAGCCGGGCTCGATGTCAACGAATTGACTGTTCGGGGTCTTGTGGACAAGTCGACGATTGATCTTTTCCGGTTTCTTTGACTGAAAGAGGCTCATCGGTTCAGCAACTCGGCGATCTGGGAATCAAGGTCGGCCCAGTTATCGACGGGCAACTGGCAGACTCCACTCCGGCAGACATAGGCGAGGCCCGGACTGCGCTGGCTCAACAAGGGGCTTAAACCCGAGCCGGTCACGAGCACGCTACGAATCATTGGGGTTAATCGTAGATGAGCCGAGAGTGAGTTTTGGTCGCCCGGAATCACAATCTCGAGTCCTTCGAACGCAAATCCCGCAGCGTTGACCAGGTCAACTACCTCTAGTGGGTAATCACGCAAAACGGTTCCGGCGAGCAGGACTAACTCCTGGGCTTCTCCCAATAGCTCACTATCGCCCAAGACCAGACCCAACCGTGCAACTCCTCGAGTCCAGACTGAATGAGCTGCGGGAACTGCGCCATCAAAAAGATCCTTAGTTCGGGTTGGAATGTCGTGAACCTGGTCATCTTGTGAGAAATACCCACGGAGTCGACCATTTTCATCGCGGTCTTCGAAATGGCTGCGGACATAGAGCGTGATCTCAGAGGCGCGTTCAAGCCATTCGTCGGCGCCGGTTTTCTCAAAGGCGCAGACACAGGCTTCAAGTAGCCAAGCCAGGTCAGCCAATGTCGCGCGGGCTTGTTGGGCCTCAGTGCGCCACCACCCCTCGGAAAAATGAGTTTGCAGCAAATTAGCCAAGAGGTTGAGGCCCTCGCTCTGGTGACGCGATTCGGTACTCGCCAAAAACGCGCACACCAGCATTGCATTCCATTCGAGAATGACCTTCTCGTCACGTGACGGCTGGGGCCTGCCAAGGCGCGAGAGACGAAGCGCTTGCCCAGCATCTTCCATGTCTGGAGGAGTTTCGAAGGATTCCTCTCGGCCCAGACTTGGCACAGATCGCCCCTCTAGGTTGCCCGTCTCCGTGATCTGCCAGCGTTCACAGACTCGATTCAGTAAGTCAGGGATTCCCGAGTTCTCAAGGACTTCGCGAACCTCTTCGGGCGTCCACGTAATGTGCGATCCCTCAACACCGTCAGCATCGGCATCGAGTGAGGATGCGAAACCAGTTCCCAGATTGAATGCGCGAAGCACGAAGTCGAGCGTGGCAACCCCCACAGCCCTGAACTCTTCATCGTGGTATTGCTTGCTTGCCCGAAAATAAAGACTCGCGAGTTGGGCCTGGTCGCACAACATCTTTTCGAAGTGCGGGACAGCCCAAAATTCATCGACACTGTATCGAGCAAAGCCACCGTCAATGTGGTCGTAGAGACCGCCATGGCTCATCGCACGAAGGGCACTCCGTGCGAGTTCGGCACTCCGAGGATCTTCATTTTCAAGCAAGGCGTTTACAAAACTCGCTCTCGGGAATTTTGGGGCAACGGAGAAGCCGCCTCGATTGAAACGTTCGGCGAGCTGTTCGGTCAGTTTGTATCGCACTTCCACTAAATCCGGACTCTCGGATGTGGGTGTGAGCCGGTCCAAGAAACGGACCTCTTGACGCATCGCCTTAGCCAGTTCTTCGGCTTGCTCTTCAATTCGAGCCCGTTCACTCTTCCACGCTTGGCCCAGTGCTGATACGACTTTGCTGAACCCAGGCTGCCCACCTCTGTCGATAGGAGGGAAATAGGTGCCAGCCAGAAAGGGCTTCTTCTCCGGAGTCATAAAAACCGACATCGGCCAGCCACCGTGACCAGTCATTAGTTGCGTGGCTGCCATATAGATGGCGTCAACATCGGGCCGCTCTTCACGGTCAACTTTGATGGAAATGAAATTCTCGTTTAGCAATTGAGCGATTTCGTCATTTTCGAACGACTCGTGGGCCATTACGTGGCACCAGTGACAAGCGGAATAGCCAACTGACAGAAAGACCGGCTTGTCTAATTCCCGCGCAACCTCAAATGCCTCTTCAGACCACTCCCACCAGTCCACTGGGTTTTGGGCGTGTTGAGCAAGATAGGCGCTCGACGAGTCTTGAAGGCGATTAGGCACTCAGCGAGCGTAGTCACTTAAGAAATGTTGCGCAGCGTCTCTTCGAGTTGTTTGGAAATGACCGATTTCTCTTCAGGAATTGAAATATTTTCCACTAACTCTTGGGCTCGAAGTTTCCATCCATCAATTTCAGTCGTGTCTCCAAGCGCGATCACAGCACGCAATATCCCTTCAGCGACTGAAGCACGCAGCCAATCAGGTTGTTCGGAGGCCCAAGCAGCCTCATTGGCGCTTTTCGCGAAGTTGAGTGCGAGACCAGCACAGGCGTTGTAGGCCAACGCTCGAGAGACCATCCAGTCGCTGATGATCCAATTCCGCTCGTTGCCCACTTGAAGCCAGTGATACCTAGAGGTAAATGCCGCCTGAAGGAGTTCTCGAAGGTCGGCTTCGGTTCGCACGGCCTGGTCCAATATTTCCCAGCAGCGATTGAATTGCTGGATGGCAATTGAGCGGTTATCAAGTTCAGCCACAAGTCGAGATTAGGTGAGAAACTAGAAGAGTGGAAATCACCTATCCAATCAAGACTGCGCGTTTAATTCTTCGGCCCCTTGTAGAGGGGGATTACCCCGACCACGTCAAACTCTTTTCCAATCCGGTGGTTCTGCGCTATCTCTATGAAGACGTTATGGACGAACAAGCGATGCGGGAGCACTTTGAGAAGCGACTCTCTACAGGTTTACCGAACGAGGGCGAGTGGCGAAACTTGGCGGTATTAGACGGAGATATTTTTTTGGGTGAAGTGGGATTTGGGCTTATCTCAGAAATTCATCGAACGGTCGAATTAGGCTACGTTTTTGAGCCTTCAACTTCCGGAAATGGTTTCGCGACTGAAGCCGTTGAGGCGCTTTTCCCAATTGCGTTCAACTCGATGAATGCCCATCGAGTGGTCGCTTGCCTCGATGCCAGGAATTCAGCGTCGGCCCGACTAGCCGAGAGGCTCGGTATGAGGATTGAAGCGCACTTCCGCGAAAATGAAATTGTGAAGGGCGAGTGGACAGATGAACAAGTCTTCGCACTATTGAAGTCCGAATGGACTGGCGCTTAGCTTTCTTCGGCGCTGGCCTTGATGGCCTTTAGGGTATCGGCGATCCCTTCAATGGCCTCTTTGGTTCGTCGATCAATGTGCCACTGCGCTTCATCACCGTAGGTGTCTTTGAAATACTGCAAACCAGGCTCAAGGAATTCCCAGTACTCGGTTAACTCAGTGCCACCCTCGGTCGGGGTGAACCGATAGCCCCACCGAATGAGGTCGCCTTCGACCAAGAAGGAAAATTCCTTACCGGGTTCAGCGATGTCCACCAAGCACTCGGTCTCCCACGAGTCGTAATCGGTTTCATTGCGACCAACGAACCAAGCTCCTGCTCGTGGACCTTCGCCCTCTTTCCACCAACTGGCTTTGCAAATGGGGCTCCACTTGCCCATGTTTGAGAGATCGGTGATGAGGTCATACAGGGCCTCGGGCGACGCCTTGACGTAAATCGATTCACTGTGGGTGATAGTTGCCATGGCTTTAGTCTGCCCGACTTTGATGTCAGCGTGGGCTATAGACGAAAATTACTTGGAATCGAGTCGCTCCTTGGCCATGGCCGCTACAACGTTGCGCTGCAGTTTCCCGTTGGTCGTCCTCGGAAGGCTCTTGGTGATCAGCAAATGCTTCGGTTTAGCCCACGGACCAATGTGAGTTTCGGCCAGTTCGCTGAGCGATTCAAGCGCGACCTCTTGATCTGAGACGACCACGGCCACTATCGCTTCACCCCAAATTGGATCCTCGAGTGAGGTGACTGCAACCTCGCTCACCGATTTGTTCTGGCCCAAGATTGCTTCGAGCTGCTCGGGCCACACTTTCTCACCACCAGTGTTAATCACTGAACCAATACGGCCGAAGACGCGAACAACACCATCAGTGACAGCCCCTCCGTCTCCAGTAGGGAACCAGTCACTCGAGCCATCGGGGCCGACGATAGTCCGACGATCTTGTTCGCGGTAACGAGTGAACAATGTTGGCGACTTAACCACAAGTTCACCTTCGATGGAACTCACCAAGACCTCATCGAGGGGAATTCCCCCGTACACAATTCCTGATCCGGTTTCTGTCATGCCCCAGGTGGGCAGTACATTCTCCGATAACTCTGAGGGGGGCTTGGCCCCGCCGAGAAGAACATAGTGATACTTCGCCAGGTCGTATCGCGCTAGTTGTGCCCGTACGACAGAAATGTGAGTAGCGCCCAGCTCTGGCCCTTGTTCCAACTCGTCGGTCCAGCACAGATTGGCGTATCCAAACGCTGCACGCAAGAGCACTGCGAGGCCGCCAATGTGATTGGGTGGCAAGGCTGGAACCCAGGTGGCAGAGGTGCCGCTATTCAAACGCGATGAGGTGAGTCGGGCGCTGGCCTCGAGAGCTGTCCAGGAAAGCTCGGCCGCTTTGGGAGTTCCGCTTGACCCTGATGTCAACATCACCAGTGCAGTTTCCTCGTCGACTCCCGCCCCCTGGTCTAGTGAAACTTCCCCATCTTCACTCAGCAGATGCGTCGCGCCCAGTTGCTTCAATTGATCGCGCTGCAACTCTGGCGAAATTCGCCTGTCGAGAATGCAGAAAGCTTGGCGAGTCTCGACGAAGTTGGAAATGACTTGGAAGAGGTTTGGACTCAGCTCGAGATTTATTGCTACGAGTTTGGGCACGCAATCAGGCTAGGCGCACTAGCGTGGTGCGCATGGAAAAGACCGTCATCACTGGTGACCCGATTGATCCCGTCGAGCAGTTCCGGAATGCACCCTTGCCGCATTTTGAGCGGGTCGGGAACTTTAACGACATCATCTTCGAAGTGGGCGAGGGGATTGCCCGAATCACCATAAATCGGCCGGAGGTGCGCAACGCCTTCCGCCCCCAGACCATTACTGAACTTTCCGAAGCTTTCACCAGGGCTCGCGACGACATCTCTGTTGGCGCGGTGATTCTCACTGGCGCTGGTCCAGACGCCTTCTGCTCTGGCGGGGACCAAAAGATTCGTGGCGATGATGGGTACATCGGAAGCGATCAAGTCGCTCAGCAGGGCGTTGGCCGGCTCAACGTTCTTGACCTCCAGCTTCAAATCCGTCGCCTACCCAAACCGGTGATTGCTCAAATTGCTGGGTACGCCATCGGTGGTGGACACATTCTCCACTTGGTCTGTGACCTTTCAATTGCGGCGACGAACGCACGCTTCGGTCAGACCGGACCAAAGGTTGGCTCCTTCGATGGTGGCTATGGATCGTCACTGTTGGCCAACACCATTGGACTGAAGCGGGCTAAAGAGGTCTGGTTTCTGTGCCGCCAATACGATGCGAAGCAAGCCCTCGAATGGGGGCTCGTCAACACGGTGGTTGAGTTGGACGATCTCGAAAAAGAGACCATCGCATGGTGCCGTCAGATTTTGACTCTGTCGCCCTTAGCCCTTCGGATGCTCAAGGCCGGATTCAACGCTGCCGAAGATGGCTTGGCGGGAGTGCAGCAACTCGCTGGCGACGCCACGATGCTGTTCTACATGTCCGAAGAAGGACAGGAGGGCCGCAATGCCTTTCAGCAGCATCGCGCGCCTGACTTCAGTCGGTTCCCTAAGAGACCGTGAACGCCCCCGCAACTCCACTCAAGCGCTGGGTAGCCGCGGCACGCCCACGCACACTGCCCTCGGCGACCGTTCCGGTTGCGATAGCAGTGGCGGCATTTCGACCGCATTCAATCAACTGGTTTAACGCTCTACTGTGTCTCTTCGTTGCCCTCGCGTTACAGATTGGAACAAACTACGCCAACGATTACTCCGATGGCGTTCGTGGCACTGATGAAAACAGAGTTGGCCCATTCCGATTAACTGCTTCAAAGTTGGTTCCAGCGAAGAGCGTGCGAAAGGCGGCTTTCCTGAGTTTTGCGTTGGCGGGCGTCGCCGGAATTGTTTTGGCTTCGCGAAGTTCTTGGTGGATGGTGGTCGTCGGGTTGACCGCGGTGGCGGCGGGATGGTTCTACACGGGTGGACCTAAGCCCTACGGGTATTACGGATTTGGCGAACTATTTGTGCTTATTTACTTCGGCTTTGTAGCCGTGGTGGGAACGATGTACGCACAGTCCGCGAGTACGGCGGGGCACCTGTCGCTCGCGCATCAGTCTTGGCCCCTGGGATATGCCTCCGGAATGCTGGCGTGTGTGATGCTTGAGGCCAACAACCTTCGAGATATTGACGGCGATCAGGTATCGGGCAAGAAAACCTTGGCTGCGCGTCTGGGTCGCCGTAGAGCTGGGTGGTTGTACTGGTTCTGCGTCTCCCAAGCGTTGCTTGGCTTCTTGGAGACCCGACACTTCTTGATTTGTGCGGTGATTGTGATTGCTTATTGGCCAGCTCTCAAACTCGCACGAAGTGCAAAGCGTGGCCGAGAGTTATTGCCACTCCTAAAGTTTTCTGCTCGAGCTCAACTTCAGGTTGGTGCGGTGGCGGTCGTTGTCCTCGCGCTGCACTACGGC
>Ga0208742_1000579_pt1 | contig 12563 bp, 10 predicted proteins | sample CryBogCBH28Sep08_FD_184601 | JGI IMG/M metagenome (GOLD analysis project Ga0208742, IMG submission 184601) | Freshwater microbial communities from Crystal Bog, Wisconsin, USA - CBH28Sep08 (SPAdes) (version 2) | ecosystem: Environmental > Aquatic > Freshwater > Lake | place: Crystal Bog... | reverse complement strand
ATTTACTTCACTTCCTCTCAGTTTATATTAAATCTAAGGTGATTAAGATCTTTGACTATTTTAGCCTAAGCTAGCATCCTAGAGTTACTATTCCGACATAGCCCTCTGTCCGAACAGTATCTAACTCTAGGATGATAGCTCCAAAGGAGCGACGAGTAATGTTCTAGGAGTACTAGAGTCTCCCAGCAGCAGAACTGTATTCGTACTAGCTACTACACTTGCGAGGTAGCTGAGGATCTGGGGAATTAACTAGGAGGACTCGCTTAAAGTGCTCCAGTACTAGTACTGGCAGGCTCGCGTAGACAAGTGGTGGTGAAGTAAATGTAGCACAATTACTAATTTACGATGTAGCTACGACTAGAATCGTACGCCTAGCTACAAGTAACCAATACAGTTCTTCAGAATTGATTCTTTACACCAACAATTACCTGTTTGCTTCTTAGATTACCGTAAAATGAGTCTCAAAACCAGAGTCCTCGCACTCACGGGGGGGGCCTCCAGATGCGAGTAGGAGAGTGACCGTGAATAAATCGAGGACTGTCAGAGTGTTGACCGAACGATACTAAAATGATATATTTCTTGTTAATTAAAATGATGGCCTTGAGGGGAAAGGGCCGACAATTGTAGAATTTTTTCAATGCTTGTAAATATAATTCATTTCAGTACGAGATAGGACGACTAATCTATTTGCAAAGTGCCTTCTTTTCCACATGTAGAGCGCGCAGCATGTAAATTGAATTCCAGTAAAGTTCAATCTACGATTCGCTGCTCAATAATTTACGACCACTCCAGTCCGCCTCTATGGAGATAGTGTAAAATGTTAAGTCGGGAATGTCGTATAGTTACCTACACACGACAGGCACCATGACAAAAGACTAGACCATCTACTAACCCCCTCCCAAAAACCAAGTGGCAAATCCCGTTGCACCTAGTAGGCGAACCTCAGAGGCCGCCCTGGATTCCGACCCTAATCCACAACAATGTCACACCCGCAAGCGGGACAGGGGTCCTATAAGGTCAGGTGTCAGTGACGAAAAAACCTCATTAGGGAGTGCAGCAACAGAGACAACACGCAAGGAAATCCTCTTCGCTCTAGACTCCATAACCCAGAAACTGTCATGTAAATATCTACACCGCCGCTGAGCAGGCCTCCGGGGGCTAGTAGAAGAGGACGAATGATCACGGAGAAGGGGAAAGTTCCTTATGCCCGTGGAGCGCAGGTTGGTCCACTCGCTTGTTGCTACAAGCCACCATGGAAGGCTTCGGCATGTGTAATTTGGTGCAACTGATGGCCACAGTTTACCGTCGACGAGACTGAACCTCGAACCTCGTCAAGAAGCCGTCGAGCGCAAGCGAAGAGAGGGGGGGGCGTGGACTGAAGGAGAGCGCTTAAGATACACGTGATTCCTCTGGGCATAGTCCGAGTGAGTGTGGGTGCTGTACCAGACGCCACACAGGATCATGGCTACGTAACCGCCGAAGGGGTCAGTGAGCTCTCCCGTGATGTTGGTGTAGCAGGTGGCGTTTTCAAAATGTAGCAGTAACTGACCACCACTCTTCCCAGAGAACATCCCAAGCAGGAGTTATAACTTGGAGCGTGGAGCACTCGATGGATCATACGGGAAATGGAAGCTTTGGGTCAGCAATGCACGTACCCTTACGAGGAGAGGAAGAGACCATTGGAGCTCATCGCAGAGAATGTTTTGCCTCTTTCAGAGATTTGACAGCAGCATACTTAGGACAGGAGAAGCCATCCATTGAAATGTAGGCCTCCTTCCATAAGTTGGTCTCCGGGACAGACAAGGCTAACCCTCACTGCGTAGAAACACCACTTACCGAGGCGACACTGGCCAGGACGACATGGGCGACATTTACGCAGGGGAGCAGGATTACCGAGTTAGGAGGCAAACACAACAGTGAGATAAGAAGCCTCACTTCAATCGTCCCAGAGTTTTCTCAAGCGCTGCCTGCTGGGAGGACATCCTGCTCCCCATGACCAGACGGTGACCGTCCGTATCATGAATTAGATGAAGAAGAAGAGGAATAGGACGGGGTCAGAGGGGGGTACAAGGACGATTAAGCATACTTCATCAAAGACTGAACAATAGTCGCAGAGGAGAGGATGAGGGACGATCACACACATCCATTTCTAGGTGAATATTGGAACAGCACCGTTTCCACGCACCAAGGGGAAGCCGTTCAGGAGTCGAAATTTGTGCTTTGTTGTGCCCTACCAGCAGGTGACGTTCGTGCAAGTGTCGCTCAGAATAGACATAGGACGAGATCGAGAGGGAGTAGAGATTGCCGAGCGAGGACGCGAATTTCCGAGTGACGTCATTCCACTTCGACCGAACCCCAACGTGGAGTGGCACATTTGTATCACGGTAAGGTGGAGCAAGTAGACGAAAATGAAGGCAAGCGTTACTCGGAACCACGGATGGGGCGATAGCGCTAAAAAAGGTTTCAAAATAAAAAATGTCCTACTTTAGAAAATATAAAGGTAGAAGGTAGTGTCAGCCACCAAACTAGTAACGGTAGAGCGGGTTGCCCGCATCTAGAGCCCGCAAATGGGATTATAATAAGGGCCACTCTACATCTCCATAAAGGAAACGTTTAGTACACTGATGAGGGCAATGTATAAATTCCACTTAGACAAAATCATCGGAAAGGCAAAGGTCGCACCGTCCATCCCCTAAAATAGATGACCACTTCCTATGTTCCCACTGACAGGCCCCGTACAAGTAAATGCAGGTGTGTTCAGCGAGTGCAACATCCACTCTTGGCGAAGAGCTTGAGCACACAGTAGACGGAAGTCTCTTATCGTATACATTTACAGATTCTCGGAAAATTTCATAGCTCTTCATGTAACATACTGCAGCAGAAGAGGAGGAAAATGAACAGCAGAAAAGACCTCGACGAGTAACCACTTCCTATGTACCAAATGACCAGTCCAGGGACCGAGCGGCAGACATCGGGTGACGAAGAATGCAACGGAGCGTGTCTCAATACACTACAATATCCGCAACGGACAAAAGGTAATGTTCGCAAATACCGAAGTTGTATTCCGAGGCATACACATGTAGATAGCACTGAATCTAAAGACGGGTCACAATCATCCAAGTGATAAGTGCTTCTGTTTATGTATAATTTTTCTTCCGTATAGTAGCAAATTGGGAATGCAGCTAGTATAATTATAAACACCGATTAAAATGATCATTCATGGATATGGTAAGAAATTGTGCATTAAACATGATGTGCTATGTCGAGTACCTTATCGGGAGAAAGGATGCGTGAGCGCTGTGAGCCATAATAATAGTCTTAGTATAAGAATAAGAAGGTGGGATATCTCGAATCGGCATATCGTGACGGGGAGGGACGATGCTGTAGTAGTTGTTTGTAATGCGGGTGAGTTCCGAGGAGCCTGCGGGATAACCGCTTGGCTGGAGGTTTGTCGTTACGTGAGCAGCGAGAAGAGCATCGGAGAGTTATATGAAAAATGTCTTAAGAATTCCGTGTATTACGAGACCTAATCGAAAGGGTCGTATTACGCTGGAGTTTCAAATACTGGTAGTTATAATAGGAGGTGTTTAAATGTTCAAGATAATATTTGAAGATGACTTAAAGTCAGAATAAGCGGTGACCCGTATCAATGTTATTTAATAATACGTACTGATGTGCGAGCAATTACCATCGTGATGAATTCCTGTTCGGAGCTCGGGAGCGTTTAAAAATTGTGCCCAATTTAATTGATGCAGCTAAAGCCACGTAGTGCTCGCATTTTAAAGATTTTCGATTTAAGCATAATTTTCGTCAGATATTTTGAGTTGGAGATCAGACGCAGACTATGCAATATGATGTTCCTCGATCCTCAGGAAAATTGATGAAATTTTACCCTCAGTACAACAAACTAGCTATATTCCTGAAAATAAATCTGGCCCTATAACAAGTAGTCCCTTACCTGTCAAGATCATATGGTTTCTCAGTTTGATATTAGACACCGGAAGTTTGCTCAAAGTTTACTACGGGGCCATAACAATAGCACTCAGGCCGTAATTATAAATTTTAAATTTCATTTTTCATTTTACTTTGTCTTGACTTTGTTTTTCACGATTTTGCGACTTAAGGCAGGTGTTGCATATTTTGGTCCCTACTTTAGTGGATGGGTAAGTAACCATGAGGCTAAACGTCCTAGTGTCTCTAAGGTTCTAAGCAATGCATTTACAAAGTTATTTGGAGACGGAAATGTGAGTCAAATAATAGAATCTAGCAGAACTGATGCTGGAGTGCATGCAATACGTAACTGTTTCCATATCGACGTATACTTGGAGGGAAGAGGGTTTAAGGATCGCATACTTCATCCTATTACCATCCGCCAAGCAATTAATGCACATTTAATTCGCGATCCTATTTTTCTGACGGATCTGTCGATTGAAAACGATCTATTTCATTGCCAAAGAAACGCCTGTGGAAGAGTTTACATGTATCGTATTTTCCTCACTAGTGAACGGTACAGCGAGAACATATTTGAAGACGACCGGTCATGGTGCTTGTCACATAATCTAGATCTCGCGAAAATGCGCGAGGCTTCAAATTTCTTATTAGGCACGCATGACTTCTCAGCTTTTCGTAACGCTGGATGTCAGTCCCTTAATCCCGTAAAGACGATACACAAAATTCAAATAGAATCTCATATGAATCAGCTGAATTACGATTTTCTCATGCATCAGAAGGTATGTCATTATTTTTCACATTCTTCATCACTCTAGCCTTATTTTCACTCAATTATAACACAGACAAATAATCAGATCGTAACAATCACCATACATGCAAACGCATTCTTGTATCGAATGGTCAGGAATATCGTGTCTGTCCTGATTAAAGTAGGGAAGGGTGAAATCGATCCCATCGAAGTGGTTCATCTGCTCAACTCGAAAGACAGGAGTCGATTCTTGCTGTATCCTACGTCTCCGGCTTGTGGACTGTATCTTGTTGATGTTCTCTATAACACAGACAGGGAATTGAGACTTGATATGGGTGACGATAATTCGGATCAAATGGGCGAAGTACAGGAGGGGGATAAGGATTTTTCGTCAGATTAGGACTTCCTAGGAGAGAATTGACGAGCAGCAGGGTACTTTACTTCTTAAAAAAGCGTAATACGTCACTCTCCACGAAGATGTATTCGAAAGACCACACCAGGAATACAGTATACAATTGTGCGTTGTGCGGGAGGAGTTGCATGTATAATAAAACTTGTCTATGTATCTGACTTTACACTTCTACCCATTATTGTAAAGGCGGCAGTGCTAACTTGAGGCACATTCAATATTTTGCCTTACCATTGTGGCGATGTTGCACTTGTTTGGAGTTGTAGCCCTGCCAGACAACATGATACCAGTAAGAATCTGCACTAATATTAACTCGAATGGTTTCACTAAATTCACTTTTCGACAATTTAGTAGTTATTTGAAACTGGAACCGAATAAAAATGCATTATAAGACAACATTCCAAACAAGGAAGGAGCGACCAAGAAGATTTTTCCCTAGACTACTGTCTTGTTAGCTACTAGTATGCTTGTGTTCTCTGCTGTTGGAATTAAAAGCCATAGACCACGGCTCAAAACATAATTGTTACTGTTGTTCCCATGCTGGTTTTACTTGTAGCGCAATGTAATGAAGATTTCTTCACATCGAATAAATTAATTGGGGATTTAATTTTGCTCTGAGAATGCCCGTAAGAAAACAAGAAGCACTCGTAATCTTGTTTTTTCTAAATCCGAGCAACTAGCAAGAGCAACAATATTTGGGCGCCCAAGATAGTAATACTCGCTGAAATACTCCCAACTTACCTAAGCTAAGCCTGGGCACGGACATCATCTAAACTTGACCTGTCCTGGTCACTTCGGTGTTATGACATTCTGTCTGGAGATATTTCTGCCAGTTTCTCGGTTTTTCTGTATTTCTTCATGGTGCAAGTCTATCGAGAGTTCCCTTGCCCTCCTCCTTCCTCTATAAGTCGCAGCACGTCTTCACTCTTACACTCGTCTTATCCGAAGAACAATTATGCTCCTTGGGTGCGAAAAAGGGACACACTCTATGCCTATATGGGCCTTCACGTAACTACAGGGGTTTTCCCCATATAGTCGTCGACACTGCTTACAAGGGTGAATTGTAATAGATAGGATCATAAGAAACGGAAGTCCTTGATATAAGAAGCCCAACTACTTTCCCCCGTCAATCGCCCGAAAGATCTCGTACTATTGCTTCTAGTGGGCATTCAAAAAACATTTTGATGGCCCTGCTGATATTGACGGCTTCCTCGAGGATATCACTCTTGCTCCTCCTCTGTTGCCTAGATCAACTCCTCACCTTGCTTCGCAACATGCTCGATATCACTCCAAATCAAAAATCAGTTTAGGAAACTGGAACTCCGACCAGATCTAGGCCATGGATGGCGTCGTTCTTCGTTTGGACAGTATCCGCCAGGCTATTGAGGTAGTTCGAGGACTCCTCGTTTACGCGAAGTACGGGATAAGGAAAGCCTCGCTGCGATCACGATGCCTTCTTGCAGTATCAGCTTCGCTTCCTGCCGTCTCCCCTAATGCCAAAGTTAACACCAGACGATATCCTTACGAGTGACATCCGTCGTCTGTACCCAAAAAGCGCTGTTTTCTGCTATCAGTCTCAGCCACATTCCGCGACCTTCACATTCTTCTGTTGGTATAATGGGTTTGCTTGTTACGGTGGTTCATCATCGTCCCCGCGCCGATGCTACTCCCTGTACTGGTAAATATACGAGTGAGCTAAGCGCTGTGTATTACGCGTTGGAATTGATCCGCCTCCATCCTCGCAAGTATTCTCGACGCTGGTATTTTGGAAGATCTTCTCCACCAAGTCCATTAAGCCGCAAACCTGTGGCATGGTGATCGAGCGTATATCACTTGTGTACTCGTACGTTTAGTTAGGTAGGAGGACCTTTGTGTTTAGGGTTTGCTAGATTTTCCGCTGCCTGTGTTTTTAGCTCTGTGTTACTGGTGTGCGGTACGGAGCTACAAGTGCAGTCACTCTGAGACCTACAAGTACAGTTACTTATTAACCAGTTGTAGGGCACCTCCTTTAATTGATTCTGCGGCAAATAATGTGTTCTATTTGTTTTTTGGGTAAGTCTGTGAGTCTCAATATCTGACCAACCTAAGCATCAACTGAGGCAATAACAAGAAGCTGCCAGAAGTGACTAACTAGTGGCTGGGAGACTGAGTCTATGGCTTTGCTCATATAATTATGTATTGGACGACGTTCATCCAGCGCGCATTCTCTCTACAAAACAGAAATCAACAATGTCGTCCTTGAGGAAAAGGTACTGCCGAAACTGCGAGAAATTAACAATGTCGTGGGACGTAACCTCCATCACTTATTGCGTACTTCTACCAGAAACAGTATATTGGAGACCAGACGGAGGCTTGCCTGAATAGTTACCATGCTGATAGGAACAACGCAGTTAATCGCTTAAAAGTTACGGAACTGAACAGAAGTGGACTCAAATAAGCATGAACGAGCAGACGGAATGGAATATAATAGCAGAGCGACACCTTTTATGAGATAAGATAAGAAAATATCGTGAATAATTATCGCCCCGTATGTGTTAGACGAAGTTCACATAAGTAGCGAAGTAAATTCTATTCCATATGTGAAGTAGAGAACATGTAGAGCGGTATATTTCAGTAGCCTTATGCAAGTCAGCAAGAGTGGAAATCATATCAAACTCTTCTTTCGTTTCCATGAAGCTGCATGTTACATGCGTACTTGTAAGTTAAAGGTAGTAATTAAACGTCAACGCAGGGCGCTTCATACCTACACTCCTGGCATATCACAGAAAGTTAAAAGGCGATGCTCTGCTCATGCGTTTTTCGTTTCGAAAAAAAAAATTATCTATCAATATACATATGCTATGGTTGGGCTATATGTCCAGCGTAGGCCTGTAGTGCTATGACATACTCACTATACAGTCGTGAAAAATCCAATTACAATCAACTGTCCATAACCATGAATATAAACGGAGACTATACATCATGAGTAGACTACGGCGACCACAGCCGGGGACTAATCTCCATTGCGTTTAAGTTTTCAAGGGTATTACAAGCAGGTGGTACTTAGATTTACTTACCACATCTACTAAAGTAATTCTTGCTAGCTAACTATTATCATTTCTGGCAGAGGATTCAATACAATTTTTTATATGAATCTTAAGCTCTCAACCTGTTCTTTGGTTCGTATAGCCGTAGGGAGGATTCGCATCACTCGGACTACTCCAGTACTATACCACACAGCTGCTGCACAGAGGTAGTGACGATCGGAACGATACCGGACAATTCAACGATATAAGGAGAGGGGATAATCAGATGTTGAGAGAGGGCTATCATAAAGACAGAGAGCGCCCTGCATCGTAAATGCTCACTGTTACACGAAACGTCTCAACTGACTCCTACCCTAGCAAGAATGAGCGTTCACACTAAACGCTAGAGTCATATTCACCTTCAGCTACTCGGGAAGAAAAATTTGTACCTGATACCTACAGGGATGGGACACCCGGATGCAGGCTCTGGCAACCAGCAGCCCCTCTCGAGGTAGTAGCTCGCGTGAAGCTGCAATTACGCCAAGTCCCAAAAGCTTAAAGTATCACCCTACAGAAGAAATTTAGCATAGCCCATCAATTACAAAGAGCAAAGCAACGACGAAGATTTAACCAATGAATACCTCTAGCAAGTCTAGCAATGGAAGCACCGGACGACTGATTGACCCTGGAACCGCGCGGGGAGGGGCGAAACAAATGACTGAAAACTTGACCTGATCATATCGGATTATCGGGGACACAGGGAAAATCAAGTATCAAAGCATATTATGTTGGTATGCATATATATTTGCCTTTTGCTGTACTTGCCTCGGCACCAAGTACGACCTGCCATTATTTGTGTCGCGTTCATTTTAAAGCTAAAAAGGTAATTTCTACCTGCCTTGGACTTTTTATTGTCCAAATTTGGATATTTTGTCAACCAGAATATCTTCACCATCTTGAGGTATTTTTTAAAACACTTCATATGCACTTGTGAACCCAAAATACAACCCTGAAGTCCAAGCCTGGTAGAAATCACGAAGTTATCGGTGAAATATTTACAAGGAGTTTGAAGTGAATGATGGGGAATTACCTTGACTCGCCGCAGCAATGCGCTCGCGAAACTTTTCGTGCTGTTAAACAATCATGCACACTCTGCAATATTGTTCTATCGCCATGCTAGAAAACTACGGTGGTGGAGTAACTCATCTGAATATGAACAACACTATTGGCGGATAAAAACGCCACCGGAAATAACTAAAACCTGTCTGTCTTCATGTTTTACCTTTCAAGTTTGAAAAGGGTTCAATATTAGTGTTGTCACAGTGTCATTTTACGATTATACGACATCTGTAGTTTCCAGCGAATATAACAAATCCCAGAAAATGATTCATCTTAACTATTATTATGTATAGACAAACGCCGGTACGCAGAATACCTCATAATTTAGAGCCCCCAAGTACCAACTGGAGATTCCCGTGACCGAGTTGAGAACGGGGAAGGTGACCTCCACCAGAGGGCATAGGAAAGGCCTCCCTCTGGGATGCTTTTTTTACGCAACGACGTCCCTAACTAGATAGAAGAGTTAGCGCTTGGTACCCCCCTGACATACCACCCCCGGGTTGGACACAGTCGTCCTCGACAAGAACCTCGCAAGACATAGTAGCGATCACGCGGCAAAAAGTTCTCAGAGTGATAAGGATAGAGGCATAAGATGATGCGTGCATTGAGAATGAAGAGCACCACTTCGACCGAGACCGGGTGAGCGGAAGTAGGGACAATCTCCAAAGTGAAAAATGACCTAGCAAAAGTGATTTATTAAGGTCGGGCCACATCAGGGAGGAAAAGAGCACCCTCTTCTCCGGGTATTCGTGAGCAAGGCCACCGTGTGGATCGACGTAATGCCTCCGGGACGATATCCCGCATCATCCTGGGAGGATTCTCTCAGAGCACATTAGATCACAATGGCAGGCTCCGGAGTGCAACGGCAGACTGAGTCGGGCATGGTCTGGTGCCAGTGGTCAGCTCCCGCACAAGTACCGTACATTTAGGCACAGGAGAGATCCATTCTGATGGCGAGGGGAGTAAGAGAAAGCGCTGAACGGGAATGGAAGCTATGCTGACTCTATTCCATTCCACGCTACCTCCACTCTCTATAGAAGCACCGCTACCTCCGCTCTGTATAGAAGCACCGCCCAGAGTAGGTTTATGAGCGAGGTTCATGGTAATTATTCCTCAGCAATCTGACTGGGGTTTTAGTGTGATCCTTTTAAGCAATTGCAAAGTGATCCAGAGAGTATCGAACACCTTCGACTGGGTCTATCATTATGGCGTGGAGAACCGTGGCTTCGTTAGTAACCAGCTGTTCGGTAAGGGGGTTATTCAAAGGCTTCGCCTCACTCTTGATGTACGAGATTGGTGGGGTGGACTCAAACCTCCACACGTAACCACACTCCTTTAAAAAGCTCGCACGATCGCTTTCACAGAGAAATGAAAGCTACAGCGCCAGCCTTCTACCCAACGTTGTCCCGGACTCTGTGCTGGGACTTCAAATTGCTGAGAGAAGCCCAGTTGAGCAACATCGTTGATCTTAGGACGACCAAATATTGAAAGTTCCAACTCCCATTTTCCTTGAGGGTAGCTTGAAGGCTTTTCCTAGAAAATTTGAGAAACGTGGCAGTGCTACTGTTCCCCAGTTCCAAGCTATTGAGCTTGCCAGGTAGTAAATGATGAACGTCTTGTGAGTATACCGTGTCATTGTAATAAGGAACGTAATGTTTTCTCACAAGTTTCTGCCAGGAAACAATCAGGGACGTCATTGTACTTCCATCCGTACCACAGTACTGATTCGAATTTATGCTCAATCTTTACCCTGTTTAGGCTATGTCGTTGCGGAACTAATATCTAGAGTGTTATTCCAAACTTGAAATATGAATACCGCCAACATTTGGCAAATTCAATTTTTTGAATAATTAAATTAAGAGGAGTGAAATTCCTTTGTGCTCCAAACCTAAATTGTACGGGAAATTTTTTTCTGCAGAATTCAAGTTGGGAGCCGGTTGGCCAGCAAAACTAATCAGTCTGATTTGAGTTGGTGGGAGGCCTGGATTACCGTAGCCTTGAGGAATACCCTTGAATTCCTTTCAAAGATATGATGCTCCGAGATAGAATACTTACTACCGCCCTAAAAGATAAACAACGTCCTGGTTACTTGGGCGTATTCGGTTTATACTTTTTCGTGATATTTTTCTTTAGCATAAAAACGCATTCGCTGCTCCCCCGGATGTCGACGAGTTACAGTTTGCGTCGCAGGGATTTTGAATGTTTGAAAATAGTGCGTTGCGATTCACTTAGTGTGCTCGAAACAGGAGAATAACACTTCAAAATCAAACAATAGAAGTAAGCCAGAAGGAACCCTGCGTTTAAATAGGCTGGAAATGACAGGGACGGAGCTCACAGAGAGTAAAAACAAGCACCGAGGAAGTAAGAAAAACGGCCTTTACAGCGTGGAACGACACGGTTTCTTATTCACTGTAAGGAAATGTGCTATAATAAGTCGGAAGTCCTAAATGCGATACTTTCCGAGGAGAAATTGACAACTAGATACAAATTTCTCTAGGGGTAGAAATAATAGATATACCGTCCACATTTTGCTTTCCCTAAACGATTGTAGGTCGAGTTTTTGTCAAGCAGGAGAAGAGAAGTCAAACCAATGATCGGCAAAAGATAGCGACGGATAGGGGAGCAAGGGTAAAGGTTTACATAGTCTAAACACAATCTTTGGTAGATAACAGAAGTGAGTTGAAGAGGCAGAGGTGCAAGTGTTTAACGATTTAGAGAAGTTGAAGCCAAGTTTACAGGACTCAGAAGGCTGCGCCCTCGAGGCAAGTGCCTTTCAAATACCATATGTAGCCCTGAGAAGCACTAACTAAGTTGCATAGAACAAGCTATCGTACAAGAAACTTTAGCCGTCACGAGATAGGACTTTAACGCCACTTTAGGAATACTTTAACGGACACTATAGTGTTTAAATTTTGGTACACAGATGCGAAGTCATGATATATCGATCTTATGAATTTGCATTACCTCTTTTCAATAGGAAAAACACGTTTTTATTAGTGCAAGCAAGTTTTGGCTCATTACTTCTGTGTAACGCAGAAATATTTTAAAAAATTACATCTCGAAGTCGCTTTAGTTCAGGTGCATCGAACAATCTATGTGCGAGTCATGATATAACGAGGACACCGTTCAATAATAGTTATGCTGGACTACCAAAAATGGGTGTAAATATGAACGTACACTTTTCCGACGAATAATTGACAATTAGAGACAACTAGCGACTAGATGATCTAAAAATTGTCCTCATATTAGAGTACCCACATCGGTGATCACAGGACCACCGTGATAAATCACGGAAAGAAATAACCGTATTTATTGCCGTAATTATTACCAT
>Ga0208742_1000578_pt1 | contig 12571 bp, 11 predicted proteins | sample CryBogCBH28Sep08_FD_184601 | JGI IMG/M metagenome (GOLD analysis project Ga0208742, IMG submission 184601) | Freshwater microbial communities from Crystal Bog, Wisconsin, USA - CBH28Sep08 (SPAdes) (version 2) | ecosystem: Environmental > Aquatic > Freshwater > Lake | place: Crystal Bog... | reverse complement strand
TGGTAATACCCTCATTGTGGTCGAACATGATGAAGACACAATTCGAGTAGCCGACTGGATCGTCGATATCGGACCGGGTGCTGGTGAGCATGGTGGTCATGTCGTTTCATCTGGTGATTACCAAGCGCTTCTTAGCGCCGAGAACTCAATGACCGGTGATTACTTGGCTGGGCGTCGATCCATTCCGACTCCTGCAAAGCGGCGCGAATTAGATGCCAAGCGCGCTTTGGTGATCAAGGAGGCCAAAGAAAACAATCTCAAAAATATCTCCGTGACTGTGCCGCTAGGTGTCTTTGTTGCCGTGACCGGCGTGAGCGGCTCTGGCAAGTCAACCTTGGTGAACGACATTCTTTACTCAGTCTTAGCCAACAAACTCAACGGTGCGCGCATTGTTCCTGGTCGCCATCGCACTATTACCGGTATTGACCTATTGGACAAGGTTGTCCACGTCGATCAATCTCCGATTGGCCGCACTCCGCGATCCAACCCTGCTACCTACACTGGCGTATTCGACAAGGTGAGAGCGCTCTTTGCAGAGACCGCTGAGGCAAAGATGCGGGGCTACCAACAAGGTCGCTTCTCGTTCAACGTTAAAGGCGGACGATGTGAGAACTGTGCGGGCGATGGCACGATCACGATTGAAATGAACTTCCTGCCAGATGTCTATGTGCCGTGCGAGGTCTGCCATGGTGCGCGCTACAACCGCGAGACTCTTGAAGTTCACTACAAGGGTAAGACCATCTCCGAAGTTCTCGATATGCCGATCGAGCAAGCGTTAGGTTTCTTTGAATCTGTTCCGGCTATCTCGCGTTATCTTCAAACCTTGGTGGATGTAGGACTGGGCTATGTTCGCCTCGGCCAATCTGCGCCCACACTTTCTGGCGGCGAGGCACAGCGCGTCAAGCTCGCCACCGAACTCCAGCGTCGCTCCACTGGTCGCACCATCTACGTATTAGATGAACCAACGACCGGACTGCATTTCGAAGATACTCGCAAGCTCTTGCTCGTTCTCAATAGGCTTGTCGATTCGGGCAATACAGTCGTTGTGATTGAACATAATCTTGATGTAATCCGCTCTGCCGATTGGCTGATCGATATGGGTCCAGAAGGTGGCGCTGGGGGAGGAACTGTCATCGCAGAAGGCACGCCAGAGGCTGTCGCCAAAATCCCTGCGAGTTACACCGGTAAATTCTTGGCGGAAGTATTGAAGTAATGTCCAACCCCGCGGACTATCGGCCAAGTGATATTCCCACCGATCCCGGTGTGTATCGCTTCTACGATGCCAAAGATCGAGTCATTTATGTAGGTAAAGCCAAGAACCTGCGTAACCGCCTCAACTCGTACTTCGGAAGTAATCTCGCCACAAAGACATATCGCATGGTGCATACCGCGGTGCGAGTGGATTGGACCATCGTAGGCAGCGAAATTGAAGCGCTTGCGCTCGAGTTCACTTGGATCAAATCCGAAAATCCGCAGTTCAACATTCAATTTAAAGATGATAAGACATATCCATATTTGGCGGTCTCGTTGTCTGAAGAGTATCCACGACTCTTTGTCTCGCGTAGCAAACACATCAAAGGCAATCGCTACTTCGGGCCCTTCACTCACACGTGGGCGTTACGCGGAACTGTGGATGTACTTCAAAAAATATTTCCCGTCAGGGCTTGCAGTCAGCCAAACTTCAATCGTGCAGTAGCGACCAAACGCCAATGCCTCTTGGGGGATATTGGAAAGTGTGCCGCGCCATGCGTTGGTTGGATATCGCAAGAAGATCACGTGGCTCTTGCGAAAAAATTGGTGAGCTATCTAGACCGCAACCCCACAGATATTGCCGAGTCCATCGAAGCCGATATGAAGGCGGCCTCAGAGAATCAAGAGTACGAACTCGCTGCCAAACTTCGGGATCAACTTGCGGCACTCACCTCGACGACCGAACTCACAGAAGTCTCACTCAATAACAATTTTTCTGCCGACCTCATTGGCATCTACGAAGAATTGACGCATTCTGCTGCCTCGCTCTTCTCGATCCGAGCAGGTCGAATCGTTGCGTCCAGGTCCTGGATTATCGATATGTCAGATGTCTTGGAAGATGAAGACCTCGTCCAAGCGGCCTTGGCCAAGATCTATGCCGACAATCGAATCCCGAATGAAATCTTGATCGACCGAGAGCTACAAGAAACGGCTGCGGTAGAACAGTGGCTCTCAGAGCTCAGTGATCAGCGGGTTCGAATCTCTGTTCCCCAGCGCGGTGAGAAATTCGAGATGATGCAGACGGTCAAGCGAAATGCTCATCAAGCGATCATTCAGTACTTAAGCAAGCGCGCGAATGACAGCGCTGTTGCCGGTAAGGCGCTAGAAGAGATCGGTGACGCGCTATCACTTCCTTCGCTGCCGCTGCGCATCGAATGCTTTGATATTTCAAATATTCAAGGCAAGCACATGGTTGCTTCTATGGTGGTGTTCGAAGATGGCCAACCCAAGAAGTCGGATTACCGCCGCTTTGCAATCGATGATGATGCTGGCTTCGACGATACTCGGGCGATGCACCATGTGATCACCCGTCGAATGAAGCGCTATTTGGCCGAGAAAGATGTTGATAAAACCGAACTCGCATTGGCCGGAGGAGCACGAGGCAAGTTTGCGTACCCGCCTTCTCTGATTGTTGTCGATGGCGGTGCACCACAAGTGAAAGCTGCGTACAACGCGCTCGTTGAACTCGGACTTGCGGATATCCCGCTTGTTGGATTAGCAAAAAGGTTAGAAGAAGTATGGCTGCCAAATAACTCCGATCCGGTAATTTTCGCAAGACATAGCGAAGGTCTCTATCTCTTGCAACGGGTTCGCGATGAGGCCCACCGATTCGCCATCAACTTCCATCGATCAAAACGATCTGCGGTCATGTTGGAGTCGCTGTTAGATGAGGTACCACTATTGGGTGAAGTGCGGAGACGTGCGCTCCTTGATCGATTTGGTTCGGTTGCGGCGATACGAAAAGCATCGGTCTCAGAAATTGCCGCCGTACCAGGGATTGGTGACAAGATCGCGGAATTAATCGCTGGCGTTGTCACCCCATCGGCGACCTCTGGGACTTCTGTTAATACGGCTACCGGTGAGATACTTTCCTAAGTGAACGAGGGGAGTGGGCGATGAGCAGTGAGGTTGTCATCATCACCGGCATGAGTGGCGCAGGTCGCTCTACTGTGGCACACGCGATGGAAGACCTTGGCTGGTACGTCGTAGACAACCTACCTCCAGCGATGCTTCCAGGACTCTGCGATATGGCGACCACTACTGCGCCACAGATTGCTGTCGTTATTGATGTCCGAGGCCGTGAGTTCTTTGGAAATCTCAGTAGCGCTTTGAGCGAGCTCGCAGAACGTGGCATTGCACGTCGCGTGCTCTTTGTCGACGCCTCAGATGAAGTTTTAGTTCGCCGGTTCGAATCCACCAGACGACCTCACCCGCTCCAAGGTGGCGAACGAATTGTTGACGGTATTGCCAAAGAGCGTGAGCGCTTGCGTGAAGTGCGCTCGGTAGCAGACTTGGTCGTTGATTCTTCGGCACTGAACGTGCACCAGCTGGAGCAGAAAATCAGCTCGCTTTTTCATGATGCAAGCGAGGTTGACCTGCGCGTGAACGTCTTGTCTTTCGGTTACAAATACGGAATTCCGATTGATGCTGACTTAGTCATGGACTGTCGCTTTATTGCCAATCCGCACTGGGTACCAGAGCTCCGTCCGCTCACCGGGTTGGATCAACCAGTACGCGATCGAGTCTTAGGTACAGAGAACGTTCAAGAATTTCTTACTGGATATCAATCTCTCTTTGAAACTATGGCAAAAGGATTTTTTCACGAAGGTCGCAAATACCTGACTTTGGCAATTGGCTGCACGGGTGGCAAACATCGTTCGGTCGCCATCGCCGAAGAATTAGCTCAGCGTTTGAACTCCTCGCATAACTTGGGCGAGAAAGTAGTGACCGCCACCGCCATCCATCGCGATCTAGGTCGCGAGTTATGAGTTCACCGAGAGTCGTTTCACTCGGTGGCGGGCATGGTTTATCAGTAACACTTCGAGCGCTGCGCGAGTTGACCCATGAATTGACCGCCATTGTGACCGTTGCTGATAACGGCGGCTCGAGTGGCAGGTTGCGTAATGAATTCGCATTCATGCCTCCTGGAGATTTGCGTATGGCGCTGGCAGCTCTCTGTAGCGACGATGACTGGGGTCGGGGTTGGGCCGAAGTATTGCAATATCGATTTACCACCGATGGTCCACTCGATGGACATGCACTTGGCAATCTCTTATTGATGGCGCTCTGGGACAAAGATGGCGATCCCGTTGCGGGAGTAGATCAGGTAGGTCGCTTACTTCGTATTGTCGGGCGAGTATTACCGATGTCGTTGCAGCCGCTAGATATCGAAGGCACTTTCAAAACCGCGTATGGACGAAAGATTGTTCGTGGTCAGGTGGAAGTTGCGACGACTAAAGGAAAAATCGAATCGCTCTCGATCATTCCCGACAATCCGCCAGCGACGAAAGAGGCCCTCGCTGCAATCGAAGACGCAGAGTGGGTTACCTTCGGACCGGGTTCATGGTTCTCATCTGTCATGCCCCATCTGTTATTACAGGAGCAAGCGCAGGCGCTTGCCGCCACAACCGCCAGGCGAGTGATGATATTTAATTTGCCTGAACCCGCTGCCAACGATGAATTCGCAGGCTCTTCGCCCGAGGAACATCTCAGCTTTGTGTTGCGCCACATGCCAGACCTACGCCTTGATTATGCAATCGCAGATACCAGTGCGATCGCCCTCGACTCTCAACTTAAAGCCATGGTTGAGGGTTTGGGTGGAGAGCTGGTCGTTGCAGATTTGGCAGAAGCGCCGGGAAGTGTTCACCATAGCGTAGAAAAATTACGTTCAGTTTTCGCACACATTATGGGCGTAACCCTGCTTAGATAACGCCATGGCAATGACTGCAGCAGTGAAAGATGAACTCAGCAGACTGAGTGTCTCAAAGCCATGTTGTCGTAAGGCGGAAGTCTCCGCGCTCTTGCGTTTCGCTGGCGGACTCCATATTTCGGCTGGAAAAATTGCGATTGAGGTTGAACTCGATACGGCGCAGAGCGCCCGCAGGCTAAGAAAAGATATCTCGGAAATTTATGGTCACGAGAGCGAACTTTCAGTGCTTTCACCAAGTGGCCTTCGCAAAACAAGTAGATATGTTGTTCGCGTTACCTCCGATGGTGATGCACTTGCACGTCAGGCCGGACTCATCGACGGTGAAGGTCGACCAATCCGTGGTTTGCCACCACAAGTTGTTTCAGCTGGTATCTGCGACGCCGAAGCTGCATGGCGTGGCGCATTTCTTGCGCATGGTTCATTAACTGAACCCGGGCGGTCATCTGCGCTAGAGATCACCTGCCCTGGACCAGAAGCTGCGCTTGCACTCGTTGGAGCAGCAAGACGTCTGGGAATTACCGCCAAGGCTCGCGAAGTTCGCTCAGTGGATCGTGTTGTCATCCGAGATGGCGATGCCATCGGAGCACTGCTCACCAGACTTGGAGCTCATGAGAGCGTGCTTGCGTGGGAAGAACGCCGGATGCGTCGCGAAGTGCGCGCTACTGCTAACCGCCTCGCTAATTTTGACGATGCAAATTTGCGACGTTCTGCTCGCGCTGCCGTTGCAGCGTCGGCTCGAGTTGCCCGAGCGCTGGAGATTCTGGGGGAGACCATCCCTGATCATCTGAAAGAGGCAGGTGAACTTCGGATCAATCATGGCCAGGCTAGCCTTGAGGAGTTGGGCTCGCTCGCTGTTCCTCCGATGACCAAAGATGCGATTGCTGGTCGAATTCGTCGCCTGCTCGCGATGGCCGATAAAAAAGCCCACGATCTGGGCATTCCAGATACCGAAGCGGGGCTAAGCCCTGAGCTATTGGCCGAGTGATAGACTTTTTACCTCACAATGGTGTGGTGGCCGTTTTAATGGCCTTATCTTCTGATCTATTGAATTGATCCTTTTAGAAGGCGGAATCATGACTCTTCGTGTTGGAATTAACGGCTTTGGCCGAATCGGACGTAACTTCTTCCGTGCAGCGCTCACTCAAGGTGCGGATTTTGAAATTGTTGGTATCAACGATCTCACCGACAACGCCACCCTGGCTCACCTCTTGAAGTATGACTCCATCTTGGGTCGCTTGGGACTTCCTGTTACCTACACCGATGATTCCATCACCGTGAACGGCAAGACCATCAAGGTATTCGCTGAGCGCGATCCGGCCAACCTTCCTTGGGGCGAGCTCAAGGCCGATATCGTGATCGAGTCGACTGGTTTCTTCACCAAGGGTGCAGATGCCAAGAAGCACATCACCGCAGGCGCGAAGAAGGTCATCATCTCTGCACCAGCGACCGATGAAGACATCACCATTGTCATGGGCGTCAACAACGACAAGTACGACCCAGCCTCACACCATGTCATTTCAAATGCATCATGCACAACCAACTGCTTGGCACCAATGGCAAAGGTTTTGGATGAAGAGTTCGGAATCGTTCGCGGTCTTATGACAACTGTCCACGCGTACACCAATGATCAGGCTGTTCAAGATCAACCTCACAAAGATTTGCGTCGCGCACGTGCTGCAGCGCTCTCAATCATCCCAACATCAACCGGTGCCGCAAAGGCAATCAGCTTGGTTCTACCAAGCCTCAAGGGCAAGCTCGATGGTTACGCGCTTCGCGTTCCAGTCCCAACAGGTTCTGCTACGGACCTCACCGTTGAGTTGGCTAAGGAAGTTTCAGCAGCAGAGATCAACGCTGCGATGAAGAAGGCAGCAGAGGGTTCACTCAAGGGCTACCTCACCTACACGGAAGACCCAATCGTCTCTGCAGATATCGTGACCGATCCAAGCTCATGTATCTTCGACGCTCAGATCACCAAGACCATCGGAACAACTGTCAAGGTCCTTGGTTGGTATGACAATGAGTGGGGTTACTCAAACCGCCTCGTTGACCTCGTTGGATTCGTAGGTAAATCTCTCTAATGAATTTTCGCGCCATCTCAGATCTGGATAAGTCGACCGAGCTCGCAGGAAAGAAAGTTTTACTGCGGTGCGATCTCAATGTTCCGATTAAAGATGGTGTGATTAGAGACGACGGCCGAATTCGCGCCTCGCTTCCAACGATCTCGTATCTGCTGGAAGCAGGCGCATCGGTGGTCATCATGGCTCACCTTGGTCGTCCAAAGGATGGCCCAACTCCTGAATTCTCGCTCGCTCCCGTAGCACACCGCCTCGGTGATCTTCTTGGAAAGCCAGTTCATTTCGCTAGCGATGTAGTCGGCCCAGACAGCCAAGCAAAGCGTGCAGCACTGACGCCAGGTGAAGTTCTTCTCATTGAAAACATTCGCTTTGAGGCCGCAGAAACTAGCAAAGATCACGACGAGCGGACCGCTTTCGCGCACCAACTCGTAGCAGGTATGGATCTATACATCAGCGATGGTTTCGGTGCAGTTCACCGTAAGCATGCATCGGTCTATGACGTTGCAAAATTACTTCCTCATGCTGCTGGCTTCTTAGTGGCTGCCGAAATCAATGTATTGCAGAAACTCACTCAAAACCCAGAGCGCCCTTATGGCGTTGTCCTCGGTGGCTCAAAGGTCTCCGACAAGATCGGCGTTATTAAGAATTTGCTTGAAAAGGTCGATGTCATGGCGATCGGTGGGGGAATGCTCTTCACCTTCCTCGCTGCACAAGGCCACGAAATTGGAAAATCACTCGTCGAACCAGATCTGATTGATGATGTGAAACAGTTGATGCATCAAGCTAAGGAGCTCGGAGTCACCTTGCTCTTGCCGACCGATATCATCGTCGCTCCTGCCTTTGCCGCTGATGCAACCCCAACAGTTGTCAGCGCTGAAGAGATTCCATCCGATCAACTTGGTTTAGATATCGGCCCTGAGTCTGCGGCAGCATTCGCGCGTGCAATCGAAGGCTGCAAAACTGTTTTCTGGAACGGCCCTATGGGCGTATTTGAATTCGCAAATTTTGCTAACGGAACCAAAGTTGTTGCGGAAGCTCTGACCAAGGTGTCAGGTATCTCCGTCGTCGGTGGCGGCGATTCAGCTGCTGCGGTTCGCGCGCTTGGATTTAGTGATGACAAGTTTGGTTATATTTCAACTGGTGGCGGAGCGTCACTAGAGTACTTAGAAGGCAAGTCGCTACCTGGAATTGAGGTCCTCTTAGATGCGTAAACCAATTATCGCAGGCAACTGGAAGATGAATTTGAATCATCTAGAGGCGATTGCTGTTACCCAGAAGCTCTCATACTCATTGACGGATGCAGACTACGAAGCAACCGAAGTTGTGATCTTCCCTCCGTTCACAGATATTCGCTCGGTGCAGACTTTGATTGACGGCGATCGACTTCGCCTTGCATATGGCGCGCAGGATCTCTCTCCCGAAAGTTCAGGGGCGTTCACCGGAGATATCTCCGGCTCAATGCTCTCAAAGCTCGGTTGCTCCTATGTGCTCATCGGTCACTCAGAGCGTCGCACAATTCACGGTGAAGATGATGCTTTGGTTGCGAAGAAGATCAAGGCCGCTCTAGCGAATGATATTGCGCCACTTCTCTGCATTGGCGAGGATCTTTCGGTACGCGAATCAGGAAACCATGTAGCCCACGTGGTTGATCAAGTGAAGGCTGCGCTCAAAGGATTTAGCAAGAGCGATATCAAGAAAATTGTCTTTGCCTATGAACCTGTCTGGGCGATCGGCACCGGTAAAACCGCAACCCCAGCTGATGCGCAAGAAGTGTGCTCCGCTATCCGGGCAGCGTTGGCCGAGATTGCCGATGCTGATATCGCAGAAGCGGCTCGTATTCTTTATGGCGGCTCCGTAAAGTCGGCAAATATCGTGGAAATTATGGCCGAGGCAGATGTCGATGGTGCCCTCGTAGGCGGCGCCAGCCTTGATCCAGAAGAATTCGCTCGCATAGCCAGCTTCCACAAGGTGGCTCGCTAGTCTGCGTAAGCGCAACGGCCAGTTATCCCTGCCTATTACGGGTATGATTGGCGGCTTAGCAGGTCATCACATCTCAGCCGGTCTTTAAAGGAGTTCTCACGTGGTTTTAGCGCTTTCCATCCTTCTGGTCATTACCAGCGTTTTGATGATCTTGCTCGTGCTCTTGCATAAAGGAAAAGGCAGCGGACTCTCCGACCTCTTTGGCGGCGGCGTCTCATCAAACTATGGCGGCTCCTCAGTTGTCGAAAAGAACCTCGATCGGATCACCATCATCGTTGGTGGACTCTGGTTCGCTGGAGTAGTAGCGCTCGGCCTTTACCTCAAGTAAGGCTCCATCAGCTTCATAAGTTTTAGTAAGCCCAACTAACATTGAGTAACGTCAGAGGAGAAGTTCATGGCAGGAAGTGCAATTCGCGGTAGCCGCGTCGGCGCAGGTCCAATGGGCGAAGCAGAGCGTGGAGAGGCGATAGCTCGCTTCCGCGTCTCGTACTGGTGTGCAAATGGTCACGAAACTAAACCTTCATTCGCCGAAGATGGCACAGTAGCAATCCCAGCAGAATGGGATTGCCCACGTTGTGGTTTTCCAGCCGGTCGGGACAAAGATAACCCACCGCTGCCGCTCAAGAACGAGCCTTACAAGACACACTTGGCGTATGTGAAAGAGCGTCGCACAGAAGCAGAAGCCGAGAAGATTCTCGCCGATGCACTAGCTAAATTGCGCGGGGAAGACCTCTAAGTAGTTCAAGAACTCGCACCACACCGCGTTCACGATTCTTCAAGTGAATGCGGATCACTGGGAAGTTTCTAGAAGCAAGAGCTTCGCCATCTCCTAGTGCTTGCGCCATCAACAAGGTGTGAAAAGTAAATTCTCGCCCTGGAATGGCCAGATCAATGTGGTTCTCACCGGTAATCTGCAAGAAAGCTCCGTTGTGTTGTCCACCTTTGTGGAACTGTCCAGTTGAGTGAAGGAAGCGTGGTCCCCAACCAAAGGTCACACCGCGACCAGTAGCCGATGCAAGAAGTTCACGTGAAGCGGAAATTTCATCGTTAATGCCTCGAGCAAGGTAAGCCATCACTGCGATGTAATGCGAACCCTGAGCTAGAAAGTGCGGAAGCGCGGCTTCAGCAGAATCTGCAGACTCAGCTCCGAAAATCGCAATCACATCATCTTCGTATGAAGCCTGTAGCGCCGGAACCTTTGAATTCGACTCGGTCTGCCACTTTTCTAGCAATGCGCCGGTGCGCTCCTTTGCTTCGGTGACATTTGGTTGGTCAAAAGGATTCACTGCGAGGCAGTAGCCAAGAAGTGCAGTGACCCACTCCCACAGAATGAAGTGTTCTCCAAGTGTCGCGTTAACAAAAATATCTGATGAGCTCAGTGCGCTCTCTGAAAATCCCACGACAAGTGAAGGCCCTGCCACAGGCGCTCCTGCACCTTCGATCACAATAGGAAGTCGGCCTTGTTGGAGTTTGCCAGTTGATTCAGCGATCAACTGTTCGATCCAATCTGAGACTCCAGGAACGCTTGACCCGGTGTCGTTAAAGGCAACGTTTTGATGGTTGGCATCAAAGAGTGCCGCTGCCAATTGAACTGCTGTCGAATCAGGTGTTGTAAAAGTGGCTGCAGCAGCTGCCGCGTCATCGAGCAGGATGGATACATCAACGCCGATGAGAGCAGCAGGGACTAATCCAAATGCACTGAGCGCGCTGTAGCGACCGCCAACGTTCGGATCTGCATTGATTACCTTCAAGCCATCCGCACGTGCCGCTTTATCAAGAGGCGAGTTCGGATCCGTAACAATCACGAGATGGTCGGCAGGGGAGAGGCCGGCTTTAACGAAGAGCTCTGTGAAATAAGCCTTGTGCGAAGCGGTTTCGATAGTCGATCCAGATTTAGAACCAACAACAACGACAACATCGGAGAGATCAGATGGAGTAGCAGCTGCGATCTGGTCCGGATCGGTAGTATCTAGAACGGTGAGCTTTTTCTTGAATGTCTTTGAAATAACCTCGGGGGCGAGCGAAGAACCACCCATGCCCGCCAGGATTACGTGCGAGAGAGAACTCGCTTTCGCCCAAGCCGCCAAGGCATCGAGCTCCGGCAACAATTCGCGACTTGAGAGTGGAAGATCAATCCAGTTCAGGCGAATGGCTGCTTCGGACTGCGCATCCGGACCCCAAATCGTCGCATCCTTAGCCGCCAATCGAGCGGTAATGGCGTTCAGTGATGCGAGGGTCTCTGGCTTTGTCTTGGCGGACTTGAGGTTAAGAGTAATCATTTAGGCCACACTGCTCACATTGTCTAGGAGTTCTTGCCACGCATCAGCAAATTTCTTCACGCCATCTTTTTCCAAGAAGGCAACAACATCGCCGAAATCGATTCCGGCAGCAGCGAGTGCTCCAAAGTGCGCGTGCGCAGCTGCAAACTCTGACGAGATTGTGTCGCCACGAACAATGCCATGAGCGCGAACTTCATTCAACGTTCCTTCAGGCATGGTGTTCACACAATGCGCGGCAACAAGTTCAACGACATAGCGGGTTGAGTCGTACGCCTTATCTTTCACGCCTGTCGATGCCCACAGTGGACGTTGCAAACGAGCACCAGCAGCGGCGAGTGCGGACCAACGCGCACTTGAAGTCACTGTGAGGAATGCTTCATATGCAAGGTGAGCATTTGGAATAGCGCTTGCGCCACGGAGTGGTGATCCAGCCGCGATTGCATCCAAGCGCTTATCGATATCGGTATCGATACGACTGACGAAGAATGACGCGACCGAGTGAATCTCGTTGAGTGGTAATCCAGCAGCAACTCGACGCTCCAAGCCAGTGAGATATGCGTTCATCACTTTCTCATAACGCTCTACTGAGAAGATCAAGGTTACGTTGACGCTGATTCCCTTGAAGGTGAGCTCTTCAATTGCTGGCAGACCTTCGAGCGTTGCCGGCACCTTGATGAGTAAGTTTGGACGATTGACTAATGCGTGAAGTTCAACGCCCTGGTCGATTGTCTTCTGGGTTTCATGAGCGAAGAATGGATCGACTTCGATGCTTACTCGACCATCAACACCTTCCGTCTTGGTGAAGATAGGGAGGAAAAGGTCACAGGCTTTGCGGACATCATCGGTTGTCAGTTCTGTGACAATCTCGGCAACGCTCTTGCCTGCAGCCTTCATTGCAAGAATATCGTCACGATAAAGAGCAGAGCCCTTGATCGCCGCTGAGAAAATACTTGGGTTTGTGGTTACACCAACGACATGAGAGTCACTGATGAGCGCGGCGAGTGAGCCACTCTGCAAGCGATCGCGAGAGAGATCATCGAGCCAGATTGAGACACCGGCATCTGAGAGTTGAGAGAGGTTTGACATTACTTAGCCGCCTTTGCGATTGAACGATGAGCAGCAGCAATGACTGCCTCTGGTGTAAACCCAAATTCCTTGAACAAAAGTCCTGCAGCAGCAGAAGCACCGAAGTGATTGATAGCAACAATCTCACCGGCATATCCTACATATTCACGCCAGCCTTGAGGCACGCCAGCTTCAACGCTGACACGAGCCTT
>Ga0208742_1000554_pt1 | contig 12940 bp, 20 predicted proteins | sample CryBogCBH28Sep08_FD_184601 | JGI IMG/M metagenome (GOLD analysis project Ga0208742, IMG submission 184601) | Freshwater microbial communities from Crystal Bog, Wisconsin, USA - CBH28Sep08 (SPAdes) (version 2) | ecosystem: Environmental > Aquatic > Freshwater > Lake | place: Crystal Bog... | reverse complement strand
TGGTCAGACGTTCATTTTTGCAGCCTTTGCCGAAAACCCATTCAAAAATTCTCTAGCGAGGTAACTCATGTTTTTACTAAACGGACAACGACTCAACCCCGACACATCGTTCATTGTTGACGGCGTGAATTACCCGCCTCAATGGTTGCGTGTGTCTACGCTGGCCGAAAAAGAAGCGCTGGGCATCACCGAGGTGGCCGACCCGGTGCGCCCCGATGACCGCTTTTATTGGGTGACAGAAAACCAAGACGGCACAATCACCAGCACGCCCAAAGATTTGGCCAGCCTCAAAGCCACATGGACAAGCTGGGTGGACGAAGCCGCATGGTCTTTGCTGAACAAAACTGACTACATGGACTTCCGGCACACCAGTGACCCCACTTACACCCCGCCAGCGGTTTGGGTGACATGGCGTGCGGCCATTCGCACTGAGGCCAAAACAGCCAAGGCAGCCATTGCAGCGGCCACGGACATTCCAACCCTTCAAACAGCCATTGCAGTGCTTTGGACGCCCGATCCTGACGCCGCAGCGAAAGGAGTTCAATGATGGAAACCCTTGAGACTAAATTTGCCGTGCATGAGGCCGTGTGCGCCCAGCGATATGAGGCCATTCAACAAAGGCTGGATGACGGCTCAAAGCGCATGACCAAGATCGAATATTGGTTGTACGCTTTGATGATTGCCGTGTTGTTTGGACCCGGTGCGGCTGCCGAGTTTGTCAAAAAACTTTTTGGGTTGTAGGCCATTGACCCATTTAGCCTTCTTCTTTTGGCGCAGAGTGCTGTCAGCGCCATTCGATCTGGTTGCGAAATGCTCCAGCAGGGCAAGGCTGTCATTGACGAGTTCAAAGGCGAGACTGAGGGATTGGTTAGCCAAGTCAAAGAAACCGTTGAAACCGTCACCGGACTTTGGGCTTGGGCACGAGGGTTGTGGGAGAGCCTCACAGGACAACCCAAGAAACCCGCCCCTGCTATTGTTAGCCCTGCCACTACAGTTGCACCTGCTCCTACGCCCAAGAAAGCCAAAAAACAACCCGAGCGAGAACTCAGTTACGAAGAATACAAGGCCAAGGCCATTCACGACGTTTGTGAACAGCTCAAGGTCTTTTTTGAAGCCCAAAGGCAATTGAAACAACATTGTCGTGAATTGGAAGAACAATCGCTGACGACTGACAAAATTGCTGACAGTGCGATTGACAGAATTGAGATAGAGACGCAGTTGGTGTCTTTGTCCACGCAAATCAGGGAGGCCATGTCATGGACGCCGGAATCCCTTGGTTTGCAAGATATGTACAAACGCTTTTTGCAAATGCACGACTTGATTTTGGAAGAACAGGAGTTTGAGCGTCAGAGAAAATTGAAAAAAGCCCGAATCGAGGAAGCGAAAAAATGGCAACTCAGAAACAATCGAATAGACAGGATGCTTTCAGTTCTCGGGGTGCTATTCGGAGTGATGTGGATTTGGGCGTTTCTGTTGGGGCTGATTTGGCAACAAAGGACGCTAACAGATTTTTGGTTGGATTAGTGGTCATGGCGCTTGTGTTTGCGCTCTTGCTGCCTTTGACCGTCATCATGTACATTGACATTTTGAGCGTGCGTGCAACGATTCGGGCAGAGGCCAAGGAATTGCGTAAGCTCAAAGAGGAACTGAAAAAGGAAAAACAATGAACCCGTGGCTATTGGTAGGCGCGTTGTCTATGGTGATTAGCTCGTATTTTTACGGGCATCATGTGGCTTATGTGGAGCAGGCCGCAGAGGTGCAGCGCCTGCAACTCATTGAAAAAGACAAAGAGCAACAAATGCAGCAGGCGGCGCAATCGCAAGCTGACCAACTTAGAAAGGCTAATCAAGATGCACAAGCTCAAATTACTCACCTTCGCAGTGACATTGCTTCTGGCGAGTTGCGGCTTTCAATCGCCACCCGCAGCGTACAAAGCGGCCAAGATGCCGGAACTGCCAGCGGAAATTCAGAAACAAGAGCCGAACTTGACCCAGCGGCTGCTCAATCTCTTGTCTCCATCGCAGGCGACGGGGACAACGCAATCAGGCAACTCAACGCCTGCATTGACATCTACAACCAAGTAAGGAGTAAGCAATGAAGCTCAACCTCAAAGCGATTGTCACTTTGATCGCAACCTTTTCCCTCATGGGAGTCATCATCAGCATGATTTGGATGTTTGTCCAAGCCGTGCTCGACCCCACCGTGGACGACAAAGTGGTGTTCGATATTGTCGGACCCGCCTTTCAGTCCATTTGCGGTGGATTTCTTGGCCTAATCACGGGCATTCACATTGGAGAAAAGAAAAATGACGACGCAACTGAGTGAACATTTCACTTTTGAAGAACTGACCCACACCGACCATCGGGACTTGGACAACACCCCTACAAACGCCGAAAAATGCGTTGTAGACGGCAAAGAGGTGACGGTGGACGCCGTGGCCAACCTGACCCGTTTGGCGTCCTTCTTGGAGCAAGTAAAGGTCGTGCTGGGCGGCAAGCCCATCATGGTCAACAGCGCATTCCGGTCTGAGGCCGTCAACACCGCCGTGGGCAGCAAAAACACCAGCGATCACCGCCGTGGCTGTGCCGCCGACCTGCGCGTGCCCGGCATGACCCCCGACGAAGTGACCAAGGCCATCATCGCCAGTGACCTGCCCTACCAGCAAGTCATCCGTGAATTTGACCGTTGGACGCACGTTGCCATCACCACCCATGACGGCGACACGCCCAAAAAGTCCAAGCTCATCATCGACAAAGCTGGAACACGGAATTACGCTTGATTTGCTGATTGATTGTCAACAAAAGGCGCTTTGAACCCATTGAATAAACCCGCAAAGGATGCTTAATTGTGAACATTGCGCCTTTTCAAGATATGCCAGCCGACGACGTAGAAGCCTTCCAAGACTTCCAGTTATCGCACAACATGGCCCACCAAAAGATTTATGACACCTTGTTGAGCCAAGGCAAAGTGATTGGCCGCAACCCCCTTGCCGACTCCAACTTTTGGGAGCGTGATTGGCTGCTGTCGCACCAACAAGAGCACTCGGCCATTTATGTGGCAATCAATCTGACGGGTTTGCCGGACATGGCAAGCTCAAACCTCAAGAACCAAGACGAGCTAGAAACATGGATGGAAGTACACAACCAAGTCCACAAGAACATCAACACCGCCTTGGGAATCACGTAAGAGAAAAGGTGTATGAGGACGAAAACGGCTATGTATTGGTTGACCACTTCTCCAATATACAAAAGGCCGCGCTTCATCTACACTTCAACGAAGGCGCTTGGACGTTGGGCAAGTACAAAAAATATTTGGTAATCTTTGAGAGCATTCTTGCTTCATTGAAGGATAAATGCTATACAGAGATTTACGCAACGCCGCTGGAGAGCGACGTCAAAGCACAAAAATTAATCGCCATGTTTGGGTTTGAAAAGATCAGCGAAAAACATGGGCTTGTCGTAATGAAACGAAAGGTTTGATATGCCAGAAGAAGTCGCAATTCCGCTTGCTGAAGACGCTCTTGCAACGGATGCCGCTGCTACGGTTGCCGCGCCACTTGCCGCCGATGTTGCTGGAACGACTGCGGCTGACGTTGCCGCCGGAACTGCGGGAGCCGCAGCCGCCGCGCCCAGCGCTGAGTATTTGGCCGCCGCTGACCAAGCTGGTGGCATCGGTGCTGGCGTGGCCGGAACTGCCGGAGCCGCGCCCGTCACCGCTGAATTGGGCGCTGCCGGAACCGCTGCCGCCGCCGACACCGCTGCCGCGCCGACTGCTGGCATTTTCTCAACCCCTGATTACGGCGCATACACCGCCGCCGCGCCTGCCACCGCCGCGCCCGATGTGGCCGCAACCAACGCCGTCGGCGCAGCCACCCCCGGCGCTACCACGGCAGCCACGGGAGGCGTCGGAGCCACTGCTGGCGCTGAGGACTTGTCCGGCGCTGTGCCCCCTGCTGCTGGCACTGAACCCACCGCCGCGCAAACCGCCGACGCGATTGCCAAAGAGCAGGCCGGAGCAGGCGGCACGGGTCTTGGCCAAGATTTCAGCAAAGCCCTTGACTACCTTGGCGTCACCAAACCCGGTGGCGGCTTGGGCGGCAACGCGCTGCCTTTGGCCGCTTTGGGCTTGTCTCAGTACGAGCAAAACAAACAAAAGCAAGCGTTGCAAGACGCGCTTGGCAAAACCGTGGCCAATCAAAACGTCACGCCCGTTGCCCAACAATTGCTCAATCAATACCAGACAGGCAACATCAACCCTGCCCAACAGCAGCAGATTACTCAATACACCCAGCAGCAAAAAGCTCAAATCAGACAGCGTTATGCCAGCATGGGGCGTGATCCTGACACCGATTCGGCGGCTCAAGCAGAGTTGGCCAACGTCGATGCAAACGCAGTGGCCATGACCGACAAAGCCTCGCAAGGCATCCTGACGTCCGGCCTGCAAGCCGCTGGTGTTGCACAAGGTCCCCAAACTCAAGCGATCATGGCTGGCTACAACGCCGACCAAGCATCACAGTTGGCCACACAAAACTTCCTCAATACCTTGGCACGTATGCAAGGCGTTCAAGCTGGTGAGAAAGCAACACCATGACCACAACAGCCGGAACAGACAATTTTGTGTCCACCTTGGGCGCGGATTTTTCGCTGCCCGGCTTGCGTAAGCAGTTCGTGGGCGCTGAAAAAGAAATGCAAAAAGCGCAGGGCGAATACAAAAACTTGACGGAGCAAAAAGCCGCCGAGTTGAAGCCCCTTGAGCAAAAAGTCCAAGAGGCCAAAGCTCCCGAAGCGCCCAAATTTGACGAAATGCCCCAAGCACCGTCGGGCAAGATGGATCCCAAGCAAACGCAAGAGGCGTTTCAATCCTTCATGGCGCTGTCCATGATTGCCGGAGCCTTGACCAAAACGCCTATGGTTGCCGCCATGAACAACATGACGGGCGCTATGGACGGCTGGATGAAAGGCAACAAAGAAGCCTTTGACAAAAACGTCAAAGAGTTTGAGATGAACTACAAAACCGCCCAAGCAAAAAATCAAGAAAAGATGAATGCTTACAAGGTGGCGATGGAAAAGCACGCCAATGACGTTAGCGGTTTGATGAACGAAATCAAACTGGTGTCGTTGCGCTATGAAGACCCGATCAAGGCGGCGCTTGCAGAAAAAGGCGACGTCAAAGAATTCATGCGTTCACTTCAAACAGAAATGCGTGCCACTCAAAATGCAAATATGCAGTACGCACGCATGGATCAACAGTTGAAGCTGTACGAAGCAAAACAAAATCAGCAAAGCGAAAAACCGCAGTATTTTTCCGGCAAAACCGCCGACGGCAAAGACGCCATGTATATGGTCAAAGACGGCAAGATGCAGTTGGTGGAAGGCTCTGAAGGTCTTGGCTTGTCCAAGCCCGGCGCGGCTGGCGGCGGCGTCAAGATCAGCGCCCGTGAACGTCAAGCGGCCAACAACTTGGTGGCGGCTGCCAACGAGGGCGCACAGGTCATTTCCGACTTGGCCGACTTGTCCCAAGGCGATCCATTGTTTGCCAACAAGCTGTCTGATGTTGGAGATCAAGGTTCTATTTCAAGCGGCGTGGCAGGCTATATGTCGCGCAAGTTGTCCACTCAAAAACAGCAAGAGTACGACAAGCTCATCAACGGCTTGACCAACGTGCTGACCCGTGTGCAAGGCGCTTCGGGCTATGCCAGCGACGTCACCAAAGGCAAGATGGATGCAGTACGCAAAACCATTTTGGCCAAAGAAGGTGCAACCAACGCCGTGGGCTATCAGGCGCTGGCCGAAGCAAACCAGATTTTCATTCGAGGGTTGGAGGCCATTTCCACCAACGCTTCATTGAACGATCAACAGCGTGCACTCATCAACCGCAACATTCAAGACGCTGCCGAGGCCATTCCATTCACCGTGAAGGATGCCTTTGATTACGGGCGTGCCAACTACAAGGGCACAATGAAAGAGTTTTTGGAAAGCACAGGCCGCAAAGGTCGCCAGCTTGAGCGCATTCGCTCTGAGACGCCTGCAATCCAAGAAGTTAACTTGCGTGAAGCGGCAGAAGCAAAAATTGCAGCGGGTGGTGATCCCGAGGCGGTTAAAAAACGCTTTAAAGAATTAACTGGCGAGGAGTTCTAATGGCTGATCCTTTTGCCGACATTCCCGTCACAAAAGCGCCGACAAAAGCGCCCGATCCATTTGCCGACATTCCTTCCGCTGGCTACAACCCCAACGTAGACAAGCCTTTGAATTTAGGCAAACTACCTCCACGTCCTGAACCCGAAGAAACCAAACCCGGTTTGATTGACAGATTAGGCAAGGTGGTTGAATCCGGCGGATTTGGCGCGGCAATGGGCTACGTTGCACCCGAAATCGTCAGCTACGGTATTGCTCCGGCACTGGCCGCATTTCCGTTTACCGCACCCGCCGCGCCTTTTGTTGAGGCCGCTGGCCAAACCATGAGAGGCGCACGCCTTGCCGAAGCCGCCACAGGCGCTATGTCAGGTGTTGGTGGTGAAACTTTAAAACAAACTGCCGACGTTGCTGGCGCAAGCAATCCGGTACAAGTGGGCGCAGAAATTGTTGGCTCAATGACAGGACCCGGCGTCACCAAGTTTTTGGCTGGCCAAGCTGGTCGTATTCTTGGTTTGGGCGCATCCGAAGCCAAGCAAGCTATCAACCGCTTGAGTTCAGACGCCGTGGAATCTGGCGTCATCAATGAAGCCCAGCGTGAGCACTTGAAGCGCGTTGCCAGCGGCATCAAAGGCAAGGCCACAGAAGACGACATTATGGCGCTGTACAGGGTCATCCAAGAAGGCGCTGCCGGAGTCAAGCAAGAAGGCCAAAAAGCCATGACCGAGGCCGAGAAAAAGGCCGCTGGCATGACCGCCCAAGGCCAAAAGTATGGCCAGATTGCCACAGAGCGCACCGCCGCCGCCCAGCAAAAAGTCAGCAACATTGGCCAACAGCGTGAGCTTTCAGACATTGGTAACGACCTTCGCAACGACATTGCGCCCAAGCAGCAGGCAGCGCTTGCCCAGCGTGCAGCCGACTACAAGGCGCTGGAAGAAACCCGCGACACCGTGCTGGCGCAAAAAGAAGCGGCAGGCGAGTACATTGAGAACAGCCCCGGCTACAAAGAGCTAATGGCCGACTTGGAGAAAGCATTACGCAAATCCACCGAAGGCAAAACTCAGCGTGCGGCTCAAATCACAGACCCCGGCGTGACAAAAGCGTTTGAGGACTTGTACACAGCCCTCAAGCCCAAGCAAGAAATTCTCAATGCCGAGCAAGTCAAGCAGTTGCAGGCCAAGGGCATTACCGACATTAAAACCAAAAAAGAAGGCGTGCTGGATCCTGACACTGGCACGGTGGTGGATCGCGTCGTGTCGTACCGCGACGTGCCGCCTGACTTCAAAGCCATTGACACGGTGCGCCGCCGTCTTGGTGACGCAGCATTTGGCAAAGAAGCCGAAGGCTATGCCGCGCTCAAAGGCAACCTTGCCCAAGACTTTTACAAACGCTTGGCCAAGCTGCAAGAAGACTTTGTTGGTGCACCACAAAAAGCCCTGCAAGACTCATACAAAGAGCACTCCGGCTGGCTGGACAAGTACAAAGCTCAGTTGGGCAAAAAAGTCACCGCGCTGGATCGCTTTGACGAAACCAAGTTTGCAACAGACCCCAAATCATTGCCCGACACCTTTTTCCAAAGCCAACAATCCGTCAAAGACTTGATGGAGTTGACCGGAGGCAACAAGGCGTTGGTGAGCAAAGCGGCGTCCGAGTACGCTGCACGCAACGTGGGCAAAACCGTCAAAGAAGTTGAGGCGTTTGAGAAAAACAATTCCGAGATGCTTCGTGAGTTGCCCGACGTCAAAGCCAAAGTTGCCGCTTACAAAAAAGAGTTGTGGGCTGCCGAGCGCACTGGCCAAGCCGTTGAAGGCGCGGTGAACAAGCTGGGCGTCATGGCCAAGGAAACCACGGCAGCAGGCCAAAAAGCACTGTCAGAGGCCGAGCAACGCGCCAACATGATCTTGGGCGACAAATTCCCCGCAGACCGTATCAAAGGTCTTTTGACCAGCGGCAGCAAAAAGGAATGGCAAGAGATTGGACCCATGATCGCCAAGTCGCCCGAAGGCAAAAAAGCGTTTGCTCAAGCCTTGCAAATGGCGCTTGGCCAAGATGTGTCCGGTTTGGTATTGACCAAGCCCGGCTCAATCGGCGCTTTGTTTGAAGACAAGATCGCGCCAGCCATTCGGGATGCAAAACTCATGGATGACAAGCAGTTGGGAATCTTGCGTTCTCAGCTTGAAAAGGTGTATCAATCGCCTAGAACACCCGAAGCTAAACTCGGCATGAGAGATCAATTGATTTTGAGAGCAATTCAAGGTGGCGGCGCTACCTTGGGCACTTCTGCCACCGACACCTTGTTCGGATTACACAAAACTGGAGAGTAAAAAATGGGAACACTATCAGCCTTCACCACCGTACCTGATTCAGTAGCGCACCGCAACGACCTGATTCAACAAAGTTTGCGTTCGCCTGCCTACGACGCAGTAGACAAGATGCGCGTTTCCATGCCTCAGTCTTTGATCGACACCGACTTTGAGTATGGCCAACAGGCCGTGAAGTGGGAGCAGTTGTCAACACAAAACAACCGCGCTTCTCTGTACTACATCAACAACGCTGCATTGCCCGTTTCGGCCATTGCAGGCAACCAAGGCAACTTGTACCAGTTGGCCGTGACTTTCAGCACCAACGTCACAATCGCCACGGGCACGCCCATTTTCATTGAAGACGCATTAGACCCCAACGCCAACGGCTGGGGCTATGTGTACACAGGCGTTTCCGGCGGCACATCCATTACCGTGCAAATGGCGCAACAAATCACCACGGCAACGTGCTACAGCGCCGCCTCGACCTATATGTACACGGGCTACACCTACACAGGCTCGGGCATTGCTTTGACAGGTACAAGCGCCTTCACTTATGTTGGCTCAACCGTGACCTGCACAACATCAGGTCCTCATGGCTTGGGCTACGGCTCCCTCATTTACATCACAGGCACAACAGGACCTTCTACGGCCACCGCTATCAATGGTCCTCAAATCGTCACCTCCGTGCCCACGGCCAACAGCTTCACGTTCACCAACGTGGGCGGCACGCCTTCCACCACCATTGTGAATACTGCGGGTCAAGTCAACTTGTTCGCCCGTCCTTCCGGCTGGGTGGACACGCACGCCTATGATGGTTCGGTTAACTTCACCACTGGCTCGTCAGTGCCCAACCAAGTGCTGACCCGTCAAACCCGTCGGTACTTCCGCTATCAGTCCGGCAAGGGCATTCAGTTTTCTACTGGCACGATCCTCAAGCCTCAGTTGCAGCAGCCTCGCCTGACTTCTGCGGGAAACATTGTCACGGTCACAACCCAATTCCCGCACAACATCACGATCAATTGCACGATCACTGTTTCCGGCGCGGATCAAAGTGCTTACAACGGCACATTCCCCGTCAATAGCGTGCCCAGCGCGACAACCTTCACCTACTTGCTGCCGCCCGGCCAAAACCCCAACACAAGCACAGCAACCTCGACACAAGGCTTTGTTCGCGTGTCGCCCAACTCTTGGTATGGCTCAAGCAACAAGATCGGCTTCTTTGACCAGCAAAACGGCTTGTTCTTCCAATACGACGGCCAGCAGTTGTATGCCGTGTACCGCAACTCCATCAACCAGATTGTGGGCACGGTATCGGTCACGCAAGGCTCTGGCACTGTCTCTGGCTCAAATACCCAGTTTTCTACCCAGCTTACCGTCGGTGATTACATCGTCATTCGTGGCCAAAGCTATCGCGTGCTGACCATTGCCAACGACACGCTCATGTACATCAGCCCCGAGTACCGTGGTGCAACCATCGCCAACGCCTTTGTGTCGCGCACCATTGACTTGAAAATCCCTCAGTCACAGTGGTATGACGTCTTGGACGGCTCTGGTTCACTCAACAACCCCTCGGGTTTCAAATTGGACTTGACCAGAGTTCAGATGTTCTACATCGACTACTCTTGGTATGGCGCTGGTGTTGCTCGTTTTGGCTTGCGTACCACGGGCGGCGCGATCACCTACATCTACACCTTCCAAAACAACAACGTCAACTACACGGCGTATATGCGCTCGGGCAACTTGCCTTCGCACTATGAACAAAACAACACGCTGCCCATCACCGCGCTGACAGCAACACTGGGACCTTCTGACACGACCATGTACGTGGCCAGCACAGCAGGCTTCAACCCCAACGGCGGCACGGTGCGCGTGACTTATGGCTCATCCAGCGGCGCGGTGGAATACATCACCTACACCGGATTGACGGCCAACAGCTTGACAGGCTTGACTCGCGCAGTCACTGGCGGCGCTTCTACCGCCCAAACCTTCTCCTTCTCAACATCGACCATCCATGCCGTGGAATACGCCGCCCCTGACATGGCGGCAATGCTTTCGCACTGGGGTTCAAGCGTTGTAATGGACGGCGGTTTCAGCCCAGACATTTCGTTGTTGTTCAACTACGGCATGACGGCATCCATTTCGACCTCATCCACGTCGGCTGCATACCCCATCATGGCGATCCGTCTTGCCCCATCGGTGGACAACGGCACTACTGGCACGCTTGGCCAAAAAGAGATCATCAACCGGATGCAGTTGCAACTCAACCAGTTGGCCTTGTTGACCACAACAAGCTACTTGGTGCAGTTCATTTTGAACGGCGTGACTTCTAACTTCTCGGCCACGTTTGCTTCGCCCACGCAAAACAACACCAACAGCTCGTCAATTGTTCAAGTTGCGACAAACACCTCAACATCGGCGACAATCACTGGCGGTGAATCAATTGCAGCGTTCTACACCAACACATCAGGTCAAACAACGCTGGACTTGACTTCGCTGGCCTCGTTTGGCAACTCAATCTTGGGTGGCGGCACAAGTAACTCTGTGCCCAACAGCCAAGCGGGTACATACCCAGATGGTCCTGACATTTTGTATGTCGTGGTTCAGCAATTGGGTGGTAACGGCACGGCGCAAGCTCGTGTCACATGGCAAGAATCGCAAGCCTAATTTTTTACAGGGGGAAATATGGCAAGCAAGAAACCGCAGGGTGTTGACCCTGAATTGGAGAAGGCCGTCAAAAAACTTCTCAAAGAAGTCATGGCAGACAAAGAGGCTTCACTGACAGACAAGATGAGGGTTGTAGACCGCGCTCTCAAATTGGAAACGGTGAAGGCTAAATTTGATGACGCCTCATTTGGCGTTGGCTTTGATGATGAGGAGGAAGAATGATGGACGCAGATATTTTGGCAGCGTTGGTGAAGTACGTGAAGGTCGGGATGATTGTCATCAACACTCGTATCCTTGCGCTCATTGGCCTTTTGCTGTGCGCTGGCGCGACGGCATGGACTTTGGCAGACCCAACATGGGAGCGAGTAGCGGCAAGCGCCCTATTTGCGGTTTTGGCTTATTGGCCTATCATTAGGCTTGAAAAAGGAGCAGATCATGGCAGACAAGTGGCTACAGAAACAAATTGACGGCATCGGCAAGAACGTCAAAACTCACAGACCCGAATGGCAAGGCGCTCACACCCCGAATGGCTTTGAAGTCAAACAGGTGCAAGTGCCTCGCGCAAACCCTCAGTTCTCGTTCGGTTACGCCGCAGAGCCTAACCGTGTTGAGAAGCCCAAGGGCAACTACTAATCAAAGAATGAGATAGCCGCCGTGATGGTGGCTATCACAATCACCCCGCACGCGCCCATGATGAGGGCGTCCAGTAGCACTTCTACGATGGTGTCCATTGCGACACCTTTTTTTGTTCCTTCTTCTCGTCCATGCGACCTTCGGCGTAGGCTTTCCATTGCAGTTTGTCCACTTCTTCGTCGGCGTCTACGGCCTCCATCACTGGTTCGCCGTCCTTTTCGCCTACTTGCACCAACTTAAAAAATTTCGTCATTTGATTTTCTCCAAAATCGTAAAAATGAGGTCAACGGCAGTGCTGACCCCGATGAGATACATCACCCAATCAGAAGGGGAAGTCGTCGTCGTCAAACTTGGGTGCGCCTGCTGGCTCCTTGTTGTACTTGCCCGTCTTTTTCTTAAATGAGAAGCTAAGGAAAGTCCCCTTCTCGCCCCTGCGTTTCCAAGCGTCCATGAAGTACGCCTCGCCATTGATGGTGGCATTGCCTTTAAAGTCCGCATGGTTGGGCTGCTCTTTCTGTTCATTGACAAACAAGATTCCTGAGTTGTCGTACACGGGTTTGTTCATTTCATTCTCCTTTAATTGATTGACCATGTGCCTTCAATTTGGCACGCACTTTACTGTCCAGCAAAGCCCACAAAGCGACCTTTTCCTCGGGGTCTTCAATCCCGATATATTCTTCATACGCGCCCACAATGTCGTCTTGCTGAATGTGGTCTAGGATAGCTTGCTGAACGTCCACAATGATGCTCATGCGTGCTGGTGGGATCACTGCATCAGACTTGGTGGGGCGGTGTTTTGGCGCGTCAGTTTTCCCCTGTGACGAATCCAGTGCATCGTGCTCCACAATGTCCATTGCAGTGATCCACAAGTAGCGGCGGCTGTACGTTTGACAAGCGCCGATATTCTGAATTTCATGCGCGGCCTTCAAGCTGGCAGACCCAAAGGGCGACTCAAACACCACTTGCTCGCCCGAATCAAGGTCGGTGATGGTTAAGACAGCTTGACCGGGCGGGTAAGTCACGGTGGGCACAAGACCAAGCGAATCAAAGATATTAAGAGCAGGCGTCAGAAAGTCACCCAACTCAAAATACTTGTACTCGGAATATTTGTTCCAGCCCGATTTTTTAATCTCGGTTTCGCGCAGTTGTTTGCGTGCTTCACGCAATTTAAAAAGTACGTTTTTCATGTTTACTCCTAGTATTCAGCAA
>Ga0208742_1000546_pt1 | contig 13143 bp, 10 predicted proteins | sample CryBogCBH28Sep08_FD_184601 | JGI IMG/M metagenome (GOLD analysis project Ga0208742, IMG submission 184601) | Freshwater microbial communities from Crystal Bog, Wisconsin, USA - CBH28Sep08 (SPAdes) (version 2) | ecosystem: Environmental > Aquatic > Freshwater > Lake | place: Crystal Bog... | reverse complement strand
GCGGCGGTTTGGGCGGGGGTGACTTGAACTCAACCGCAGGGCCTACAAGCACAAGCTCAGTCAGCGCGGGGACTCCATCAGGTTCCGTGTCTGTGGCAAACGCCACAAGCGGCGACCAAACTTTGGGCAACTTACCACCATACTTGGTTGTGTACATGTGGGTTCGCACTGCCTAAGATGTGGACCCAATCAGCCTGCTCTTTGGTGCAGTCACTCTGGTCAAACAGATCAAGGCTGGGTGCGACCAACTGCACGAAGGCCGCATGGCCATCGAAGAGTTTAAAAAGGGTGCAGAGCGTGCTGTCGGTGATGTCAAAGCTATTGCCAAGGAACTCACAGGATTTTGGGGTTGGGTTAAAGGGCTATTGGGAATCAAAAGCGCGAGTGCGCCAGTCGTCCAGCTTGCCGCCGCAGCTCCTGTGCCCACTAAAAAGACTCGTGCATCCCAAGACCCCGAAGAACTGCAAACCCAACTCATTGTTGACATTGGCCAGAAGATGGGGGAGTTCTTTGACATCCACCAAAAGCTCAAGAACTACTACGCGGACTTGGAAGAAACATCAGTTACAGTCTATGATCCAGACCAAAACGTCGCTAAAAAGGCAATGGAGCGCTCACTCGTTGAGCTGCAACTGGAGAACTTAAGCGTCGAAATCCGAGAGGCTATGGTGTATGCGCCCCCTGAGTTGAAGGACATATACACAAGGTTTCTCAAGATGTACGAGCGCATCATTGACGAACAGGAGTTTGCTCGGCGCGAGCACATCCGCAAAAGGAATGAAGCAAGGTGGCTACGCGAGGCAATCCGTCAACGTCGATCAATGCGTCTGGCTCTAGGGGTAACTCTGGTGGGGCTGGCGGCGTGGATGTGGGGCTTGCTGCTTACAGTGCGTCTAGCGACTCGGGATTCCATGCCATTTTAATTTTGCTGGTGCTCTTGTTTGCGTTGCTGATCCCGGCGGCGGGGTACGTTTGGTACAGGGCCCACGTAGCTCAAATGGCTATGGAACACACCCTGCGCAAGCTTCAACAGGTGCAGCGCGAGATGGAGCAAGCTAAAAAGGACAAGGAATGAGGTACGCTGTTTTGCTGGCTTTGTTGCTGGTCGGCTGTGAAGACCGCTACCGCTACCATTGCCAAGACCCAAAAAATTGGAGTGAAGATGAGTGTAAACCCCCGCTTTGCGTTGCTACGCAAACTTGTCCAGAGTATTTCAACAAGCCTCAAAATGCGAAGCCAACAAACCCTTGAGCAAAAAGACGCGGATACCAAGCACTTTGTCATCAGAACATTTGCTGTGTCCTTGGCTGGAATCATTTGGCTTTTTGGCTACAGCGTGGTTTTTACCGAGCAACCACTGTTCAATGAGTCCCCGGTAGACAAAGCCATCTTTGGCATCCTGACTTTGGTGGCTGGCCAGCTTTTGCAGATTCTCGCCAACTACATCACAAAATCACCAGTCGTCACCCCACCACCTCCGATCCCTTGCCCACCCGTATTGCCTGCACCTGTGCAAGCAGTTACAGTAGCACCCAAACCTCCTGTTGTAGTGCCCACGCCACCCACAGCTCCATCCAAACCACCACGCCTTGATGACGAGGATTGACCATGAGCATATTTAACCCATACGTTATTCTCGGCGTCATCATGGCTATGGCGCTTTCGTTTTTTGCGGGGCACCATCAAGCCTACAAAGAACAACTCATTGCTGTGCAAGCCGCCCAAGCGGAAGAAGCCAAAAAGCAAGCCAGCATGAAAGACGCCGTAGCCGATAATCGTGTCAAACTTATCAAAGGAGAGGCCAATGCCCAAGCTGAAAATGTTCGCCTTAAGTCTGCTCTTGCCACTAGCGAGTTGCGGCTTTCTATCGCCTCCCGTCAGCTTCAAACCAGCGCAGATACCGGAACTCCCGCCGGAGCTGGCGACCAAGCGCGATGCGACATTGACCCAGAGGCTGCTCAACGAATTGTCACCATCACCCAAGACGGCGACTCAGCAATCCGGCAACTCAACACCCTCATCGACACCTACAACCAAGTGAAGGAGAAACAGAAATGATTGAAAACTGGAACGCATCTTTTGAGCACGTCATCAAGTCCGAAGGTGGCTATGTCAACGACCCCGCCGATCCCGGTGGTGAAACCAATCTGGGTGTGACCAAAGCGGCTTGGGCCGAGTACCTCGGTCGGGCGGTGGAGCATGGCGAGATGCACGAGCTGACCAAAGAAATCGTTGAGCCCTTCTACAAAGCCAATTACTGGGACAAGTGCCAGTGTGACTCACTCCCCGCCGGGCTGGACTACGCAGTGTTTGACTTTGCCGTCAATGCAGGGATCAAGCGCTCGGCCAAGTTCTTGCAGCAAGCCGTCGGGGTTCCGTCGGACGGAGCGATTGGCCACGGCACCGTTGCCGCCGCGCAGGAAGTCAACCCCCAAGAAGCCATTGCTGCATTCAGCCAAGCCAAGAAAGACTTTTACAACGGTCTGGCCGAGAAGAACCCCAGCCAGCACAAGTTTTTACATGGTTGGTTGAGCCGAGTGGACCAAGTAGAGCAGACCGCCACAGCTATGGCTTAATTTGGCGTTTGATGGGAAAATCTAGGTATGCCATTACAGAAACTGAAGTTCCGCCCCGGTGTCAACCGTGAAGCTACGACCCTTGCAAACGAGGGCGGCTGGTTTGACTGCGATAAAGTACGTTTTCGTTCTGGCTACCCAGAAAAAATTGGCGGTTGGGTTTTGGATACCGGCAAAGATGCTGCTACTTTGCAGCCCCCTGCCGGTGCGTATTGGGGTGTTTGTCGAACGCTTTTTAACTGGGTGACAACAACTGGCTACAACTTGCTGGCTTTGGGCACTAACCTGAAGTACTACATTCAGAGCTCGACTGGGGGCTACCTGAACGACATCACACCGATTCGTTCCACCTTAACTTTGTCTAGCCCATTCACAACAACTGCAACTTCATCTAAGGTCAATGTTTACGCTGCTGGACATGGTGCTCAAACAGGGGACTTTATTACGTTTTCAAGCGTATCGGCGGGTTCAGGTAACGTTACGACTGCTATCTTAAATAGCGAATTTCAAATTACATACGTTGACTCCAACAACTTTTCTATTACCGTTCCAGTTGTAGCTAACACAAGTACATCAAACTTTGGCGGCGCGGGCATTTCCGCTGTGTTTCAAATCACCACGGGCAACACAATCTTTACCTACGGCACAGGCTGGGGCGCAGGGGCTTGGGGCGGTACAACCACTGGCGTGGCCACCACAACTTTGAACGGATCAATTACAAACAGCGCAACCTCTATTGTGCTGACGTCAGCTTCTGGGTTTCCAACTACTGGTACCGTGCTGATTGACAACGAACTCATCACGTATAGTGGAGTGAGCACTAACACGCTTACAGGCTGTACTCGGGGCACCAATGGAACCTTAGCTGCTGCGCATTCATCCGGCGCTACCGTGCAGAACTCGGCTACTTTTGAGGCTTGGAATACTTCGGCGGCATCAAACATTGGTCTACAGTTGCGCACTTGGACCCAGTCAAACTTTGGTGACTACTTGGTGTTCAATCCACGCGGCGGCAGTTTGTATATTTGGACAACCAGTACAAACCCCAACATATTCAGTACTGGGCAACTGCTTGGCCCAAGCGCAACCATTACCACGCCGACAGGAAACGTCAACGTAGATTCTTCATGCCCATCGGTGGCCAACGGCGTGATTGTGTCGGATGCCTCTCGCTTTGTGATTGCTTATGGCGTGAATGACTACGGCTCAACGGTTCAAAACCCAATGCTGATTCGTTGGTCGGACCAAGAATCCTTCGCCACATGGTTGCCTGCGGTTACTAACCAAGCCGGTAGCTACACACTGTCGCACGGTTCAACAATTCTCTCAGCCATCCAAACCCGCCAAGAGATTTTGGTATTTACCGACGCTGCCGTTTACTCCATGCAGTACATCGGGGCCCCTTACGTTTGGGGCTTCCAACTTATGGGTAGCAATACCTCATTCACCAGCCCTAATGCAGTGGCTACTGTGAACAACGTAACGTATTGGATGGGCGCAGATAGGTTTTACCAATACTCAGGTCGCGTTGAAACGCTTCCTTGTACGCTGCGCCAATACATCTTTGACAACATCAACATGAGCCAAGCGTATCAGTTTTTCTCTGGTACCAACGAAGGCTACAACGAAGTGTGGTGGTTCTATGTGTCTGTGACTGGCACCAACGCAGACGGATCAAACGGCTCTGGCACTTACTCCAACCCAAACACCGTGGTGGATCGTTATGTGATCTACAACCATCTTGAGCAAACTTGGTACTACGGCAAGCTGCAACGCACCGCTTGGTTTGACAGCCCACTGCGCCAGTATCCAATGGCGGCAGGTTACAACGGCCAACTCATCTACCACGAAAACGGAGTTGACGATGGCACTACTTCACCTGCTTCACCAATTGCCTCCTACGTCACATCATCTGATTTTGATATTGGCGATGGCAATAATTTTGGCTTTGCTTGGCGAATGATTCCAGACATGAACTTTGACGGATCAAATGTGGCCAACCCAAGCGTGACTTACACAATCCAGCCCCGACAAAACCCCGGCGGTGTGTATGGCCCCGACGATACGCCGACTGTGACAAGTGCTCAAAACTACTCTCAAGTGCCGCAGTATTTAGTACAACAGTTCACACAACAAATTTACATTCGCGCACGCGGTCGGCAAATGGCGCTCAAAGTTAGCTCCAACGGTCTTGGTGTGCAGTGGCAACTGGGCGTGCCCCGCCTTGATGTTCGACCAGACGGAAGACGTTAATGGCTATTTACTCCACCAACAAATATTTGGTCAAGCCAACGTCGGCTCCCCGCCTTCCTGCGGCTCCAGAACAGTACGCCCAACAATACGGCGATCAGCTCACCAACGTGCTGCGTTTGTATTTCAACCAGATTGACAACGTCACAGGTTCGGTCTTGGACACACTTGGCGGCAGGTTTGTAAGCTCTCCATCAGGTTCGTTCTACGACACAACCACGCAAACTGCGGCGGCAAATACCGCAACGGTAATTACATTTAATAGCACTGATTCCACCGTAACAAATGGTATTTCAGTAGTAAGTAATTCACGTTTGACTGTGACTTACCCCGGTGTGTACAACGTGGCATTCAGTATTCAAGGTTCTAACTCCGCAAGTAGTGCGGACAACATGACTGTTTGGTTCCGAATCAATGGTGTCGATGTAGCCAATACTGCAGGTATCAGCGCAATCCCAGCTAAACACGGCAGCATCAACGGCGCATTGGTGTTTGGTTGGTCTCAACCTCTTGCTTTAAACGCGGCAGACTATGTTGAGATTTATTGGGCAACGGATGGGGGCACATCTTCAATTGCTTACTACGCAGCCGGAGTTACCCCGACGCACCCAGCTTCCCCCTCTGTCGCAGCCGTTTTAACGTTTGTATCTTCGTTTACATCGTGATACAGTTCTACAACATTTTCGTGAGGCTTTTATGAGCTTACAAGACGCAGCAAAACACCTATCCATGCACGGGCGTGGGCCCGATGACCACTTGGTTCACATGAGTGGAAAAGAAGTTCAAAGCTTGCAAAAGCTCGCGCAGGCTCATGGTGGCTCGCTCACAACCAACCCGCACACAGGACTGCCTGAAGCTGGGTTCTTGGATAGCATGTTGCCGACTATCATCGGTGCAGGTATTGCGGCATTCGCCCCTGAAACCTTGGCGCTAGACCCCGCGTTGATTGGTGCCGGTGTCGGCGCTTTGCAGTATGCACGCACGGGTGATTTAAGCAAGGGGTTGATGGCTGGACTTGGCGCCTACGGTGGCGCGGGTATGGCGGGTAGTTTGATGAGCTCTGGGGCTTCCCAAGTTGGAGCAAACGCTGTCGGCCCTGAAGCGCAAGCCGATCTTCAAAAACAAATTGCGGACGCGGCAGCACAAAACCCAGAAGTTACTGCGGAAGACCAAGCAAACGCTTACAACACTGGGCTGCAAAACAAAGCTTCAAGCGCAATCACTTCCGCCACTCCTATGGACAAACTCCAAGCTGGGGTTAACGGTCTTACTCCTTCTAACGCCCTGTCAAGCTTAGGCGGATGGAAAACTATTGGCGCCGCTGCAGCCCCCGGTATTATGGGTTTGATGCAAGGACAAACTGCGCCGACTACCCCCAATTCAGCGACGATCACGCCATACACCTATGCGCGTAATCCAGTATATACATCGTCTACACAAACACCCCCCGGCGCTAAACCATTGATCGGTGCAACATACCAGCCCGGCCAAGACACGAGCGAACGCACCTACTTCAATCCTGTTTACACCGCGCAAACTCCTTACACCTACACGATGGCTGAAGGTGGCATGACCCCGCCCCAACAGCAAATGGCAGCGAACGCAGTAGGCGGTAACAACATGTACCCACAAGCCGATTTTGCGCATAGCGCTTACGCAAATGCAGAGCAGATACCAGTTCCTGCGAGTCCTATGGGCGTTCCTAGCTATGGGTTTGGTGGATTTATTGGGGACGCAATTGGCAATACAGTTCAAGGTGTTGGTGATGTAATTGGTAGCCTCACGGGTGGTGGAGCTCAGTTAAATGACCAAGTTTCTCAAGGCCAACCGACAAACGCACAAAACCAACAATACACCTCGGGCGGTTTACATGACTTGATTAACCAACTAGTTGCCCAAGCTCAAGCTTCTAATCAAACACAACCCGTATCCCAACAGGCCGCCCCAATCCAAGCAAAAGCAAGTGGGGGTCTGTCCGACGCGCATTACAATTTGGGTGGATACTCAGACGGTGGCAGACTTTTGAGAGGCCCCGGCGATGGCGTTTCCGACTCAATCCCCGCAACGATCGGACACAAGCAACCTGCTCGGCTTGCTGATGGTGAGTTTGTGGTACCTGCCCGTATTGTTTCTGAACTCGGTAATGGCTCTACTGAAGCCGGTGCTCGTAAGCTTTATGCAATGATGGAGCGTGTTCAAAAGGTGCGTGGCAAAACCACTGGCAAAGACAAAGTAGCAACTAACACTCACGCAGATAAACATCTGCCAGCGTAACAATGGCCCTGTATCAAGTCCTTCCAAATCAGTTACCGACCGTGTGGCCGGTTGCTGCGCCTATGTTGCAAAGGGCGATCGACATTGATCCAGATTCCATCACGATTGAGCAAGTTGAGTATGCAGTGCGCACAGGGCGCAGTTTTTTGTTGGTCTGGGATGAACCGGATGAAGGTATCACTGGGGCAGTGACGGTTGACTTTATCGACTACCCTCGTGAGCGTGTTGCTCATGTAAACCTCATGGGTGGCAAAGGGATTGTCCGAGATCACGTATTCGATGCCGCTAAAGAATGGATGCGTTCTTACGGCGCAACAAAAGCACAATGCTGGGCTAAGGGAACCTTAGTTCAGATGTATGAAAAGATGGGTATGGAAAACACTCATCAAGTCATGCGAACCACGTTATAAGTTAGGAGCACCCTATGGCAGGCGGCGGCGGTCAACAACAATCTCCCGTTCAAACAACCACGAGTTACAACGGCGTCTCGGCGTATGCTGCGCCGTACGTAAACCAAATGCTGGGGCAAGCCCAAGCGTTGACCAATCAGCCGTACCAAGCGTACCAAGGCCAACAAAATGCTGCGCCGACTGACTTGCAAAATCAGTCCTATCAAGCGGGGTCACAGCTCAGTACAGGGCCAAACTTTGGCATTGGTTCAAACTTAAACACCGCTGCAGGCATGGGCGCGCTTAATACTGCGCAGCAAGCTGGGGAATACGGCGGTCTGGGTGCAATGGCTGGTATGAGCTATGGGCAGAACGCGCAGAACCCTAATGCAGTTTCTAGCTACATGAACCCCTATTTGCAGAACACATTGGCCCCTTCGCTGCAGTTGCTCAACCAACAGTTTGGGCAACAAGGAGTAGCCAACCAAGCGCAAGCGACCCAGCAAGGTGCGTATGGTGGTGGCCGACAAGCTCTGATGCAAGGACTCAACCAACAAAACCAAGCTTTGGCCACAAACCAACTGGTTGGCAATGCGTACAACCAAGCCTACAACACCGCAAACCAAAACATGCAGCAAGCGGCTTCGCTGGGTATGCAAGGAGCCGGACTCGGCCTCCAAGGTATTGGTGCACAACAGGCGGGCTATGGACTGGCTGGCAACACTGGCGTCAACTTGGCCAACATCGGCAACCAACAACTGGGTGCCCAACAAAACATCATCAATACGCAGAACGCTCTTGGTACACAGCAGCAACAAAACCAACAAAACGTTCTCAACACGCAGTACCAAAACTACCAAAACCAACTGCAGTACCCATACCAACAGCTCTCGTTTATGCAGAACATGCTGTCTGGCTTGCCAATGCAGACGAACACACAAAGCGTTTACGCGGGTGCACCTACTACTGCGCAATCCCTCAGTGCGATGGGTCTTGGCGCTTACGGCTTGAGCAAGTTGGCCAATGCGGATGGCGGCTTGATGAAGTCTTACGCTGAAGGCGGCGTGACCAGCCCAGAGAATGTGCAGTCAATCGTAAGCCAACTGTCGGATCAACAACTGCAACAAGTGTTGCAACACCCAGCCTCGCCCGAAGAATTACAAGCTGCGCAAGCTGAAATGGCCATGCGCCAATCTGAACGTCAAGGCTTAGCCGGCGCGTTCAACCAACTGCCACAACAAAACCAACAACAAATGGTCCAAGCTGCTAATGGCGGCGTCATGCGTTTTGCCAAGGGTACAACTCCTAATACCGTATCTGATTCAAATGATGATTCTGGTAGCGACTCCGCTACTTTAGGGCAAACCCAACAGTTGGTTTCCCCCGGCAACCCAAGCGCGTACAACCAAGCATTGCAACAAGCAATGCAGTACAACCAACAGATTGGCACGTTCAAAGGCGATACCATGACGGACGCCGACTACAACAACGCAATTTCAAAGCGCTTCGCCATGTTGCAAGGTTTGGGTGGCGCCGATCCTTATGCTGGGTTCCAACAAACTTTAGCCCAACGCGACACCGATCGTACGGCTGCTTTGGAACAAGGTAAAGGTTTGGCTGCACTTCAAGCAATCCCTGCAGTGTTGCAACCCGGGGGGACTATGCGCGGCCTTGGCGCTGCCGCAGGCACTCTGGGTAAATCTTTGACTGACCTTTACGATTCAGATCGCCGAGAAAAACAAGCAACGCAAAATATGCAGCTCAGTATCGCCGACGCTCAACGCAAAGAACGCATGGGCTTGGGCAAAGAATCCATTGCTGCCGCAGATCAAGCCCGCAAAGACAAAGCTGATGCCAACACAGCAGCGTTTAACAAGCTCAAATCACAAGCCGAAGTTGCGGCCAAAATTGCACAGGCTGCTCGTCCAGTCGGCACAGGCGGTGCTGGCGGCGCGGGTAAAGGGCCTAAACTTGACGAACAATTGGCTGCGGCAGAAGTTGCGCATGAGATGAACCCAACGGATGAAACTTTGAAGCGGGTTACTGCACTGCGCCGTGCAAAAGCGGAAGCAAAGACTTCAGATATTGGTACTACCAAAGCGGACATCGCACGCGAAACGCTCATGGCAAACGAAGACAAAAATGTGCAGGCGGCTATGAAAGGGTTCAAATTTGACCCTGACTACATGGAAGCTAAGCAGGCCGGCGACACAGAAAGAGCTGCCCAGCTTTGGGATGCGGAACTGCAACGTCAACGTGCTGTCTATCGTTCAAAGCAAACTGGTGGAAATGCTGCCTCCGTGAACAATAATTCAAGTAAGATTACGCCAATCAAACTTGACTAGGGGCGGCTATGCCAATTTATGAATATCAGGGGCAGCAATACGACATTGCTACCGAGGACCATGCTGAGGCAAAAGCAAAAATCCTAGGCTACCTTGATAAGCAATCGGCAGCACCCGCTGCCCCCGCCGAGCCGGTCAAACCAAAAAACGAACCGCCTGCTTGGTTCGATGAGACTGCGCAGTACGCGGAGAACAAACCCGAGTCCGTGCTTCAAGGTGGCATGGCCCCTGTGCAACCTTCGCCTATCAGCAAGACGGTGAGCCCAAAGTTTGTTGCTTCCGTGCAATCCGCACTCGATTCTCAACCCTCAGAAGAGCGGGCTAAATCGGTTGAAAATCTTAAGTCACGCGGTGGTATTTACGCACAAATTGCTCAAGACTACGAAGCCAAGAATGCTAAGCTTAACCAGATCACATCCCCGACACTCAAAGGAATTGCTGATCGCCGCTTAGAAGCGGGCACCGAACGCTTCATCAGCCAAGGATTGAACGCTGAATCCTCCAAAGGCGAGGCCGAAAAACAAGCTTTGATGGGTCGCGCCCTTCCTCCATTGCAGCAAATGACGCCAGATGTTGTTGGAGAAAAGGCAGACAAAGAAGCCGTTGCACAAGCCGCCGAGCTGAAAAATGCTGGGTTCTTCCAAAGGGTTGGCGCAGAAACTGCCTCCCGTGCAACGCAGACTGGTCTTGGTCTGATGCACATTTACGCCGACATGACTGGGGACAAACAACTTGGCCAAGACCTTATGGGTGCCCGCCGAGTAGAAGAAGCGCGTCAGGGAGCAATCCCTCAAGGCAACGGCATCTTTGAAAAATCTGCACAGCAGGCCATTTCCTCTTTGACTTCCCAAGCCACAATGCTGCTGATGGGGGCGCTTACTGGTGGCGAGCTGCCTGTGTTGGCGCAAGCTGGTATTGATGTGTTTGGCAACGAGTACGGTAATGCCCGGGACAAAGGGCTGTCTGCAGCGGATGCGGCTACTCGCGCAAGTTTGCTGTCCAGCGCCGAAGTATTGTTTGAGCATTTTGGTTTGACCGACGAGCTGAAAGCTTTGCGCGGGGTAATGGACCGTATCCCTACTGATAAAGTCGCAGGGTATTTGGCGCACGCCATTGCAAAAGAAATTCCAAGCGAGCAACTCACAAGCGCAACTCAATTCTTGATCGACAAAGCCCCCGGTATTGGGTTAAACCCTAATGCGGGTTGGAAAGATTTTCTTGAAGACCAAGCAGAAACTTTGCGCCAAACAGTCATTCAGGCAGGAACAGCCAGCGCAGGTGTAATCGGCACGTCAAAGGCAGCAAACACACTTCTTGGCCCCGGCCAAACTCCTGCCGAGCCCACGCCAAACGCAGCCGACTACGAAGCACTTGCGCGTGCCAAAGGGTTCCTGATCCCCGAAGCGCAACAGCAAACGCAACAAACGCAGCAAGTTCAGCCGCCTGCGCCGCCTGCTGCCCCACAAGCGCAACAAGTTCAGACACCCGCAGCCGCGCAAACAACTGCCCCAGAAGCCGCAGAGCCTACGGAAGCCGCGCCACAGCCAAACCAAGACGTGGAAACGCTTGCCCAGCAGATTTCGGAAGCAACAAACATCCCTATTGAGGATGCACGTCGGCGTGCGGAGCGCGAACTTGGTATTGAGCCTGCGGCGAAACCAGAAAAAGCAGCCGCAAAGGGCGCGGAAAAACCGTTGCCAACTAAGATTGATTCATGGACAGATGCCGCCCTCAAGCATACGCTTGACTTTCAAATGCAAAAGCCAGAAGACAAACGCAACAATGCGTTGGTCGAAGCGGTACAAGCGGAGATTGATAAACGTGCGCAAACTGAAGGGACACAAAATGCTGCAGAACCTAACGCCGCCCCAGTTGGAGGAGGCAATGAAGTGGCTGGACAACCCGGTCAAGTCGAGCCCACCGCAGGAGTTGAAGGAGCTCAACGAAATGGAGTGGTTTCTGCTGAACCGAATGCTGCAGTGCCTGCTGCAGGAGAAAGCCAACAACCCGCTGCAGTAAACGAAGCAGACCAAGCCGCATACGACAAAGCGCGTAACCCAGCAAATGGGATGATGCCTATTCAGACCAACCGGGGCAACTACGCTATTCCCTTGAGTGTGTTTAAAGGCATCGACCTCAACACGCGCCTCCCTCTTTTTGGGGGTCAGACTTTGGCTACTGTGATTCAACGCGGCGGCATCGGCACAAACGAGGCGGTAGCCCTGTTGGAAGGCAAAGATCAAGCCCTGCGCGATGTGACTGCGGAAGATGTTGCTAAATATCCAGAGGTGTTTGGGCGAGAAGCTAAGCCCACTGCGCAGAAGACGGATGGGCAATTACTTGCTGAAACGGATGAGGAAGCGACAAAAGAGCCAGCCAAACGTGGGCGTAAACCCTTAGCTCCCGAAGACAAGCAAGCCCGCGAGGTTGAGCGCAAGGCGGCACGCGCCAAATACCAAGCAGCAGAACGCAAGTTCAGCCAAAACAAAGAAGGTGCGCTCAACCAATTAGCCGAGGCCAACAAGCCACTTGACGAAGGTGAGTTTGAAGACGAAGAAGCTTTAGCCCAAGCGCAGGAAGACAAACGTGCGCAAAAGGCAGCAGCTATCAACCAACTGTTGGACATTGAGCAAGAGCACCGAGGCACAGCGCTGGGCAAACGTGCCAAAGCAGTACTGAACGACCGCACAAAAATTTCTCAGGAAGAAATCGATAAGGTCAAGAAGGGTCGAGAAGTTCGGGCCAAAACAGACCTGCGTGGGGAACTGAAGACAAGCACTCCACTGGCCAACCGTCGATCCACTGCGCCAGCCGACGCAAAATTTAGCAAAGCCACCAATGGTGCGCAAGCGCTTACCCACATCATCAACACAACCAAGAACCCATTCCAAAAGTTTTTGGCCAAACGCCTGCGCTCGTTTGTCGGCGGGGTGAAGTTTGTTGTTATTGAAAAAGGTGATCCACTTCCTGCGCAACTGCAAGAACATGCAGCCGACTGGGAAGAATCACGCGGGCTGTACATCCCCGGCACAAAAACCAGCAAGCCAGCTATCTACGTTCGCGGAGAAAGCTTTGGCGAAGACCAAGGTGCCAACAACGTCACCGTCTTGCATGAAATGTTGCACGCTGCAACAAATACAAAGATCAACTTGGGCATGATCGCAAGCGCTAGAGGGCTTTCAACAGACGCCGCACTGACACGGTTTGTTGGGGAGCTTAACGCTCTGATGGAGAACGCCAGAATCAACTACGAACGCATGTTGGCCAAAGGGATGATTCCCCCAGAGTTGCGCGTGCTCGTAGAGTCTG
>Ga0208742_1000533_pt1 | contig 13411 bp, 40 predicted proteins | sample CryBogCBH28Sep08_FD_184601 | JGI IMG/M metagenome (GOLD analysis project Ga0208742, IMG submission 184601) | Freshwater microbial communities from Crystal Bog, Wisconsin, USA - CBH28Sep08 (SPAdes) (version 2) | ecosystem: Environmental > Aquatic > Freshwater > Lake | place: Crystal Bog... | reverse complement strand
CCAAAGAGTTTGAGTTGCGTAAAAATGCCGACCAATTGAAACGTGCTTCTATTGCCAAAACTGGTGACTTGAACATGAGTAAGATTTATTCTTACCAATTGACTGATGATATCTTCAAAAAGATGACAGTAGTACCTGGTGCTAAATCGCACGGCCTCGTTATGTTCCTCGATTGGTCAGGTTCTATGTCTGACCACATGGAAAATACTGTAAAGCAATTAATCAATCTAGTAATGTTTTGCAAGAAGGTAAACATTCCTTATGATGTATATGCTTTCAGCCAAGAATACGATGAACCATATCGCCAAGAATTTAAAGAAGGTGATATTGAATTGCACAATTTCAAATTGTTAAATTTGTTATCGAGCAAAATGTCTGCTTCTGAATTCACTTATGCTGGTTCTGCTTTAGTTCAAATGTCCACATATCGTTATGGCTGGAAACCAAATTGGTTACAAAAAGGCGGTACACCTTTGAATGAAGCAGTTATTTCTGCCATGAAGATTATTCCTGAATTCCAAAAACAATACAAATTACAAATTGTAAATACTGTATTCTTAACTGATGGTGAAGGTCATAGTAATCGTGATGTTTTCTATATCAATAATTCAGGTAATAAAACAAGTGGCACATCTAACAAAGAACTTGATTATGGTGGTACTGATTGGAAAGCTCATCGCAAATTTGTGATTCGTGATCCAATTACTAAAAATCAAGAATCGGTTGAACGTGCTCAAGGTCGTGATTTGACAGCATCATATATAAAGATATTGAAGGCGAGAACTAATTGTAACATTGTTGGTTTCTATGTTTTGTCTGGTCGTAACTTAGGCCGTGAATTGTATCATTTTTATCCTAATGCTGGTTATCAAACCATCGATAAAATCAAATACGAATTCCGTAAAAACAAATCATTAGTAGTTACCAATGGCGGCTTTGATGAGTATTATTTACTCCGTTCAGAAGGCCTTGATACTGATGATGATGTAACTTTTGAAGTAAAAGAAAATGCCACTACCCGTGGTTTGGTTTCAGCATTTAGTAAATTTGCTGGTAATCGTTTGAATAACCGTGTTGTACTTAATCGTTTTATAGGATTGATATCATGAAAGACTTAGCAACTTTTGTAGGTGAAGGTGGTAAAATTATGGCCGTGATTTATGAAGGTCCAGGATTCTGGAAAGTAAATTATGGTACATCAGATAATCCATCTTCTTTTAGTAAAGTGTTTATGACCGAATCTGAAGCAACTGCTTTTGCAACAGATTATACTAACAAGGGCGCCAAACCAACTTTGCTGAGCGAATGATGATTGTTGAAGCGGACGATTTTAATCCTAAAAAAATTGCAGATGCTTTGTTTGCAAGATGCAAAGAAGCTAAAGTTTGGGAAGTAAACTGTTATGTCGATGAATCATTTGTTTTTATGGGTAAACCATTGCCATTTGATTTATCATTAAAAGACGGTTTATATAATTGTAAAGTGATTGCGCCGAACATGAAAGAGGCCATGAAGATTGTGGCTGATTTTATGCCGGTAATTAAATTTGTGAGTGATGATGAAAAGTAAAGTTGAAGAAACTCTTGTAATTCTACAAGAAGAATGTGCTGAAGTAATTCAAGCAACTTCTAAAATTCTGCGTTTTGGTTTCCAATCTCGGTATCCTACCGAAGATAATGCCTCAACAAAAGAAAATTTGGAAATGGAAGTTGGTCAATTACTTTGTATGATTGGTATTCTAGTTGACCAAGGTGCTATCAATGAAGAAAATATGATTGCGGCCATGGAACACAAAAAAATAAAACTAAAAGAATGGTCAAGTATATTCAATGCAGATACAGATTGATTTAGAACAACTATTGGCTTTCTTGAACAAGGTATATGTTTGGACACCTAAAGATAGTTACATTCGAAATGAAGTACAGAATTTTATTAACCAACTGAAAAGCCATAGACCACAATGATAAAAAAAGTACTGGTGACCGGATCTGAAGGTTACATTGGCAAACATTTATGTTCTATCTTAGAAAAACAAGATATTGAATTATACAAACTAGATAAACATTTTGAACATCGTGGTCCTTATATGTTTGAGGTTGATATTAGAAAACCTCAAGACATTCGTAAGTGTGGTGTAACAGATATTCAATTTGATGCCATTATTCATTTGGCAGCTTTAGTACAAGTCGGAGAATCAGTAGAATATCCTACTGCGTATTATAATACAAACATTAACGGTACACATTGGTTGAGGAATATTGTACCGCATAAGAAGTTTATTTTCGCCTCAACTGGTGCGGCTGAAGGCATGGCATCTCCTTATGCTATCTCTAAGAAGGTAGCGGAAGATATGCTCATCGAACAAGAACCGGATTGTACCATTTTCCGTTTCTATAATGTGATTGGTTCTGAAGGATTTCCACCGACTAATCCTGATGGATTATTTTTTAATCTCATCAAAGCGTTGGAAACAAAAACGATGAATATATACGGAAGCGATTACAATACTAAAGATGGTACTGCTGTCCGTGAGTATGTTCATGTAATGGATATTTGCCATGCTATGGTAGAAGCAATTGATAATCCATCAACCAATCGCATTGAGAATTTAGCATATAATGATGCCAGAACCGTTAAAGAAATTGCCTCATTATTCTTTAAGGTCAATGGTGGTGATTGTAATATAGAATATAAAGAAAGACGACCAGGTGATTTAGAGGCTTGCTACTTAGAGAATCCATCACCGTTTATGAAAAGAAAATATAGTTACGAAGAAATGTTAAAATGGAAGCCCTAAAAATCTCTGGTATGATTATCATGTTGTGTGTGGTATATGCCCTCATGGGTAATGATGATTACCACAAAATGTTTGACAAACCGACTATAATCCGTTATGATTGTACTGAGATTGACGAATCAGCGCCCAAAGAAATAATTGATAAATGTATGGAAACAAATGAGAGGATTGTGCGTGTTAAGAGCTATTAAAAATAATGTAATCATTGAATTGATTGACCAGAAAAAAGAAACTTTTACCGGCGGTGGTATCATATTAGTTACCACAGATAAAAATGAAGCTCAGTTTGCCAAAGTTGTGGCAGTTGGACCTGATGTTGAATTTATCAAAATTGGTGATGCAATTCTACCGGACTGGAATGAAGTCCGTGAAACAGTCTATGAGAAAGAAAAAGTCTTTGTAATAAACGAGGACTTTGTGGTAATGATTAAAGGTGAACCAGAATCAAAACCTAAAAAGACCAAGAAAGCAGCGTAATTAGAATTTCAAATTCCATTACATACTTCTCATAGAATAGAAATCACGAACCAACTTTTCTACTTCAGAATGTGTTTGTGGATTTTTAGAACGTACAAAGTACTCTAATTGTGATGTGGTTTTGAGAAATGCCAAAGCATTGATAATTGCTTGAATGAATTTCATTTTTAGTCCTTTTGAGATTGAAATGTTAAGTGTTTACGATATAAGTATTTATACTTAGTTTTTGTGATGTGAGAAGTTATTTTACCTGGAGAAATATTATGCCTAATTGGTGTTCAAACGTGGCCACAATCAACCACGGTTTTAAAGAAAAGATTGATGAAATTGAAAATGAATTGAATAAGCCAAAAGATGATGTTGCGCTATTCCAATCATTGCGTCCACGACCAGCTGAGTTTGAAGAAGAATGGTACGGCTGGAACATTGAGAATTGGGGCACCAAATGGGAAGCTTCAGTCTATGACTTTGAACGCCTAGATGACAACAACATCAAAATCAATTTTGATACCGCATGGGGTCCTCCCATTGCTCTCTACGATTACCTATTTGAAAATGGTTATGACACCACCGCCTACTATGACGAGTGTGGTATGGGTTTCTGTGGCAAGTATGAGTATGGTTCAGATGACCAGTATGATTATACTGATATGGATTCAGCACAAGTTCAGGATGAGATTCCATCCGACATTGATGAAATGTTTGCTATCTCTGAACAAATGCAAGACCGTGAAGCAGAAGAACAAGGTATGCAAGAAGATGATGATGTAGATGAACCAGTCTATGAAATGACTGATTTTTTTCCTAAAAAGATTAAACCTTCCTACGAAGGTGTCTATGAAGTAATAACCAAGTCATGGCCATTTCCACACAAAGCATATTGGAATGGAAAAGAATGGCGTGGTTATTTTGGTGAGAATGAGGACATTGGTGGTGACGAACTCAAGATTACTGAATGGCGTGGTCTGGCAGAGAAGCCTCTAACCGAAGAAGAACAAGATGCTAATTTACAGTCCGCTTTAAAAGAACTTAGTGAAGCATTCATTCAATTGGAGGACTAAATGACTACTTGGACTACTGATGACAGAGAAGAAGCAGAAAAGAAACCATTAGAAGTTCCGCCAGATTGGTCCGCCAATTCGGCACCATGGCCATTTACAGAAGATGATTTACAAGAACCGGAAGAAGAATGATGTGGACCGATCCTGGTATCAATGATGAGGGGTTTTTTAAGAATGTGGTCGCTAAGCAAAATTGGGATATTAATCAAATTGAGATTCAATTCTTTTGGCCGCTCACCGAACAGATTCCATTAGGATTAGATTATACCAATTGTGCCAAACCAAAGTTATCGGTTCTAACTACTGGTACAGGAACTACTTTTCTTGAACCTACTTGGACAACCAGTATTGCACCACAACTGACAGTAACTCCTATTGATTCGGTTGGACAGTTATCTATTGGTGGTATTAATGTTGGACTAGAAACTGAACCAAAGTGGTATCAGAAAGTATTATTTAAATTATTAGGCTTTAACTGGAAGAACAAATGATGCGAAACGTAAGAACGAAACTTATCATCCTATCCGCACTCGGACTACTGTTTTTGTCCAGCGCTTCCGAAGGCTTTGCGGGAATAGTCTCCTACGCAATTGGCCAATCCACAGGTCAATCCAATGCTCGTTACGAAGCAGAACAGAAAGACCGGGAATCTGGAGCCGTTAAGTGTGTTCCTCAGCCCCCTGTGGAGAAAGAATTGTGGACCTGCACGGACGCATATGGTAACGAATTCAAAGACCTCAAAATTATTCAAAAGGTATCACATGACACTAAACGGTAGAGCATTACAGACGATTGCGGATGAAAAACTAGAGTATCCTTTCCTCGTTATCATGTCCCGTCCTGTTGGTCCTGATTCTATTCGAGGTCGATTTAAAACTCTCCAAGAAGCAGAAGAAAAGGTTGAAGCTCTATTACGAAAGAAGAATCCTCATGTCAGATACCGTATAGAATCTGTGGACAACTTCACTCAAAGTATCAACTCACCTTGGTGACATTATGAAAAAATGGATGGAAAAAGAGTATTCTCAATGGGTATACTATGACGATGAGGATGGAAAAATCATTGGTACTGTATATAAAGTTGGGAATACTAAAACTATTTGGGGCGCCACAGTTCACAACCACAATGTAGATGGGGCTCTAGGACAATATATTGATTCAGATTTTGCTAAGAGTGCTGTAGAAGAATATTGGGATATTCAGAGTAGAACTCTATTGGAGAACAAATGAAACCATATGAAGTTGGTATTGGTCAATTAGAAAAACAATTTAGTGCATTCTATCAATCCAAAGAATGGAAAGAACTTAGGAATAAACTTTTTGAACTACATGAAAATGTTTGTGTAGTTTGTGGTCGTACTCATTCTCTTAGAGGTGACCATATCAAACCAGTAAGAACTCATTGGGAATTACGATTAGATATTAATAACCTACAAATACTCTGTGATGAATGTAATAGAGAAAAAGGTTCTAAACTATATTGGACCTTAGAAGAACATAAAAGATTCAAGAAGGTCAAAGAGATTGACGAAGCTATTGATAATCTCCGTAGTAGAAGATATTCTATATTAAGTGGTTTATCAGAAGAATGGCGAGGGGTAACTCCATCAAAGCCTAGAACCGAACCCACCAAAACAAAACCTAAAACAGAAGTACTCCAAGAAAACGGAAAAAAGGTATTTCGTATACGGGACTTCCGGTAAAAATTTTAGGAACACAGAGTTCCTCCCGAAAAAAAATTTCGATTCCTTGAGTTCCGGCTGGAAAAAACTTTTTGGAAATAAAGAGTTTGACCTGGAATGAACTTTTTTTATAATATAATCAATCACTTGCGTGCGCTTCTGAGCAATAACCAGAGCGTCTCTCAATAATACTCCAGCAGTCCGGTCGAGTATTATCCGCAATAAATTCAATAGCTTAGCGCACTCAAAAATAACGCTTTACATTTTCCGTGGTTCGTGTATACTCCAAGAGTGGTGAAAATTTTGCGGAATTGCTGTTGTTTTCTTACAACGCTTTTCGGTAAATTTCAGAATTTTATTAACTTAGGATTACTATGGATTATCAAGCATTATCTAATATGAGTATTACCGAGATGAAGCAGTTATTATCATGCGTTAATCAGGATATTAAGTCCATTAAGCGCAAGGAAAATGCTGCCAAAAAAGCTGCTGTGAATAATGAGATATCCGAGCTGGCTGAATGTAATATTATCGCTAAGCGCTTTACTGGTACCGTTAAAATTGAGAATGTTACCAATAAAAAGCTTAAGCAAGATATTCAGATCCAGCAGGATATTCTCGATTATCTCGCAAGTGGTAAGCATATAATCTGCGCTAAACCACGCAGAACCAAGTATAAATTTATTTAATATTATATCATTAACCAGTAGCATTATCAAGTAGCACCATTTACATTTACCATTTTATAAAGGAATTATTATGTTTTCATATATCGACACTATTCAAAATTTACCAGTATCCGAAAAGCGTGCTCTATTAAAATCCATTAAGAGTATGATCCAAGAGGATGTATTATCTAATAAGCTTAATAAGCAGTCATTAAAGCAAGCGAAAGAGATTGAAAAGAAAATGAAAATCGAAGCGCAGATTAAAGCTGCTGCTGAGAAGCTTGCCAAATTACAAGCAAAATTAACTGCTTAATCCAGTAGTATTATAATAACCTTTATTCCACAGCGGTTAATAGAGGTTATTAGTAATATTATTAGCTGAAAGTGGCTCGGAATATCTCTCAGGATTATCTAGGACGCACTAGGACAATCTGGTATTCTAACTAAGACTTAAACTGAGCACCTATCCAGCGACAATATAGCGACTATATTACCAAAAGTAATAAAGGTTATTATTTTTAGTTATTTACAGGAGGATATTATGACATTATTAGTAGCAAAATGGAATAATCGTATCGTCCGCCTAGTAAGATATAGCAGTAAAGTAGCATTTTCGGATAATCCTGATTGGTTATTATTACAATATCCATTAGAATTACCAGAGAATAAGCGTAGGTTATTATGGGTACCATTATCTACCCGTTTTGAATGGGTAAAAGAGTTTAATTAGGAGATTATATGAGCAAAAAGCATTATATTATGTTGGCTAAAGTATTATCCGAGAATAAAGCCAATTATCAATTATGTTCGGATTTAGCTATTCAATTCAGAGCAGATAATCAGGCTTTTGATATTGACCGTTTTTTAATTGCTTGTGGTCATTAAGGAGATATTATGATTAAAGGTGAAGATGCATTTTGTGCTGTAAGGCATTGGGAAAAAGGTGATTTTGATATTATCGTATTTACCAATTATCAAGATATGATTGATTTTTGTAGTTTTAATGATGATTATACGGAATTTGAAACCAGCGTATTATCATTATCAGAAGCTAAATCTATTTTTGAAGGAGTATTATGATTAAAGATAATAGTAGGGTAATCGGTATGTATGGTAATAATGCCATTATCGGTAAGGTATTAACCAGTAGGCATTATGGTAATGAGTTCCTTTATACTGTAGCATTGGATACTCCATTATCATTTCGATGGAGAGATAATCCAGTCACGGTAGCATTATTATCAGAAAAAGAGATTATGGAGGCGCCATTATGAGGTTATTCTATAATATTATCGGTTTATTAACTTGTTTTACTGGTGTTTATTTGATATTTACTTTAATTATACTATTATCATATAAGCATTATTATTGATGTTGTTCCGATACAACACTTTTAGGAGTATCGGCCAATCATAGTTATTGGAATATGCCATATTGATTGTGGTCTATTCCAATGCCTGTATAATGGTTTTTTGTTGGTTAATTTCGATTGTAATTTTTGAAAAGTGAGTTTATATGCATTTATTATCAGTAGGTAATCCTAAGACTTTGAAAGGTATGGCGCAAGGCTACAATACCTACATTCTCCATTTAGCACCAGGTTCATTATCTGGTCATAATACCTGTCCTAAGGCTACGGCAGGTTGTTTATCTGCTTGCCTGAATACGGCAGGTCGTGGCGGTATGTTTAAGCGAGGTGAGAATACCAATACCATTCAGCAGGCTCGTATCCGTAAAACTCAATTATTCTATAATGACCGTGATGCGTTTATGGCATTATTGGTAAAAGATATTCTATTAGCAATTAAGCAAAGCAAGGCCAAAGGTCTGGTGCCTGTTTTTAGATTAAACGGTACTTCCGATATTAGCTGGGAGAAATATCCAGTGAAAATGGGTAATGTATATTACTCCAATATCTTTGAAGCGTTTGGTTATGTGCAATTCTATGATTATACCAAGGTGCTTGGTCGTAAAGTATCAGGCATTAGCAATTACAGTTTGACCTTCTCGGCCGCTGATGGTAATGATTTGGATGTATTGTTGGCAAGAAAAGCAGGTTACAATATCGCTGTGGTGTTTGGTATCAAGAAAACAGAGCCAATGCCTGCTGAGTATATGGGTTTACCAGTATTCAACGGTGATGAGTCCGATTTGCGTTTTCTTGATCCTAAGCAGGTTGTGGTTGGTTTGTATGCCAAAGGTAAGGCGAAGAAGGATATCAGCGGTTTTGTAAAATATCCTAGTTTTGAATTGAAAATAGCTGCGTAAGTTTGAGATAATCGGTGGATTTTAATTCAAATGGTTTATCATTATGAGATAATCCACCGATTGCAGTATTATATCCGTTTTGTATGGAATCATATTCTTTAATAAAATGTGGTTCCATTGTATTAAGGCAGTAATTTTTGTCTTTTGATTGGTAAATTATATCAAAAGTAAAGTTATCAATGCCATATTGGTTAAAAGCTTTATGTAATTGTGGACTGGAATAGCGTTTATGTTGTCTTTTACGCAGTTTCCAATTATTAGTATAACCAATATAGCATTGATTATTTAAGGTGTTGGTAATTTTATAAATTGAATATATCATTATCAATTATGTTAGTTTAAGTTCACTTATTATTTATAAGGAAATAATATGAGCGGTTATAAAAAAGTAAAATTAACGATTGAAATGGTCGTGGAAGATGCCGATAAACTCTCATGGGTAGCGGAATCAATATGGGAGCAATTAAACCGTGGTGAAGATATCACGGATTGGAACTATGAGGTTCTGGAAGGTAATGTGCAACCTATTATAGAGGAATTATATGAGTAAAGTATTTGTAGTATTATCCCATTTAGAGGTGGAACCTAATAATTGGTCTACCGAAACGGTTAAAGCATTTTCTACCTTTGATAAGGCGCATGAGTTTGCCAATGCATTAAGGTCATATGCGGAAGATAATGAAACCATTGATATTGAGGAGTTAGAAATTGAGTAATGAATATAAAGAATTTGAATGCGTGGTTAAAGTGGTATGGGAAGGTAATAACCATGAGGTAAAAACCAAAGAGGAATATATCCGTAGAGTGAAAGAATCATTCTATGAGGCATATAATCTGGAATTGCATGATTCTGAAATTACCGATATTAAGGAGATAATCTATGAGTAAGGTAACCTATGAATTAACCAAGTTTGTCGATGGTGTGCCGGAAGCGGGTTTTGATATCTCTGATAATCAGATGGAATTAATCCATGCGGCATTGTGTGAATATCAGGAAACTGGTGTATATGATGAGGATAGTCCTTATTATGATGAGCAGGACGCTTCGGACTTTTCGCAATTGCAAGATATGATTGGGAGCATTTAATGGTAAATCGTTATAATATTATTGGTCGTTTGGTTGAAGATGAAATGAATATGGTGCGTTCCATGAGTTTAGATGAAATGGATGATTATGTGTCAACCTTAATCTATACTCTATTGGATAAAACCAAAACGGATGAAGAATTGGTAGTTTTAGATAATGAATTAAAGGAGGCAGTATAATGGCGGTTCAATTTAGAATTATTCGCACAGGTGACAATCTGGCAGATTATTCGGTATCGTTTACCGAAGAGCAGATTGGTATGATATATGATGTATTGGAAGATTTTGGCTATCAGGATTCAGATGATGGTAAAACTTCCAGCGATATTATGAATAAGTTGTATAACCTATTGGAGTTTTAATATGGTTATGTCGTTTAAACCTGACTGGAAACAGCAGGCAGTAGAAACCTTGGTTGCGGATGACTTAGATGCAATGCAGAATGGTTTTGATGAAGGTTTCATTTCTGTATTGCGTTGGGGTTTTCAAGGTTATTATAATATGACCGATGAAGAATTAGAGCAGGAACTGCGTGAGCGGGATATTTCAACCGTATTTGGAGAAAACGATGGTTAAAGTAGAAATGACTGAGGATCAATTAGATAGTTTAATTGATATTTTAGAGTATGTCAGCAATTCTGAATATTCACATTATACAGAATATTTGGAAGAAGGTAATGATGGTAAAAACCACATTTATGCCAGAACTGCTGAGTTGATGAATTTATCATGGAGTAAAGTATGACCAAAAGTGAAATACAAGTTAAATTAAAAATGGCACAAGATTTATTATCTGATGTTTATCATTATGCCTGTGAAAATGGTATTGATTTTGTTGAGCGCAATATGAGCTGCGCTGATGGTTGTATTAGTGAATCGATGGATTGGTTGCATAACAAGGAATAATTATGGAAATTTATATCGTTAAAAGTTTTGGACCAGAAAATGGTTGGGTTAATCTGAAGGCATTTGATAATAATGATGCCGCTGTTAGCTTTGCTAATGAAATTGAGAAGCAAATACCAGATGGCGTAGAAGATGAATTTGTGGAAGTTGAATGTTTTAATTTGAGAAGTTGGTAATATGAATAATGTATTGAAGTGGTCAGGTTGTGCGTGTATATTGTCTGGCGCAGTCCTGACCGCTTTGAAAATGCCTTATAATGTTTATCTCTTTAATCTTGGCTCTTTATTCTATGCAATATGGGGACTTAGAATTAAAGAAATGAATATTTGGTTATTGAATACAGTTTTATTGGTGATTTATAGTTATGGTATGTTTAATTAAGGAAAATATGAATACATGGGATTTTGTGGTAAGTGAATTAAAATCGTTGCAACAAGGTTTTGAGGATCATCAGGCGATTACCGAATTGTTTGTCGAACAAAAGCTGTTGTGTGGATACAACATTATTAAAAGTAAGGACCAAGTTCATTACGCCTAATCTGACACAATGCTTGTGGTATAGTGTGGTACCTGTATAATGGTTGTTTTAGTTGAGAGAAAAATATATGAATCATTTTAGCAAAGCAAAAGTTGGTGATATTATTCGTGCATTTGATTTTCGTCCAATGGCAGGTCGTGATGACGCTTTTGTGGAAGGTGTGGTTGAAGAAGTGAATTGCACAGAACCAGGTTATAATTGTTTTAAAATTACCGTGACGGCAGATAAGTTTGAAAAGTATGAAACCACGCCTCACAAGGAAAATCGTGTTGGTCGTATTGTGTTTGTACCGCATCAAGTGAGTTTTATGGAATATGCTGGTCGTATTATCAATTTAAGTTAATTGTTTGAATGTGGCATTCTGTCGGATGTAAGACCACATCTTTTTAGGAATATATTATGAAATTAAATTATAAACAAAAAGAAGATTTGATGAAAATCGTATTTGCAAATTGGTATGCGCCTGCAAGCTTTCGTTCATCTTATAAAGGTGTACCAATGGACAATTATGAAACTATCAAGCAGTTTATTGATTTTACCAAGTATTATGTAATGTTCCGTGGTCCTAGACCACAACCAGGCTTTAAAGGTTCTACTCGCAAGCGTTATGCTCATTCGTTTGATGTATATCAGCGTAGCCGCCGTGATACCGATTTAATTAGAACCGAGCGTGAAGCATTTATGCGTGGTGTTCAATGGGCGAGAGGTGAATAATGGGTGTTTATAAAGATTTAGATTTATGTGTGCAAGAGTATGTTGAGCATTTACAGGCGGACTATAATCGAACCGGACATTCTGCTGAAACCGTGTTTAGTTATTTGGTTGGCCGCAAGTATATCCATGTGATTATGACGCATGGTGAGATTAGTGGTTATCAACGCAGTTCTCATTCATGGATTATGATTAACGATGACAAAAAGTTTAAGCAAGGCGATATTCTAAAGTCAGCAAGTTGGAAAGCACCTGCAAGAAATTTCAGTCGTGGTAATGTATTGTGTGGCGGTTATCAACATATTAAATGGGCGGGCGTATGAGTTATGATGCAGATTTTGAAAGTGTATACATGGTTGAGTTTGAGAGTGGTAGAACCATTCATGTGCAATTCTTTGATGTTCAGGAAGTAAAAGAATATTGTGCAGATAACCATGCTGGTGATGTTATCAAATCAATCTATAAAGAAGTTTATTGTAATTTTGCAGAGGCAGAATAATGAATAGATTACGGGGCACCGAATCAGCCAAAGGTATGAAGGGCATTCTTATTCGTGTTGGTGACCGCCATGTGTTTCGTGTATATCGTGAAGATTATACTTTTCTTGATTATGATATATTGCACTATGATTTAGAGATACAAATTTTAGACGATGCGGTTTTGTATCGTAGTGAGTTTGGCAATTACCTTGATTATCCACCTATTGATGAGAGTAAATAAATGCCAGTAAGATATTCTACCAATTGGATGGGTGTTATCAATATGCAATGGTATATTGACCGTGGATTAACCAAAAGAGTAACACGAACACTTACCGAAGATTCTAAATTAACTGGCAGAAAAGCTGGTGAATCATTTGAGTATAATGAGATTATTCAATCGTATTCGTGTGGTCGTATTGATTGCCATGGTGATGAATATGGTGAAAGTTTAGGACCATATGGTGCAGAGATTAGTATACCACCAATGACTGACCAAGATTGGGGTAGATTTAGTAATTGGTTGGACACCTTTGAAACTGATGCAATGTGGAAATTCAAAGATATTGTTGAATTGTATGAAAGAGAAAATCCAAAAATAACTTGGGCTGAAGGATATGAATAATGGGTATTAGTGCATATAAAGAAGTTACAGAATGGGACAATAGTGAATTTGTTGTGCCTAACCACACTTATCTATTTGATGGTAAGTCCAACATTCTGGCATATGCCAAAGCG
>Ga0208742_1000530_pt1 | contig 13499 bp, 18 predicted proteins | sample CryBogCBH28Sep08_FD_184601 | JGI IMG/M metagenome (GOLD analysis project Ga0208742, IMG submission 184601) | Freshwater microbial communities from Crystal Bog, Wisconsin, USA - CBH28Sep08 (SPAdes) (version 2) | ecosystem: Environmental > Aquatic > Freshwater > Lake | place: Crystal Bog... | reverse complement strand
AAAATATGCTTCTGCATATTGTGTATCTGGTAAGCGGCGTAGCCTTGCTTTTGTTGTTTCGTTTGACATTAATCTTTATCTGCCTCTGTAATCTTTTCGCCCAATTGACTTTTGATAACACGCATCAATTTGCGTTCTGTGTCGTACACATATTCTTTTGAGTCTTCTTCGGTATTTACTACCAAGATAAAGCCGTTAGCAGCTTTTCGAATTTCTAAACTTTCAAACATTTTGTTCCTTGAGTTAGTTGATACTGTGATTATACACGATCTAGGGCGAATAGCCAATAAAAAAGGGCACTTAGGTGCCCTTTTTGTTTACCGTTTGATTAGAAGCGGATACGTAGACCAGCGCCCAATGTTTGACCTGCTGTCATAGCAGTAACATAAGTGCGACCAACTGTAGCGTAAACGTCTGTTTTCTTGCTCAAGTTGTAGTCATAGCCAACTGCATACTCGTCGTATGTAGTGATAGTGCCAGCATCATAACGTGTATGTGCTGCTTCTGCCATTACGTTGCCTGGACCAACTGGAACCAATGCAGACACTTGAGTTGTCTTGCCATCCATGTTCAATGCTTTGTCTTTACCTTCTGTGTAGGTAGCAAACAATTTAGCCAAGTGCAAATCGTAACTAGCACCTAGACCACGCTCTGTAGAACGTGTACCTGGGTTGGCTGTGTAGATATCAGTTTGGAAACTACCAGAGCTATTGTAACCTGTCTTTTGCCAGAATGCTGTCAATGCCAAGTCATCTTTGAAGTACATTGCATTACCACCAAAGTTTTGTGCACCTGTGCCTTTAGAGTTTTGCAAGCTAACTGTTGCACCACCAATGCTTGGTGTTGTGTATTTTACACTGTTGTCCCAAGCTGTGTCATTGAACAACTGTGTTGTTGCATTGCCTGTGTTACCGAAGTAAGTGGCGTGCCACAATGGGCTATAAGCACCACTATCGCCATAAGCGTTAAACAAGATAACTGGCAAGAAACTTGGGTTTGTTTGACGACCCATTGTTACTTCACCAAAATTTCCTTGCAAGCCAGCGTATGCGCTACGTGCAAATGTGTTGACTGTTGTACCACCTTGAACAGCACCATTGCCGTCATTCAAGAAGCTAGACAATTCGAACACAGCTTTAGAGCCATTGCCCAAATCTTCTGCGCCTTTGAAACCAATGTAGCTGGTTGTCATACCGCCACTGGTAAAGCTAGTAGTTGATGCTGCTGCACCTGGTGCTTTAGAGCTAGAATAACCAGCATCCATTGTACCAAATACGCTAACGTCCGCTTGTGCTACGCCCATCGCAGCAAACAAAGCGAATAAAAGTGCGAATTTTTTCATTGTTTATCCTTATAAAATGAAAGTTGAAAATGTCATTGTACTGACATAAGTTTGAAAAATCAACCTATTAGGTTAGATTAGTATTTATACTAATTGCGTGACTGTGATGCCACTTTGTTTTAAGAACTTTACTCCAGCATCATCACGATAGTTTGCACCATAATATACACGAGCAATACCTGACTGATAGATAAGTTTTGCACATTGGATGCAGGGACTGTGAGTGACAAATAGGTCTGCGCCAAGACCACTGTTGTTAGACTTCGCCAATTTTGCAATAGCATTTGATTCAGCGTGTAGGACTTCTGACTTAGTGACAAGTCTGTATCTGCCGTTGGCAATATAGTCTCCGACTTCGTGTTCACCATAGAATGGATATAATGAGTTTATTTCGTCTGGGTGAAGGTCTTCGAGTTCTGGATTCCACCACTCTTTGGTCTCGCAGTTGTTGTCCCACCCTGCAGGCATACCGTTGTAGCCGTAACTAATAACCGTATCGTCTTTGACAATAACTGCTCCAACTTGCAGTCTTTTTGCATAACTTAATTCTGCGACACGCAGTGCCCAGTCCATGTATAGTTGTTGAAATTTAGGTTTCATTGTAATGGAGCGGGATAGGAGAATCGAACTCCTTTAACCAGCTTGGAAGGCTGGGACACAACCAATATGCCAATCCCGCAGTATTCTTATTTGATATTCTTAATGCCTGTAATATCAAGTTTACCTTCTTCAACTTCTTTGAGTGTCGTAATCACTGGGTTACGATGTTCAAATCTGGTACTGTGTTTGTTCTTGCTTGCAATTTCACGAACTCGTGCGCTTGCTACCACAATCAACATAAAACGATTATTGTCCATGTTTGCCACACATTTTTCCAAATCCAGAGTTGGACCACGACTGTAACTGCTGCTCATATAATACCTAGTTTGTTGTTGAAGAATGCAAGGTTTCCACCTGCTCCCACCTCTCTTTAAAGTCTGCGTGTCCAAGACTTTCTTGTCATCCTATATTGCTATAGGTACAATTTGGTGCGTAAGGAGAGACTCGAACTCTCAATCCTTGCGGCGCTGGCTTCTAAGACCAGAGTGTATACCATTCCACCACTTACGCATTGTTTGTTACAGTAGATATTGTAATTTATTTATGTCTGTGTGTCAAGTCAAAATGGTCTTATTTTTCTTGACTGCACTGTCCAAAATACTTCTTGCTTGATGTACCACTGTTTTGTTTGTTCATAGTCAAAGTCAGCTGGATGACTGTACTCACGTGCATAGAACTCGTGGATAGCTGGCAAATTGTTTACTTTGCGCAACAGTTCGTGCAACTCTTTGGCTTTGTCTTCGGGCATCTTTGCGCTAACAAACATAGCAGTGTTAGATGTGAGTTCTTCGAATCCGTTGACCCCAACTTGTTTAAATGTTGGAACTCCGTTTAGACTATGTTTGCCAGTCAGAGCCAATCCGTGCGCTGTTCCACTTTCAATCAACTTATCAACGTCAGCATAGAAATTCCATCCTGCATCAATGTGCTGACCCATAACATCTTTGTTGGCATCTACCAATGTGGTATAGTTGACAATGCGAACAGTGGGATCTTGCTCTTGTAAGATACTAGCGACTAGATGACTGCTACTACCAAATCCACTTACTGATACTGTGCCACCCCGGTTATTGAAGCTCTTTAGGTCAGTGTATTTTCTACTGAGCAAGACCAACGGGGCTCCCAAAGTTTGTACACAGACTGGCTTGAACTCACTGGTAGAATATCCAGTTTGTGTGTCAAATTGACTGCGCAAAAAGAATGTACTGGTTCCGCCAAAGATAGCATGGTCTGCGTTGGCTAGCACATAACGACCAGCAACGGCGCCACCAGCACCTTGTCGATTTTCAAAAACAAACTCATACTTGTTTTGCATACTGTTGAGTTCATTGACCATTGCACGATAAAAGTTTGCCTGATTAGATCCTGCTGCAAAACCCCATACAATAGAGATACGTTCTGCTGACCAAGCCGATAAAGTAAAGAGCATAATAAATGCTGCTAGAATTTTTTTAAACATTGATTTTTCCTTATTGATTTGCTTTGAATGTACGAACATCATAAGCAGATGGAGTTAGTGCTGTGCGTAACCCAGTTACTTGTAATGAAATTCGTGTGTGTTGACTTGCATTTGCTGACGAGTGTGGCATATTGATCCAATCGTGTATGTGTGCTTCACCAGCACGCCATTGCTGATACAGAGTGTTGCCATACATTAAGAATTGTCCAGGTTTCCAGTCTTCTAACATAACTGTGATACGAATAATGTCTTTAACATCATATCCGTAATCATCAAGATCCGGATCTGGGTCGTGAACTGCACCATCACGTGAATGATCATAGAACATTCGCTGAATTGGGTCTATGTGCAATGTAAACATCTGCCCAGTACATTGTACGTGACAACGTGCCTGTGGTTTTTCCAAATGAAAGCTGTCAATAATTGCCTTTAACTCTGGCATTTCATTAAATGCTTCGTAGACTGAAGATAACTCAATCTCATCAATATCACCCAACCCTTGTGCAATATCGCTCTTGCGTTTATCAATACCCAACACACGGTGCCCGTGAGAGCCACCAGTGCGTGTAAGATTGTTCCATGTTTTGGGGGTACAGGCATCACGAATTGTTTGAATATGGTGCGCCCAAGTTACCGGGAATGTTTCAATCACTTTGAATCCAAAACCAGGTTCATCTGTTCTAAAATCGTCAAAGTGGTAGTTACTCTTTGTTTTAGTCCATTCCCAAAGACTATCAAATTCAGAGAGTTTTTTCTTTGTCATACTTATCCTAATAGTGTGGGTGTATTGCCAATGAAGTTGGCAATCTGATTGAATTATACAGTGTAAGAACTGTTTTGAAATACACTATTATTTAGTATAGACCATCAAAACGGCACACAATCGTCACTGTTGCAACGATATCCATACCACCCATCTTTGTGTAGATTTTCAGTAGTGCCACATACGCAACACTTCCGTTCTACAGGCTTAGGAGTCAAGAGTTCAATCTCGTCTGCGGCTTCTTCCAGCAGGTCGGCAATACGGTCAGCTCGACCTTCTTGCACACTTTTTCTGTCTTGAATGTTGCGTCTAATCTCCGCCCGTTTACGCAAGCGGTAGACTAGACTTTGTTCACTCACCGGCAAATGGCTTTCATCTTGCATGTTATTCTTTCAATACATCAAATAAGTCACCGTATTCCCATCTTTCCCAATCGTCCATGTCAACGTAGGTATTGATACAACGGCGGTATATGGTTTTTAGCCAAACACGCCGGCCGTGTATCTGGACTGGACGCCAAGCGAACCAGGGTCGCCAAGCATGAACGATTTGCTTTCTCGGTACCGTACGGTATCCAGGATCAAGCATTTCCTTAGGCAACCTCCAAGAAGTCACGAACCCAAGACAAACGAGCTTGCTCGTCCATAGCAGTGTATTCAGTGATGTTGGCTTGGATAGCGTCAATCAAGGGATAATATTCTTCATCCAACGATTGCTTGATATCTGGGCGCATCAACTTGTCAGTACGAGGGTTACGGGCTACAAACTTCTTGACCAAGTAGTATGGACTCTTGATTTTAGCAGCACGACCATCTGTGTGATAGAATACAAAACCTTCGTGCTTACATTCTTTAGCCAGAGTCTTTACTTCTGACATATAAGCTGTAAGCCCAATTGGCTTGTGGCACTTGAACATGATAGACAAGTCTTGCAATACGCAAGCATCGTGTCCAATCTTAGAGCCAAATTCGTTTTCACGATAGCCCAAGATGTACATGCCCATTTCTTCTGGAATGATGTGTGGATCTGAAGGATGCACACATTCAAACATAAAAGTCATACCCTGCATATCGTCATTGGCGAATGCCATTTGCCAGTCAGCCCAAGGCATGTGCTTCAACATCATTTCCCGTGCATAACCAACAAAATCACTATCAGTGCTACCAGTAGTAGACACCAACACATCGTTGTTGTACCAAGTCAGAGCAACCATGAATCCATTGACTTTACGATATGCAGTTACCAAATCAGTATCGGCAAACACAGGTGCGTTCTTTTCAACACCATAGTTATAGATTTTGGTGAATGGATAAGTCACAATGTTAAAGTCTGCGTCCACGATTGTGCCGCGGCATTCTTCCAAATACTCATTCCACAAGTTATCGTAGAATACAGTACGCTTGTACTTTAGCACATAGATGCCATCGCCAGCTGGCCGCATTGTGACCAACTTGGGATTGTCTAGTACGAACTTTCGTAATTCTTCTTTGTTCATAATCTTTCCTTAGTGATGAGCGCGGATTTCGCCCTTCAACGCATCACGAATCATTTCATCCAAGCGGCTGACCACACGTCCTGTAGCGTCAAAAGCAACGTCACGAGCACGATACCGTTCCAAGCCAGTCTTGTTGCCGTGTACGTGACCGTAGAAGTGAACTGCACCACGATGCATTTGGTCCCACTCCCAGATAGGATAGTGCAACATAATCACAACTTGTCCATCGTGATTGTAGCGCAAATACTGATGCACTTCCTTGAACTCTGCACGGAATGCAGGGTCGTTCAACAACTTGCGGTCGTGATTGCCTTCAATCAATATCTTTGCACCATTCAAACGGCGCAAGATTTGTACTGCATCTTTTGCTGGCAAGAAGGCAAAGTCACCCAAGATGAATGTTTCATCATCTGGCTGCACACTTGCGTTCCACTCTGCAATCATCTTTTCTCGCATATCTGCCACATCGGCGAAGCCTACCCGTGTTACAGGGCAAAACTTCATTATGTTTGCGTGTCCGAAATGCAAGTCACTTGTAATCCACTTTGTCATTATTCTTTCCTTATGCGTACCAGATTTCTTTGAATCCTTCCGCTTCTGTTGGTAATTGTAAGTTAGCTGCCATCGACTTCAATACCCCTTCTGGGATAGATTTGCCTGGGCGACCGTCTAACCTACGCTTGTGTTCGTCTGCATCTGGAGTCTTAAACACCACTGCAATCTTGTAGTAGTCTGGCAACATGGCTAACTTGGCTGCACGACTTTTCGCTGTCAAGTTAGTTTGATCCCAGATTACATCCTTGTTATTTGCTTGACAGATCAACACTTGGTTTTCCATCAACTTGGTTGCAACCTTGATGTATTCCTCAAAGACCTCGTTATAGGTCTTGCCTTGCTTTTGTGCGTGTTCGTCAATGAAACGGTCACTAGACACAACAGGAATATCTCGGGTCCAGTCTTGGGTGTTGATCCAAGTGCTCTTGCCACTAGCAGGCACACCAATCAACATATACAAATAGTTCTTGCGCTTCATTGTTTACCTTTCTTGAAATGTCTCATTCTTAATAAGCGAACTTTGCTAAAGATCGCCTTCGTGGTCTGGGGGCAAAATGATGCCTCCAGCGCTGTATTGATAGGGCTTGCCATTGATAGTTGGCTCTTCGTTTTCATCATAGTACAGGCCCAATGCCCGCATCATTCTGTGCTTGACTAACAAGTTAGGAGCACGGAATGCTTCTGTGTCGTCAAACCCCATTATAACACCAACTTCACACACTGCACCACTGCGACACACTCCAGCATGGCAATGAACAATCACATTCATACGGTTGTCTAATGCGTGTTGTAACAAACGAGCCAACTCTGCTGCCTGCTCTGGGCTACAACGCATAGCCTCATCGTCTACTGGATCTCGTTCCTCTACATCAAGAAACTCAAACTGGTGAACTTCTTTAAATGTATATTTGGGAGTGGGAAAGTCACCAGGAGGATCCACAATCTGTATCAGTATAGCATTAGGACCTGGGTCGATATGAAACCCCTGACTAATATCACTTCTTGCTACATTTTGAATCCACGGCATATTGCTCTCCATTAACTGTATTATAGCACCATTTTGAACATAGTGCAAGTGTGAACTTTAGTATTAGTTTGGAGGGCCCTAGAGGAATCGAACCCCTATCCCCAAGTTCGAAGCATGGTATTCTATCCGTTGAACTAAGGACCCACAAAAAAGCCCCTTGCGGGGCTGTGTAGTTAAATCAACTGTTCCTGCTTTAACAGTGCCACATCGCTGTCAGACAATGTGATTTCTGTGCGGATGTTGAGTTCCAACACTTTATCATTGATTGCCTGCTTTTGCTTTTTCAGCATCTGCATGTCGGTTTTGAACTGGTCAATCTGTGCTGCATCCAACACACCAGTGTCCACTGTGTCGCTGGCATAGATGCTACGACGGCTTTCGCCCTTGTCATTGCGGATCTTGTCCAACTTGCCCACAACAACATCAAGGCTGTCTGAGGCTTTGGAGTCGACTAGGGTCTTCAACTGTGCCACACGCTTGTCAATGTATGCTGCCTGTGCCAACTGTGCGCTGACACCGCTGGCGGAGTTTGCATCACCCACTTGGGCACGGATCACGTACAAGGTGGCAGTCAAGTCTGCACGGCGTTTGTCGTTTGCAATCAGAGTTTCACGTGCGTGGCTGATTTCATCAAAAGGCAGTTGGAATTCGTTCATAGACACCGATGTTTTGATGTCAATGCTTTTGATGTGTTCTTGAATTGCTGCTTGTAATGCGTTGGCTTTGCGTAGTGTAATGTTCATTTTGAATTCCTTTGTGTTTGAAAAAGACAGTGAGTGTAAGCAAGTGAATTGCGGGACAATGTGCAATTGACATTGGGAGTAACGCTTATCAGGCGCCTTCACCAAAGCAAAAGACAAAAAGCAGTTGTTACCAATATGCCAAGGATCAACAAACAGTGCAACTCAATGCAGGATACCTTGGAGCAATGGAACGTTTTTTTAATAGCAGGTTTTCGTTTGTGACGAAAATCTGGAGCAATTCCTCATCTCTTACACTACACCGGCCTGTTTTAATAAACAGGCAAAACTTGGAGGCCGGTGTAGGAGTTTAACCTACCTTTACTCGGTTTGCAATCGAGTGCATAAAACGCTCTGCCAACCGGCCATATTAGTCTGGTGGTTGAACCTATTTCAAGTTCAACGCTCTCGTTGTGCTTCATAGTCCAGCAAATTGCCTTAGCTCCACACAATCACCAAAATTTGGATGCGGGACCCGGAATCGAACCAGGATCTGCAGGTTATGAGCCTGCTGAATTACCGTTACTCTATCCCGCTATAATTACTTATATGTAAACACACTAATCTACCCTATGTAGCTATGTTGATCAGTCAAAGCATCAAGCTCAACTAATGTGTTTGCATATAAATTGGCGGACTGAGAATACATCCTAACCTAGTAGCACCCCGAGCATTATTACCGACCTTGCGAGTCTGCTTTCTCTCGATTTCCACTGAACCTCTTGCGAGTATCACAGTCTGCTACCAGCATCGCCGTTTTTAAAGACAGGCAGTAGTCTTGTCATCGTATGCTATTCTACGCCATCTATCCCGTTGACCTTGCGAGCCATTCAGCGGGGCTAACCGCTTACGAAACTTCCAGCATAAACAGATTTCACCTTGCGAGTTACGTCTGACTTGATTAGCTTGCGCCTCAAGTATTAGATGCTTTTCACATACGACCGAGTCAGTCTTTGCTTTTTTAATCGTTAGTAGGATTTGAACCCACAGCCGACTCCTTAACAGGGAGTTGCACTACCGTTGTGCTATAACAACCTACTGCGATGTGCTGACTCAGTTGCTGCATACTCTTTTGGAATACACAATACAACACACCACGTACCTTTTGTCTTGCGGACTACTCAGTCGTCTTTTGCGACCAATGTGCTACATTACTGTAGCCCACCAACCACTCAAACTGCATACAAGCTCTTGGCTGCAAAACCTTGAACCGATACGCTACCCTTTCTCATGCCAACTAACTGATTGGTTTTGTAGTGAAGTCAGCACCACCTGTTACTTTCCATCTGCTAACGTTCCCTTTGATACAATCTCTGGCGTTTAAACAAACGTTCTTTCCACTACATCAGCTTTGCTGTTACATCCACCGGTCTTATCAGTGAACGCTCTGTCGCCAGAGTGAGCAGGCTTGCTTAATTGAACTGTTGCCAGCGGAGTTGCGTAGGCTTACCTCCTTTGGGTCTATCACTAGACTTATTCTTTGTAAACGGCGAACCGCCTACCGGACATTAAGCTGCCCCAATGAAACCTTATTGTAACTCAAAATGCAATTGTTGTCAATACATTTTGGTAAAATAGTTTAGGCTGATATCTGATAAATGATAGTAGGATTCGAACCTACACGCTGTTTACTGCGGGGACCTCTAAAGCCCCCATGTCTACCACTTTCATCATATCAACTCCCTTCACATTTGCTCGGCAAAGCTACTGCAATGGGGTCAGATTTCAGACTGCTTTCTGATTGCCGTCATCAGCCTAAACTACTTTACTTTTTAAAGAACAAAGATGATTGCTCATCTAAGTCCTTATTATACAGCCACTTGATTTATAAGTGTCAAGCAAAAAGTGAATTAAAAACATCCGTTTTTTCTTCAAATTCTGCACCAGATCCAGCTACTCGAAAGAAAGTTGAATCTTTAGTATGCAAAACTTCTACCTCTTGCTGAGTTGTCATTCGTGCAAGTTTAAAAAACTCGTCACTACAGAAACTTGGCAAACTCGCTGTGAAGTCTGACTGTTTGATAATTGTACTACCTTCAATGGCCTCTGTCAAGCTATTTTTGTTCTTTCGGGGCACTTTTGATTGATTCAATAAATCATTCAATGTGTCAATGGTTCGTTGATGACGATCCAATAATGCTTGCCGGTCAACAACACCCTTACCATAAGAGTCCTTTAACAAATCTACCACATCGTCTTCTGTAACGACATAACAATAATCCTTATGTGCCACACTCCACTTGCGTTTGCTCAACAAGATGGTTGGACAAACATGGGCCGTTTCAAGTACACCAAGACCAAATGTCTCAGTCAGACTTGGATGATATGCGGCTGCGAAGGTGCGTATAATCTCTGTTTTTTCTTTGCCGGTTACACCGACATGGATCTTATACTCAATGCCATTGTCCTCAAATGCTTTGCGGAATTTCTTCTCGCTTACATCACTTGGGCAAATAACAACAGCAGGAAGTCCCGCCGCCTTAACAGCCTGCACATACTGTTCGGGGGCCTTATCACCTTCCCAGGGCCCAATGAAGCCAACGCCCCATTGTTTTGCAGTGTCGATCTTGTCAAAGTCCAACAAGTCAAGTTCTGGCACCATGGGTCCAACTGTGATGCACTCGTCTGCTTTGTGTGCGTAGAGTTGTTGTGCGTGTTCTCTGACCCAATCACTCTGACAGGCCAGCAACACTCCAGGAACTCCGTTAACCCCGACAAACACATCTGTGATGCCAGCGGCAAACAGACTCTGTGAAGTTTCTACTCCGCTTTCTACTCCGCCGTGAGTTGGGTAAAGAACCTTACTCACACGATGCAATCCCATACTCACAATAGCCATTAGAGCTTCGTTGCTGTTGGGAATCATCAAGTCATAGGTGTGCGATTTCAATGCTCTGAACAAACTGTTGCGAAAGTTGTGACTTGCCGCAATGTTGTAGCCAAACTTAAACGCTGTAATCTCTTTGTAGATTTTATCGTTGATGATATCTTCTGGCACAAACCAGTTTACTCTGTCAGCATATTGATCGAATAGGCCATTGTTTCGCACCGTATCATCACTGATAATATCGATGGTATGACCACTTGCCAATGCCCAATCAATAATACTCTTGCTATAACTACCCACACCACGATGGATAAAGTTGTTTCGTGCCACAACCAAGGCAATTCGTTTGCTTGAATAAATCATCTAGCTAGTGTAATCTATTGAATGTGTTGTGTCAATTGCTATGGCAAATCAACGAAAGATTTTACGCCATACTGTCAAGTAGTAATACTTGAGACCACGAGTTGGGATCCAATCCCAGATATACTCGCTTGCAACTTCTTTTGGAACATTGCCGTATGCTTTTTCTAATGTTTCTTTTGGATTGCTCATACGCTGTTCCTTGATTGGTACCTCGTGACGGGATCGAACCGCCGACCTTCTCCGTGTAAAGGAGCTACTCGTACCGCTGAGTTAACGAGGCGAAATTTGGAGCGGGTAGCGAGAATCGAACTCGCAAATAATCCTTGGCAAGGATTCAGGTTACCTTTACATCATACCCGCATAACTGTTATTATACTGTCTTTTTATTTATGTGTCAACGAATAAACGTCTAACATAAATTTTGAGTTGACCAATTCATCCATTGATCTTAAGGGTATCTCAAACCCTGTTCTGACACCAGTGATATTTCTGGCATCGTGTAACACATTGGCACAGAACAAGTACCAACAATGATTTTCAAATACTACTGAATCTAGTTTCTTTAGATTCTCATAAGTGATAACACCGTCATCACTCTGTTTGCCACCCTCAGACTTGGATCTGAACAGGGGCTTGCCCTTTTCCCAATACCAAGATGTGACAACGTTATCACCACCCGATTGAGTCCAGTAGCTCAAGTGTGCTACCTTTCGTATATCGCTGTGGACAATGTGCTCTGCACCTTCGGGATCGCCATAACTTGTTTTACACATTAGACCAGTGTTGGTCAGTGGGTGTATGTTTTGTTTGATCCATTCAAGTAAGGGTTCGTTTGAACTGTAACCATACTTGAACTTGATGGGCTGTATGTCTGCTCCGTCTCTGTTAAACTTGTGTCCGTGACCAATGTCATAGACCATGATGGGGTCATCAATATCAAGATTAATCAACTCATCTGGTATTCTGGGCAAATCAAGTTTCTTGTAAAATTTCGACATACAGCTATTTATGGTGCTCCTAGATGGAGTCGAACCATCGACTTCTCCTTACCATGGAGATGTTTTACCGTTGCAAACTATGGGAGCGTGTTTGGTACCCCTGGTCCGATTCGAACGGACAGAACTGCTCCTTTTGAGAGAGCCGACTTTACCAATTTGTCCACAGGGGCGTGGTAGTTCCTACTGGATTTGAACCAGTGACCTTCACCGTGTCGAGGTGTTGCTCTACCGAACTGAGCTAAGGAACTATAAGTGGTGCCCCAAAGGAGACTCGAACTCCTATGCTTTTCAGCACAGCGACCTCAACGCTGCGTGTCTACCAATTCCACCATCAGGGCATCTATAAATACAAAATAAGGTTATTTCTATGTCTTGGACACAAAGCACAATATCAACAACTGATCCGTGGAATTGCATCGCATTTGGTAAAAATACATTCGTCACAGTAGCAAACATCACTGGCAACACTGCCTCTAGTAGTGATGGTATTACTTGGACTCAGGGAACTAAAATGCCATGGACAATGCTTTGGGGCAATGTGTGGCAAGATATCGCATTCAACAATGATAAGTTTTGTGCCATTGGTTGGGCTTGGAACAGTGCTGAAAGCATTGACGGCATCAACAACTGGCACGGAGTAAACTTACCCTATCAGCGCTACTGGAATGGCATAGCCTATGGCCAAAATACTCTAGTAGCAACTGGCACAGGATTCTTTGCGGGTCCAACAAACCCATATACCAGCATCACAGTTGCAATCACTACTGATCCACACGATTGGGGTAGCAGTACTATGGATGTTCCTGGATACTGGACTGATGTTGCTTATGGCAACGGTAAGTTTGTCAGCATCACTGGCAACAGCGCAATGAGTAGTGTGAGCACAACACAGGGTCGTAGCTGGACTACAAGTAACACTATGCCAGTAGCACAGGCTTGGTCTGCTATTAACTACGGTGGAGGCAAGTTCGTTGCTGTGGGTAATACCAATGTTGCTGCTTACAGCACTGATGGAGTACATTGGACTAGTACCAATCTACCAGCAAATCAACAGTGGGTCGATCTTGCTTATGGTAACAATCACTGGGTTGCTATTGGTTCAAATACCAGTATTGCTGCTGTAAGCAGTGATGCTATAACTTGGACTTCAACTACAATGCCAAGCAGTCAGCAATGGACTGCTATTACATACGGCAATGGAAAGTTTGTCACAGTTGCTTGCAATACCAATGTAGTTGCAACTACGATTTAAATGGTACCAGCGGAGGGGATCGAACCCTCTCAAGAACGCTAATCTGGCGCTAAAAGTCTTATAAGGACTCTCTGACTT
>Ga0208742_1000517_pt1 | contig 13660 bp, 16 predicted proteins | sample CryBogCBH28Sep08_FD_184601 | JGI IMG/M metagenome (GOLD analysis project Ga0208742, IMG submission 184601) | Freshwater microbial communities from Crystal Bog, Wisconsin, USA - CBH28Sep08 (SPAdes) (version 2) | ecosystem: Environmental > Aquatic > Freshwater > Lake | place: Crystal Bog... | reverse complement strand
CGCACTTCACGATTGCGGGCACTAAGCCTGTTATCGAACCACTATCAGTTGTCTTGGCTTTCGGAGTAAGTATTCTGATCGGAATCTTCTTCGGTGGCTATCCTGCAAGTAGAGCTGCATCACTACGACCAATCGAGGCACTTCGCTATGAGTAATAACGAGAACCCACCTTCACTCCCTGGTACCCCAGAGGATTTCGATCTCTTCGCAACTCCAGCAGACACACATCTTGCAGAAGAGTTGGAAAAGGGAACATTTGAGTGGACTAATAAGTACACCAAAGCACTTGGCGTACTCACACTTGCAGTTGGCTTGCTCTCACTCGGTGCCTGGTACGGACATCACTCCGCTACTAACAGTGCAGCAGCCAGCGCGGGATCTCTTCGATCCGCCTTCGCCCGTTTCGCGGGCGCTTCTGGCGGTGGAACAGGAAGCGGTACCGGTAGCGCTTCTGGCGGAAGTGGATTTGGAGGTTTCTCTGGTGGCGGCGGTGGATTCGGCACTCGCGTCACCGGTTCAATCGCGAGCGTCTCTGGTTCTACAGTGACGATTACTCTTACTGACCCAACTCAGGCTTCTTCGCTGAAAGCTGGCGACAGCGCTCGCATCACTGACACCGGTGCCGCCGGCGCGCAGGGTGGATTTGCTGGCGGTGCAACACCGGGGGCTTCTGCTTCTCCGAGCGCATCGCCACGACCTTCAAAGCCACACACTGGGTCAAGTTCATCCGGTACGGGCAATTCAGGCAGTGGCACAGGAACTGCTGCTGGCGGCGCTGGAGCAGCGGGCGGACCAGGTGCAGGGCGCGGCGGCGGGCTATTTAATAACCCAGATCTCACAGCATGCTTGACCAAGGCAGGTATCACCATGACTCCTGGCTCACGTCCAAACTTCCAAGATCCAGCAACGGCTGCAGCAATTCAAAGCTGTATGAAGTCACTGGGCATTACCTTCGGTGGTGGTGCGGGCGGCGGATTCGGCGGTGGCCGTACTGCGGGTGGCGCTGGTGCTGGCGCAGCTGGTTCTGGCGCAGCGGGCGGCACAACCACGCCGTAATCGCGCTGATCGATGAATTAAGTAATCCACCCGTGGACATTGTGGGGACTGGGAGTTATACAGTTCTCCGATGACCACGGGTGAATTTTCTAGTGAGGGGTTGCTGCGCGAAGAGCAACTTCTGGTTCTGAACTCATTTACTCAAGAAGATGCGCTCGCTCTTGGCGATATCGCCGTGAGCCTGGCCCAAGCCCAATCACTACCTGTCTCACTCGAAGTTCGTTTGATCGATGAGTCACTCACAGAAGGCTGGTGCGTTTTTCATCGCGCTCTGCCTGGTGCAAAACCTGATCAACCTTCGTGGATCGCGCGTAAGGCTCGCGTTGTAATCGCTACCGGACATTCCACCATCTATGAACGAGTGCGCGCAGAAGAACTCGGCATTGATTGGTATGCAGAACATAATTTGCCAGAAGAAACTCATGCGATCCACGGTGGTGGAATTCCGTTGCAGGTTGTAAGTTCTGGTGCACCGGCTCTGGTCGGAATTTTAATTGTTAGTGGGCTGCCTCAAGTAGAGGATCATCTCTTCGGCATCCAAGTCATCACGCAGTTTCTAGCACGACAAGGGGAGTTGCTCTAATGTCATCAGTCTGGGTAGCAGGAGAAGCACTCATCGATCTCATCCCGGAAGGGAACGAACGCGTTGCAATTGTGGGTGGTGGTCCAGCGAACACCGCCAAAGCCTTAGCCCGACTTGGCTTCGACTCCTATTTCATCGACGGTATTTCAAGCGATGCTTATGGCCGAGCTATCCGCAAGGAACTGGAAGCCGACGGTGTGCATCTTGATTACACCTTGAAGAGCAAGTTGCCTACCTGCACCGCAACCGTGACGTTAGATGAAAATGGCAGCGCCTCTTATGAATTCCTGATTGCAGGAACCGCAACATTTGAGTTCGATGAGAAGTGGTTGCCAAACCCAGCAAATCCGCCATCAGTAGTTCACGTCGGCACACTCGCCACAATTGTGGAACCAGGCGCAAGCAAGCTCTTTGACTGGATGAAAAAGATCAAAGCGCCGCTGGTCTTTGATCCAAATATTCGTCCCTCTGTTATTAGCGATCGCACGCAATACCGCGCCGTTGTCGACAAGTGGGCGACTATTTCTTCAGTGATCAAGGTGAGCGAAGAAGATCTCGAGTGGTTGTATCCAAAGACCAGCATGGTTGATGCAGCCGAAGCATGGTTATCGCATGGCGTCGCACTCGTCGTTGTGACCCTTGGCAGCGAAGGTTTGGTTGGCTTTACTCAGGCTGGCGAAGTGCGAGTGCCGGGTGTGAAGGTCGAAGTCTCTGACACCGTTGGCGCAGGCGACACAGTTGGTGCAATCGTTGTTGAAGGAATTATCGAGCACGGCTTGCCACAACTTCGGGGCGAGACCCTCAAGCAGGTGCTCACCCGCGCTGCTAAAGCAGCTTCCATCACGGTCTCACGCCCTGGTGCAAATCCTCCGACACACGATGAATTGATTGGTTTCTAATGCAACATATTGATGGTCAGGAAATTTCAGTAGCGATCGATCTTGATCAAGGTGGCCGCATTGCTTCGTTGCAATGGCGCGATCTGCAATTCGCGGTTCCATTCCGCGGCACACCGCTCTCATGGGGTTGGTATTCCATGGCGCCATGGGCAGGTCGAATTAGTGAAGGTTTGATCACCGGTGCAAATGGTGTCGAACACACACTCCCAACAACATGGGCAGCACCCAATGCAATTCACGGTTTTGGATTCACAGCCAGCTGGGAAGAGACCGGCAAGGGTCGTGCGCGGCTAGAACTGCCTGCTCCGTACAACGGTGCGGTTGTCGAACAAACAATTGAAGTTTTAGATGATGCGGTGCGTTGGATCTTGGAGTATGAAGCTAATGGCTGCGATATTCCAGCGTGGCTTGGTATGCACCCATGGTTCCCGCGCGAGCTTGCTCGTGGCGATGAAGCCGAAGTTAATTTCCGCGCCGGTCGAATGATTCTGCGCGATGAAGATGGCTTGCCTACCGATATCTTCGTGCCACAACCTGAAGGCCCTTGGGATGATTGCTTCACTGACATTCAAGGAATTCCTAGTGTTACCTGGGCTGGTGCCGCAACGCTCACCGTTGAATCCGATGCGCCGTGGTGGGTTGTGTATACCGAAGATACCGATGGCGTCTGTATTGAACCTCAGACCGCGCCACCCGATGCTGCAAATCTAGGAATTACTGGCGATCACTATTTAGAAGCGCTCTTCACTTTCAGCGAAGACTTCTAAGCCGGAGCCGCTAGTCCCGCCGTTGAGTTTGCCGCTAGCACCGAGTGTGAATCGGTAACCAACATTGCGAACGGTACCGATGATTGCTTCGAACTCTGGTCCAAGCTTTGAGCGAAGTCTGCGGATATGCACATCTACTGTGCGGGTGCCGCCGAAATAGTCATAGCCCCAAATTTCTTGCAAGAGCATCGCGCGGGTGAAAACCCGGCCCGGGTGTTGCACCAAGAATTTAAATAGCTCGAACTCCTTGAAAGTGAGATCAAGGGTGCGACCGCGAATCTTTGCGGTGTAAGCACTCTCGTCAATCACAACTTCGCCGGTGCGAATTTCGCGCAAGCTTGGGTCCAGTGCAATTGCGTCATCTTTATATTTACCCATCGCGATGCGAATACGAGCCTCGACCTCTGCAGGTCCAGCATCGCTGACAATCACATCGTCACAGCCCCACTCGCTGCTTACCGCCGAGAGTCCGCCTTCGGTCACAACAACAATGAGCGGCGCTTCTAATCCGGTAGATGTAATCAAACGAGAGAGCGCTTTATTTTGCGGAAGATCTTTGCGCGCATCCAAGATGATGCAATCAGATGCCGGTGCGTCGATCAAAATTGAACTCTCGGCGGGCAAGGTGCGAATCTCATGCGCCAGCAAGTCGAGTGCAGGAAGCGGCCCCGAATTAGCGCTTGCGCTAATCGTGCTAGTCAGAAGCAGGATGCGGGCCATAAGGCTCTTAAGGATACCTCTACAATGAAGCCATGGCACAACCACATGAACTCCGCGAAAAAGGCCTACGCCTTACTCCTCAACGCGAGCTAGTACTTCAAGCGGTACGTACGCTCGGTCATGCAACGCCGGAAGAAGTCGCAGTAAAGATTCATGAAACTCATCCTGGCATCAATCTCTCGACCGTCTATCGCAATCTCGAGACTCTTGAGAACGTGGGCTTGGTGCAACACACTCACCTTGGTCACGGTGGCGCTACCTATCACGCAGCCGAAGAGCTCACTCACCTACACCTCGTCTGTGGTGTCTGCGGTGAAGTAGGAGATGCTCCCATCGAAACATCTGCGCCATTTGTTCAGAGCTTGCTCGATGACTACGGCTTTCACACCGACGTCACTCACTTTGCAATTTATGGCACCTGCTCATCGTGCTTCGCTAAACAACAGTAAGTTATTTACATGAGCGCAGTTCTCGTTGAAGCAGGCCCCGATAAGGGTGCCGTGTGGCATTTCGGTGAACCAAATAAAGAGCAGCGCGCACTAGAGAACGCAACCGCGTGGGCAGATCTCTCTCATCGCGGTGTCATCACAATCTCTGGCGCAGACCGTATTAAGTGGATCAACGATATGACCACTCAGGAACTTACTACGCTGCCAACGGGAACGTGGACTCAATCGCTTCTGCTTGATGCTAACGGCCGCATCGAACAACAATTTTTATTGGTTGATGATGGCGCAACCATGTGGCTCCATACCGAAGCCGAAAAGACAGCAGAGTTTGTTACTTACTTAAACAAAATGAAATTTATGTTAGATGTCGATGTGCAAGACCGCTCTGCAGAATACGCAGCAGTGCGGGTTCCGGGCATAGCCGATGAGATCGGTGGCCCCTATGAAATTATCGCCAGGACCGATTTAGCAGCCCGGGCTGTCGAATACGCAGATACTTTTATGCAAGTCGGCATCTGGGCGCTTGAAGCAGAGCGAGTAGCCGCAGGCCGCGCACGAATTCTCTTTGAGACCGACCACAAAACAATTCCCAATGAACTTGGTTTTATTAACACCGCTGTACATATGAACAAGGGTTGCTATCGCGGCCAAGAGACCGTGGCGAAAGTTTTCAATCTCGGTAAACCACCGCGGCGATTAGTTCGATTGCACTTGGATGGCTCCATGGTCCATATGCCAGAACATGGCGCAGTCATTACTCACGATGGCAACGAGGTTGGATTTATTGGCACGGTTGCGCGCCACTTTGAGCTAGGCCCTATTGCACTGGCAGTGATCAAGCGATCTGTGCCAGTCGATGCCACTCTAGATATTGCCGGCGTGAGCGCCGCGCAAGAAGTTATCGTTCCAGCCGAGTAATCTTGACCCATGGTGGTCGTTGATTCATTGCTGCTCATCGCAGGCTCTGCCGCGTTTGGATTCGCATTGATCTTCTTCGGTCTACGCGGAGCTATCAGAATCTGGAAGCGGACAGGAAGAGGGTAAAACCATGGCATTTACGATCCCAGAAGGACTTCACCCAGACCTCTACCCGCTGGCCTGGCTAGTTGGCACGTGGCGCGGCAAGGGTCGCGGTGAGTACCCAACAATCGAACCATTCCAGTATGCCCACGAAGTCACCTTCAATCACGATGGCCGCAACTTCCTTAACTATTACTCACGCACCTGGAAGATCGATGACAACAACGAAATCATCGAACAGTTTGATTCCGAAACCGGATTCTGGCGCCCAAAGCCAAATAATGTTCTTGAAGTAGTGATTGCGCACAGCACTGGAATGGCCGAAGGCTGGGTTGGTTTGCACGATGGTCCAAAGATTCGCCTGGAGATGGACCAAGGCTATTCCTCGCCATCAACCGATATCGTCACCGCTGGATCGCGCTTATATGGATTGGTCGAAGGCGAACTCTTTTATGCCTATGACAAAGCCTCCGATGGTCACACCTTGCAGGCTTACCTCTGGTCGACCCTCGAGCGCCAAAGTTAATGACCGCTCACAATTCAGGGTTTGGCGAAGTTCTTGTTGAGGTCACTCGCGCGGGGTTAGTCGAATCAGAACATAAAGGTCACTTGGTAATCCTTGGTAGCGATGGTGCGGTCTCATTCGCGGCCGGTGATATCGATGCAAACATTTTTCCGCGTTCAACCGTGAAAGCACTTCAAGCATCTGCAATGGCTCGCCATGGGCTCAAGCTCTCGCCAGAACAATTGGCGATGGCGCAATCGAGTCATTCTGGTGCGCCAGAACATCTGGAAGTTGTTCGTTCAATTCTTGCACTCGCACGGTTAGATGAAAGTTATTTACGTAACGCGCAAGACCGTCCGCTAGGCACCGCCGAGCGTGCTGCGTGGGGAGATAACCCGGCAACCAGACTCGCACACAATTGCAGCGGAAAGCACGCTGCGATGTTGCTGACCTGTGTGATCAATGGCTGGCCACTGGAAAATTATTTAGAGCCAACACATCAATTGCAACAAGCCATCATTGATGAGATCACCACATTAAGTGGCCGAGCAATCGACATTATTACCGCCGATGGTTGCGGTGCGCCGCTCTTTGCAATGAGCACGCGCTCACTTGCTACAGCGATTCACGCCATTACAGTTTCACAAGATCCGGTGCATCAAGAAGTTTTGGCAGCGGCTCGCGCCTATCCATTCATGCTCGCTGGCAAAGGCCGAACAACCACGGTCATGATGGAACGAATTCCTGGTCTTTATATGAAAGATGGCATCGAAGCGGTCGAAGTATTTTCACTGACCGATGGCCGCACCTGTGCGATGAAGATTGCCGATGGTGGTTTGCGCCCTTTCGCTCCGCTCAATAGCGCGGTGCTTGCTTCATGGGGAATTGATGCTCAGATTGAGCCGGTTTTGATCTATGGCGGATCTCAAGTGGTCGGGGAAGTAAAGAGCCGCTTACACTTGTGAGATGAAGCGCCGCATCGCCACCCTGATGGTGCACACCTCACCGCTTGAGCAAGCGGGCATTGGTGATGCTGGCGGTATGAATATCTATGTCGTTGAGAACGCCATCAAGATGGCGGCAAGCGGTGTTGAAATAGATATTTTCACGCGTGCAACCAAACCAGAACACACCGGAGTGGTCGAACTTGCTCCAGGAGTGAACGTTCGATTTATTGAAGCCGGACCGTTGGGCGAATTAAGTAAAGAAGATCTTCCATCGCAGCTAGGTGCGCTTACGCACGGCATGATGCAAATTCTTGACACCTTGCCAAAAAATTATTACGAAGTGATTCATTCGCACTACTGGATTAGCGGTCAGTTGGGTTGGATGGTTTCAGAGCGCACCGGCATTCCACTCGTGCACACCATGCACACAATGGCGAAGGTAAAGAACCTCAACTTGGCCGAAGGTGAAAAACCGGAACCAATGACTCGCGCTATTGGTGAAGAACAGATTGTAAAAAATGCTGCTGCGCTGATTGCAAATACCGATGCCGAAGCAGCAAGCTTGGTCTCGCTCTATGGTGCTTGTCCTGACAATGTCTTTGTAGTGACACCAGGTGTTGATCTGGCTCGATTTACGCCGGGTGCTGGCAAAGCAGCAGCTCGCAAGAAATTAGATATCGCACCAGATGCCCAGGTACTTACCTTCGTTGGTCGTATCCAGCCGCACAAAGGTCCAGAAGTTTTGGTTCGCACTGTTGCAGAAATGACAACGCATTCACCTCACTTGCGTGCAAAGTTGGCGCTGGTCATTATCGGTGGAGCTTCCGGTAACGGCAGTACCGAACCTGATCGATTGGCCGCGCTAGCAAAGTTCTTAGGCGTAGATGACATCGTTCATTTCTTACCACCGGTTTCGCGCGAAGTGTTGCCGGATTGGTATCGCTCTTCAGACCTCGTCTGCGTGCCGAGTTACTCCGAGAGCTTCGGACTTGTTGCACTCGAAGCGCAAGCCTGCGGCACTCCCGTCGTTGCTACTGCAGTGGGTGGATTGCGTACCGCTGTGGCCGATGGCATCTCCGGCTCATTGGTGGATGGCCATGATCCGCGCGCCTGGTCGGCTGTGATCTCGCGTCTGCTTGCAGACCCAGCTCGTCGAATCGCGCTCTCACTTGGTGCAATCAAACACGCCTCGAATTTTGGATGGGAATCTACTTCGCGCCGCACCCTAGATGTCTATGACTGGGTGCTGTCAGAGAAGCAGAGTTCATCAATTAAACTTCTCTCATGACAACACAATTGATCTTGCTCCGCCACGGCGAGAGCGAATGGAACGCGAAAAACCTCTTCACCGGCTGGGTAGATGTAGCCCTTTCCGATAAGGGTCGCGCCGAAGCCGTTCGCGGTGGCGAACTCCTCAAAGAGCACGGTCTGCTTCCAAACGTTGTCCATACCTCGCTGCTTCGCCGTGCGATTAACACCTCTCAGATTGCCCTCGATAACTGCGATCGCTCATGGATCCCAGTACGTCGCTCATGGCGGTTGAATGAGCGTCACTATGGCGCGCTACAAGGCAAGGACAAGGCGGCAACGCTCGCGCAATATGGCGAAGAGCAATTCCAATTGTGGCGCCGTTCCTTCGACGTTCCACCGCCACCGATTGATGACAACGATCAATTCTCACAAGCTGGCGATATCCGCTATGCAAACCTTGGTGATGCGCTTCCAAAGACCGAGTGCCTCAAGGATGTCATTGTGCGCATGATTCCTTATTGGGAAGATGCGATCATCAACGATTTGGTCGAGCACAAGACTGTGCTCGTCACCGCTCACGGTAATTCTTTGCGCGCGTTGGTAAAGCACCTCGATGGAATTTCAGATGAAGCGATTGCTGGTCTCAACATTCCAACAGGTATCCCGCTCTATTACGAATTGAACGATGAGTTCAAGCCAGTGACACCTGGCGGACAGTATCTCGATCCAGAAGCAGCCAAAGACGCTATTGCAGCTGTTGCCAATCAAGGCAAGAAGTAAAACTCACTTCGTAAGAGCGAGTTAAGCCCTTGGTGCGAACTCACCTGTCTGGGTGTAGTAGACGCGCTTCGCGATAGAAACGACGTGGTCTGAGAAGCGCTCGTAGTAGCGGCTCAAGAATGCCATATCGACTGCAGATTCAACCGAGTGCTTCCATGATGGTGCAAGCAAGAGGCCGATCAATGTGCGCTGCAACTTATCCATCTCGTCGTCATCTTTTTCGATTTCGAGAGCACGGTTGGTATCGCGGAACTCCAACACCACTGCCAACTTCTCAACAATTCGAGTAGCTGCTTTGCCCATATCGGTAACGATCGCAACCATATCTTCAGGCACTGCCTTATTTGGAAAACGCATCCGAGCAAGCTTGGCAATGTGGTGGGCGAGATCTCCCATGCGCTCAAGGTCTGCGCTAATGCGAAGTGATGAAACAAGAGTGCGAAGATCTGACGCAACTGGTTGTTGGCGAGCCATCAAGCTAATCGAACGCTCATCGAGATCGTGTTGGATCGCATCGATCGCAGCGTCATCTTGAATAACTTTTTCTGCAGTAGCAAGGTCGGCGTTGAGCAACGAGAGAGTTGCTTGCTCGATCGCGTCCTTCACGAGAGCAGTCATCTTGAGCTGCTGGGTGGCAATCCCCTCAAGCTCTTCATGGAAAATATCGCGCATGGGGCGAGGTTACTCGGTTACTCCCCAGTCGCGTATGCTTAAAATGAACGGGGATTAAACAATCTCTAAAGATTTGGGGTTATTTCCTCCACAACGGCCGATCTGGCGAACGGGAGTTGTCCGTGGCTCCTACGATTAGCCCATGGCCTGGCTGAAGTCTCGAGCGGAAAAGATCGCTGCTCCAAGCAGTGAGATCGCCCCACAAACTTCACCCATGGCGCTTCAAGCTCTCCTTGCCAGCATCGACGCCGAGAGCATCATTTTGTCCAATGGTGATCATGTGCAACTCGCATCACCGGGTGTCGAAACATATCACTTGGTCCGCGATGAACGCTTGGTGAATGAATCACTATTGATGCTGGTCCGTGCTGTTCGCAGATTCGGCAAGCAACAAGAAGCAACGTTGGAATTACCACGTGGCCCACTCGGCGGTGGTACTCACGATCTATTGGTTCGCGTTGTACCGCTTGATCCGCAAGGCACTATCGCAATTTTAATTTTTGATGACTCTGAAATGCGTCGCTTAGATTCTATTCGTCGTGATTTCGTTGCCAATATTTCACATGAACTTAAGACACCCATCGGTGCGCTCTCGATCTTGTCTGAAGCTGTTCTTGGTGCAGCCGATGATCCAGAAGCGATTGCAAAATTTGCTACTCGAATGCAAGCAGAATCAAAACGGCTGAGCGATCTGGTTCAAGAGATCATCAATCTCTCGCGCTTGCAAGATGATGATCCATTAAAAAATGCGCAAGATATTGATATGAGCGATGTGGTGCAGGAGGCAATCGACCTCTCGCAGATGCGCGCAGAATCACGACAGATCGATGTTGTATCCAGTATTCAAAACGAATGCATGATCAGAGGCGATCGCAGCCAAGTATTGATGGCGATCTCTAATCTCATTGAAAACGCCATTAACTACAGCCCGGAGCGAACCAGAGTTGCAGTGACGCTTAAATCTGCGAATGGTTTAGTTGAAGTTTCTGTTACCGATCAAGGCATCGGTATTCCGGAGAAAGATCTCGAACGTATTTTTGAACGTTTTTATCGCGTTGATCCGGCTCGCTCCAGACTTACGGGTGGTACCGGGCTCGGACTTTCGATCGTTAAGCACGTCGCAACCAATCACGGTGGCGATGTTGCGGTCTGGTCGGTTGCAGGTGCAGGCAGCACCTTCACACTTCGTTTCCCTGAACCAACTCAACTAAGCGCCGCGGAGGCAATGTAAATGACAAAGATCCTCGTAGTAGAAGACGAAGCATCATTCTCCGATGCCCTCGCCTATCTGTTAGGGCGTGAAGGTTTTGATGTGTCAGTCGCCGATACCGGTACAGGCGCGCTCGAAGAGTTTGATCGCCATGGCGCTGATCTCGTCCTGCTGGATCTCATGTTGCCAGGCTTGCCAGGAACCGAGGTCTGCCGGCAGATTCGCAGTAAGTCCAATGTGCCCGTGATCATGCTGACTGCAAAAGATAGTGAAGTAGATAAGGTCGTAGGCCTTGAGCTCGGCGCTGATGACTACGTCACCAAGCCTTATTCCACTCGTGAGCTTGTTGCTCGTATTCGCGCAGTATTGCGTCGCCAAGGTGATGACGATGCTGGCGGAGTAGTGGATGGAACTCTTGTTGCTGGTCCGGTCCGCATGGATATCGAACGCCACATTGTTACTGTCAACGGCACTCAACAACCGCTTCCACTCAAGGAGTTCGAGCTGCTTGAATTCTTGATGCGCAACTCTGGTCGAGTGCTCACTCGCTCACAGTTGATCGACAGAGTGTGGGGTAGCGATTACTTTGGTGATACCAAGACGCTCGATGTTCATATCAAGCGTCTTCGTGCAAAGATTGAAGCAGACCCTGCCAACCCGGTCTTTATTCAGACCGTGCGTGGCTTGGGCTATAAGTTCGAGGGCTAAAATAAGCTATGCGCAAGTTACAAGCCGTCGCGAGTATTTCCATTGTTTTACTAATCATTCCAGGCATTGATCTGGCCAAGTCTGTCCCAATTGCAGGAAGCAGATGTGCGTCGCTTAATCAAACTGTAACTTCTGGTGGTAAGAGCTATAAGTGTTTAAAAGTTGGAAAGAAATTACTATGGAGTACAAATTTACCTAAGGCCCCAACCCCAACCCCAACCCCAACCCCAACAGTGGCAGATCAGCAAGCTGCAACTACATCGACGGCATTTCAACCGGCTACAGTTTGTGAATTAAATTCAAACCAACAGACCAATCCTCCATTTAATTTAAATTTCAAAAGAGACGGCTGGGGCCCCACAACAGGCACACAAAAGATTGATGTTATTTTTGTTTCATATTCTGATGTAAAAATAAACTCGGATGCAATTAATCTTTACAAGAACACGATTGAGCCCTACGCAGAGAAATTTTATGCAGCTAGCAGTTATGGAAAATTTTCAGTTAATTTTTTTAGCTCGTATAAAGTCTACTCAATCGCTAAATCCTCTGCCGACTATAACTTAGATTCAAATTCTTCAATGTCTGAGCAGGAATTGTTTACAGACGCAATGAATGCTGCAAAAGATGACTACGATTTTAGTCAAACAGAAGCGATCATGTTAGTCATGCCTGACCAGACCGCAATGAATATGGATTTCGGTCCGGTTTATAACTTCACAGCTAGTGTCGGTGGGGGAACGATTCATTATGGCGTGACTGCTGCGGTTGTAAATAAGGATGGTAAGCCATTTTCGCTGAATCCGGGATATTTTGTTCATGAGTACGGTCACACTTTGGGCCTCACTGAACCGGGGTTAACTCCTAACACCCTTGAATATGCATGGGATGCCATGATTTGGGATGATGATTACTTTCCAGATTTCTTTACATGGGAAAAGTTCATTTTAGGTTGGATTACGCCTGATCAAGTTGACTGCTTGTCGGCATCTTCACTTCAACCTGTCACTACATTTATTTCGCCTGACGAAGTGTCCTCGAGCGACAAGAAGATGGTGGTAATTAAACTTTCTGACACACAAGCAATTGTGGTGGAATCACGAAAGCAAAGCATTTTGGATGCTTTGTCACCTTCCCAAGAAGGAGTTCTGGTTTATAAACTGGATTTAAATAAGGGATTCAGAGCGGGAATGATCACACTTATTTACAACAATCCTCAAATTATGACCGGACAATGGGGTTCTCAATTAGTGGGAACACTCCATGAAGGCGATTCCGTGACTTCAGATGGAGTTGAAATCACAGTAATTCAGCATACATCTAACGGTGACGTTATCTCCGTCAAATCTTCGTCTTGAAGATGAGTTACTTGTTTGCTGGGCTGGCACTTGGCGCAGCAGCTGCGCCACCAACGCTTGCAAAGTAGTCAGACTTCGCGCGAACAATCGCAGAAAGTGTGACGCTTGAAGCGCTCTTAAAGAAGACTGTCACTGGAACGCGTGCACCCGATGCAGCGTTAAGGCCAGGAACTGAACCAGAAGCGGTTGCGCTATCGCCGCTAAAAATGACTGGCTTGTTTTGAAGCAAAGCGAAAGTTGGTGCGGACAAGTTCGCGGTCACGCCGTTGACTGAGATACCGACCAATGAATCAGGAGTACTGCCTTCGTTAATAAATGTTCCGACGATTGCTGCGCTGCCATCAGGCTGAGCGACAAGCAGAACGTCGCGAACTGCGATTGAACCAGAATCAGCCTCGACGCCATCACTGACCTGCTTGATGTTACGAGTGGGGGCATCAGGGCCAGAGGCGCCGCATGCGCTCAATAGAAGGACAGATGCCGCCGCTACAACAAGGCCGGCGCTTTTATGAAGGCGAGAGTTCAACACGGGCTAAGAATACAGGTAAAAAATGAACGCGCTCTTGACAAATCCGGAGGTTGCACTCTCGATCAATGTGACCTAGCAAACGCTGGTAGAATTGACCCCTAACCCCAAGGAGCCAGATTAATGTCATTCAAAGTCGGCGAAACAGTTGTTTATCCCCATCATGGTGCGGCGCTCATCGAAGCTATCGAAACCCGCACAATCAAGGG
>Ga0208742_1000508_pt1 | contig 13868 bp, 12 predicted proteins | sample CryBogCBH28Sep08_FD_184601 | JGI IMG/M metagenome (GOLD analysis project Ga0208742, IMG submission 184601) | Freshwater microbial communities from Crystal Bog, Wisconsin, USA - CBH28Sep08 (SPAdes) (version 2) | ecosystem: Environmental > Aquatic > Freshwater > Lake | place: Crystal Bog... | reverse complement strand
TACCTTTCCAAGACATAATGGAAAGGAAAAGGTAACAGAATAACATATGTTAAAGACGCTTAACAAGGATGCATAAAGCTTCAAAAGGAATAAATTACAGTAACAAAAACGTTTACACGTTCGAAATGGTTTGAAAACAAATGATAATTTATTCGCATATACTGCTCTCCCTTTTTTCATTGGTAACGTGCTCTCGTCATGGTAAACCTTGCGTACCAACAGCAGGACATACTGCTCTTATCATAGGTCAAGATTATTATAGTATACGAAACTACACTTATGCACTAGGAGCCGACCCATTTGGAGTGATGGCATATACTGCCTTAGAAAGCTCAACTGGAAGTCTTACGGGACTGAAAATGCCAATTGATTATGGTTCAGGAATAGAATGGATTGAAGGGCTAGTGGATTTATATGCCGGTATATCTCTTCAAGTGGGTTTGTATCTAGTAAATGTTTGCCCCAAGGTACTTAGTGGGGAATTAGATGGCAACATTGAATCACTGTCACGATACCTACGATCTATCAATAATCCGGTGTATCTGCGCGTTGGATACGAGTTTGATTCGTTCCAAAATAATTACCCAACTGATTGTTATATTAAAATGTTTCAACGAATAGTTAACTTATTTCGCACACATAAAACTTATAATGTGGCTTTTGTATGGCATAGCTACGGGGAAGCACCTCGAGATAATATTTCCGTCGACTCGTGGTATCCTGGAGACGAATACGTGGACTGGTGCGGGCTCTCAATATTTAATCAACCATATAATTGTCAAACTCAGCATCTTTGCGAATTTGAATACGCGGACCGTTTCTTATCGTTTTGTAAATCGCGTTTTAAACCAAGCATGATAGCGGAGTCAACTCCGTACGGAGGTATCTACGACTACGGTACCTCTTCCAAAAACAGGAGTATACCTTCAGTCATTCCAAACAGAGCATATATCACTGAAAGGGCTTCGACATTACCATCTGCAGATGGAAAATCGTCTTCTCAGCCTACTAAGCTCGATACGTGGAGTGCGTGGTTTGAACACGTTATCGTATACATCAAAAAACATGATATTAAAATATGGAGTTATATAGAGGGTTTAGGCACACTACTAGTTCCTAACACCCCCGCCCTAGTCCACCTCCTAGTTAATGAATCTCCTAGTCCTGTATCATTCATGTTTCTTCCCTTCCCCCGATCTCCAGGCTCTTCTCGAGACTTCGTTCAGCTCTATGGCCGCAGTCCCCGTCCCCCTACTCCCGAGGATTCGTCCCCCGCTCCTCCTGCTCCTGCCCCGGACCCATGGCTACCTGTGCTCTTGTCGTCCGGCGGTTACGCGATTGTCTTCGTGTGCAAAGCGGGGAGTCGGGCCATATGCTTGTAAGTCACCGGTCATGGCTATGCGCTCTTATCATAGAAATATTGAAATTCTCTATGATAAAGTGTACAAATCTACGAGTACAATTGCATTATAAGGAATGGGACCATTGCATATGTTTCCAATTTTTTCAGAAGTCATTTCGTAGCGTAGACGTTGACAAACCATGACCGTTTCATAAACGCCGAAGCAAAGATGCCCAGGAGCTGAATAACCGGTCATGCCAGACTTAGGGGCAAGCATTCATACGTTTCCGATACTCACCCCTGATACTACAATAAGAATTGAACAGCATTAGCAATTGCCAAATCTACTGATCCTTGGAAATGCACAGTTCACCATCTGACCTTCATATATTCTCTATGATTCATTTGACCTGATTTTGATCGTCACATGACCATGAATTATATATTTTTCGATCCGTCATAACGGCGTGCATTCTGTTGTAACCCATGACTTTCTTGTTCCAATTAGTTTATCGGAGGGTTGTCTGTGTGCCGTATGTCATGTCCTATAACTTCTGTGTTTTGTCCTGGGACATAAGTTTATGGGAGGGTCGTCTGTGCTCATCGCCGGTGAAGGCTGCGCTGGCTCTCCAGGCTCAACAACTGCTGAACCGCAGTTACCCGGGCCTCACCAAGGATGTGATCCTGGTACTTTTGTCATTTTAATGGAATGGTTCATACTCCTCGCCTCCTTATCACTTACAATCATAGCCCTCCCTGTACACGCCATATCCATATCCTTTGCACTGCTCTGCTCTACTCGCTTCGAACGCTATCAGCTCTACCCTTTCCAATCCCATTCACAGTCATCATCTGCCAGAACGGGTAGATGTGCAAGAATCCTATCCGTTGACATCCCGTGTAATCCTGAAAGAGGAGGAGTCGAGTAGTCCCATACCTGCGAATCCCTACTTGAATGTCATCCACATTGCGATCGTCTCTGCCCACCCACCCTCGCCCGCTTCACGCTATCCTCTAACTGTCAGGTGGACCAAGGCAGAGAGCCGTTGATTTTATTGGCGATCATAGAGAAATACCTTTCGGCTTCGCTCTGTGCAGTGGACGGTGAGTCCAAATCAAACCATCAACACGAATGTTTCTTTGTTTGTACGGATTTACTCTAGCTTCGTCACTACCTTAACGTGACAACTCTGCGACCTCATCATATTATCCGAATAATAGCGATTCGGTTTGTAGTGTAACCGCTCGTGCCCTTCCCATCGGCGTGCTCGTCTCTGATCATGTGATCGAAACCAGGGCTCTCTTCCGAGGATCCGAGCGGTGTTCCAGTCCCTCCACGCATTCCCTTGGAAGGAGAAGTTCACCTTCACATCAGCAGCGCACAGCTGGGCACTGTCATTGACCCATGCCTGGCAGTGTCCGGACCGCTGCTCACCGTTGGGGAAGCGACGGGCAAGACGAGGGGAAGTACAGTGGTTGACCCCGTAAAGGCGACGGTCAGTGTGACCTACCGCTCGAGTACAATTGGAAGTGTCCGAGCTACAGTAGGGGCACATGCCCCCAAGTCCGTGTCCTCAGCAGCCCGAGACCTAGCCGACAGAGCCCATGTCATACTCTCGGTACTTATGAACCAAACTATCGCCCCAGCGCATTCGAAAGCGTCTGTAGTGTCAGTGGTCGACCAGCGTCCTGTATCCATTTTATCAAGGGCGGATCAGGACCCACTCGACAACGTGCTACAGCGGCCCCGACGGCTGTTCGTGGTGTCCCATGACCGGCGTGTGATGGGCGCGATGTTTATCGAAGAGATCGGGCCCGGCGGGGTCTACCTGCAGACGGATCTGAACCCCAGGGATTGCTTCCTCTTAGATACGGGGCGACGGGACACGGGCTTGATGGTGTGGGTCGGTGCAGAGACCACGTATAAGGCCATCGCGTTGGCAGTGCGAACGACGAGGAGTTATATCCGAAGACTAAATGCACAACTTGCAATTGAAAAAAGTCCTGTTTGGATACAAGGACTTGCGGGCTCTGGTGCTGTTCGTGAAGTGGAGGACACGGAAGTCCGTTACGAATACTCGGGACGGGAAAGCCCAGCGTTTATAGACCAGTTCCGGTGGTGGGTCTCCGACTACTGTCCTGTGACCGTGACACCAGTCGCGATCAATCTGACATCATTGTCCAAAGATGAGGCGGAAGATGAGTTACTACTTGATGATGGTTCGCAGAAGCCTGAACCGAAAGAAAAGGGGCCGTACAGGAGTTCTGTATCTGTCGCGAAAGTGTCCACAGTAGATAAGATTGCGGCTGCTCCAGATCGAAGCGCTCCGAGTGCTCTGGAACAGAAAAGATTGGAGATCATAAACAAGCACAAGTCCAGTCGTTACCATGAATTAGTGGGTGAGTTAAAATTATGTCGATAGCTGGTTGGTTGGTTGATTGGTTGGTAGGACTTGGAGGGGTGAGTTTGCATGTGTATGATGGAGGGCAGCACGCCACCAGAAGTATGGCAAGACGTGCGCACGTTGCATTCAAAGCACCTCGTTTAGAATTACTAGTGCATTCTGTGTGCATTCTGTGTGCCGGCGGATAGCATAGGGTGTCGGTTGTATGACGGTCAAGATGTAGTTATACATAATTACGTTGTAAATACGTCTGGGAATGTTCCGTTGAGTTTTTGGATCGGTATGGGATGGGAACATCTTCTTTGCGGTTCGTGCACTCCGTCTAAATTTACCGTTTACAGTTCAGCTAACCCCATATCCCGGTCCTTACTGTAGGAGGTGAAGATGTGCAAGACAGCAGACCTGCGCCCCAGCCACAAGCGCATTTGCGGAACCATTCTCAGTCTCACACTCACTCGCGGTCACTGTCCCAGTCCTCTGGGCGGCAGCACGGCCCGAGTCCTCGCAGTACTCCTTCTACTGTGACCCTTCTTACAGATGAAGCGGGGATGGGAGGACTGCCTGGGAACGGAGGGTGCGCAGGTGGTCAGGAAGAAACCCAAGAATCGAACAAAACAGGTACACTAGGTATTCTACTAAATGCGCTGCGTGCCACAACGTACTAAATCTTTCACGATCTTTTATTGGTTTGTGTGGGCAGGCGACGATACGAGTAATTTGGTAGTAACTTCCCCCCTTCAGCCTCAACTTGTCAAAGAGGGAAGGGAGGGTGACCCCGGTGGTCAAGGCCCCCCATTGGCTTGCTGCTCACTTATGTGAGAATCCCTCTAATATATATCCTACGGAGCACGTCGACTGTGATAGAGAAACGTGGTGTGGGCTGGATTGGGGATTGGGGAAATTTTTGAAAGTCCCATGACTTATGGTGGCGAGCTCTCATAAATGTGATTTATTTTTGTTAACTTCTAATATGATAATTTGCTAGAAATAAATTTAAATAGATGGGGAGAGAAGCAGGCAAATATATATCGCAGGCGTCGGTGCAACGTTTCGCACCTTTCGAATCTGTAGTTAGCTATCCAGATATGCATCAGGGTTAAAACACAGAAACAAAGCCCGGTGAAGCACCGCTAAAAAAAGGTGATGATTGAATTTTCTTTCTGGTGCAAAATCGATATTCTAGCTGCTTCTTTAAACCGATTGATTTCGGTTTTATTATCTACGGTTTTCAATGATTTTCCAGTATTATTCTCAGGTAAATATGACTTGCTAAATCCTAGTCTATATTTGGTATTTGCCGTCTGTTTTTTCGGAAACGCCAAATATCAGGAGAGGGATCGCATGCGCTATTGAAGGATGGGCGGATGAAAAACAACTCGGAAGCCAAGCTGTTCAAGACTTAGATAAGCTTTGGTTGTACCACAGTCACCCAGCAAGAAAACATGTTTTAAAAACAAAACAAAATCAGATAGGAATTATTCATGCTAAAATCTTTCTATTCATGGTTGCGAAACCAGCTACCTCCATCTGGGATAAGCATTCATTTAGCAGTAAATTATACTTTTTACGGCAAATTTTGCAGAATATTGTTACTAAAAGTTTCGAGCGGCAAACTCAGCTCTCGCTTGACGAGGATTATTCGGAGTACCTTAGAAGGCAGCTGTCAAAGTCGTGAAAACCTGATCTAGTTGGAAATATTGGGAACGATGAACAGCAATTTCATAATATTTCCGTATCGCTGGAAATACTTTCGTCAGATCACCATCATGTACAGTGGAGATATCGCGTTTGGTCTTCATGAGGTTAAATATGCTATTCCGCTTAGGTTTTTTCACAGGTTAAAGAGGCTACGCCGCTTGGGTTATCCCAGCAGTATGAAGCCCAACAAAACCTTCCCGAATATGTCTTCTACGTTACGGAGACTGGCACTGCGGCCTCTACTTTCGACTGGAGGTGGCACCCTCGTATTGTATGGGGAGTGGCCAAGTGTGGAGATCCGGATCCGTTCTGCGTCCCTTTAAGCCATGTGAGGCAATTACACGCACCGATCACAATTTATCAGAATCGTCCAAAATTGGAAACATAGCGCTTCTATGTACATGCCACCGCTGTTGATACCACGGAGCGATTTCAAGGGATCATGGGCTATTCTCTCTTGAACAAATGGATCGCATCAAAAGCACCTTCCAGGAAATCGGGGAGACCCGTCCCATGAGCCTCGACCGCTTCCTCCATCCCACTCCAGGGCTCAATTACCTTCGTCCTGCACGCACTTCAGTACTCTCGTGCGATTCTCCACCTCATATCTGCAGAGGCATCTGACCTCGGCAATGAACGCTTGCGCGATCCATTTTGTCGCTGCTCGCATCGCTAATAGGTGCTTTTTCAATTCATAGTTTTTCCTCCCTAGTGCCTATTGGTCTCGCACAAAATGGTGGCGAGTATTTTTGAGATGCGCATCCTGGCTGTTGTTATCCACTTCAGCATTCGACTGTTCACGTGCGCGAGGTCCCTGACTTCTCCCATAGAAGAGGATATGCTTCTACTCCAGTTGTGCTACCTCTTTCTACAACTGACGAGCTTCTGGATACTTCACACCTTCATCATGACTTTCCCCTTGCCCTTATTAGCAACACCGTTGACCGGAGGTGCACGCGTCCCCTGTACACCTCTTCTACCTGGTTGGGAACGTCGTTGTACACGAACCAAGGCGCTTCAGGTCTATACACTTGGAGCTCTCTACTTGGTCTCGGGACTTGCCAGTTGGTTTATAGGGAGTGGTTCTTTGGTGTGGGGGTGCGGGTCATGTCTCGCACTTTGATATACGTCTTTCCATAACTTTCTAACACCAACACTAATTACGGTTAAAGATTTTTGCAGAATTACAACATGATTAGTTACACTCTGTATTCTTTAAAGGTTATCCTCATAATATCGAGTCAATATCGTGGATAATGGGTGTACTTAGTATGTTCACGTTGTTAAGAACAATATTCTTTGTGCTGTGCTACTAACAAATTCATACAAGTTATAATTTCCCTTTCTACCCAGTTTAACGCTTGGTTCATGAGATATATTAACATCTTGTTCTTTTCAGTTTTATATATATTAATTTATCGACATGACAATTACGTGATTCTTCCAGTTGCACAAGTTATACAAACGCAAGATGCAACGAACAAAGTATTCATTAATGCCGCACTATTATTTAACTAAATGATTCTTTATATTCGTTTAAATAATATTTGATTAAATCCGATTAAGTTTGAGACGCAAAGCTAACGCCTCGTTCATAATTTTCTTGGTGCAGAAAACAGCTGCTACTTTGCGATCATATTTTCTAGGTGCAGAAAACAACTGCTACTTTGTTAGGAGCCTTAAACTAATCCTAAATTTTCTCGTGAATTCGTCCCGATGTTTTTTACATAATAAATAATATAATGGTGGTAAGCCATAAAATAGTTAGCGACACAACCAATTGTGATTATTCCCGGGTCAACGAGCCAATCAAGTCATGAGACAAAATAAAAATATCGAGTGCAACGAAGCACCTCAATTGGGATGATATTTAGTCTCTGCAAGTCATGAGACAAATAAAAATATCGAGTGCAACGAAGCACCTCAATTGGGATGATATTTAGTCTCTGCCAAACCTAGCTAGACTCCCCCAGCAGAACTTCATTTAACGCCTAGCTCTCTTCAATGAGTACAACAAGTAACGTAATTTGTTTGAATTCAGGGTATAGTACTAGCGTGAATTGAAGCAGAGTGGAGAGTATGTAGAGGTTACGTTGTCGGTGAAAGTTCGTAAGCAAGGAACGCTGCGTGACTTCAGGGATGTGCCTTACAAGAAAGGTGAATTTTGAATATTCGGCAATTAGTTTCTTTCCAAAAAAAAAAAAGGTTAGCGTGGAGCTGATAGCATCTTGAGCGGTCTGTGTGCCGTAGAGTGGTCAATGTAGATCTGATGAGAGCCAGGCGCTGGTAAAGTTTATGCTGGGGGAGTTTAGCTAGGCTGGGCTCGTCCCTGGTGACTTCCAAGTTTTTCCAAATTAAGATGCCTTGTTGTACTTGCGAATGTTTTTTTGATTAGTGCTATTACAGGAATATCACTTTAATTGGATCGTAAACCCCAGAATCTGTCCTCAATACTGGAGGTTTCTCTAAATGATACTTAACATAACAATTTATGGTGGTGAATCCTGAAAATTACTTTTTTGCTATATTTATGTCAACAAAATCTAAGAGTTTATGTTAGAAAATCCGATAATCTCAGAGGAACGACGAGTTTATTTACGCGTACATTTAGAGGCTTACCGAGAAAACTACGAGTAAACAACGAGATCGTTCCGAGATGATTCGAGGTTTGACATACATAAACGAAGTTTGTGATAAAAGATATTTGAACAAAATTTATTCGGTGTGTGAGGAGCATTCGGCCTCATCATTTTGGAAAATAATACGTTCGTACGGATTATCGAAAAAATATAAACCGACAGATGATTGTTCGTACGTACCAAATGATGAAAATTTTATTATTTCAATTCTGGGTGAGATCAAAGAATATGGTTGCAGCACATTTCTCACTTATCATGGCAATTTTTCTTCACATGAAAAGTGAAGTGCTACGATGTTGGACGTGCGCCCAACTCTGGAGTACATGCAATAATGTTTTGGAGGAGGCTCTGGCTAAATTTTTGCCACCACTCATTCATTTTCACCGCTGAAAAAAGATGTTACAGTTAAACCTCTCTTTGATCGGATTATCTGTCTGTTTGATCAGTTTGTGCTAATCCTTGATTGGATTATGTGAATGCTTTAGATCAGTTTATCTAAACAAAACCGATCAGCACTGGTTTATTGTGAGAAAAACTAGTCGAAAATGCAAAGTTGTACCCGATTATGTCCGACACATTCACGAGATAATTTAGGATCAGTTTAAGGCACTATAATACGCAAAGAAATTATGAAAAATGAGATAAAGAACTAAGATTTAGCCCTACCACTCAAAAACAATTGAATTTAATCAAATATTAACCAAACGGATACAAAATATCATAAACTTGGTAAAAATGCTGCATTCTTGAATACTTTGTTATTTGCAGCTTGTGACTGCATTATCTGTGCAAGTGGAAGAATCATGTTGTGAATACAAAATTCCTGACTTTATTTTTTATACACTAATTGTCAAATCGACACGCTATTAAATCCTAAACTTTACAAACAAGGAGTTGAACTGACTGGGAATGGAAAGAATAACTTGTCTGAATTTGTTAGAAGGACATAGAATATTGTTCTTGACAACATGGACCTACTATGAATTTGTCTATGTGTGTGGTAAAAAAAATCGGTAGGGCTTGAAACCAAAAGATTGCAAGATGTGTTTAAAGCAGACATTTCTAGAGTTGCTTCTCTGACAGCACCAGATGTAGCTATGGGAAGAGCTTGACGACGGCGGTGGATTAAACGCCATTTTAACTACTACCTTTCAGAAGAAAAATTATATTAGTACCTTTGAAAGAGTCTTAAAATTAGTGTCTTGGTAAAAAATGACCGTAGATAATAGTATTTTCTATGAAGTCATGATCACGACAGACCGAACATAGAAAACAGTATTTAGAATGACGATCGAGATTGACTGTAAATTGAAATTCACTACAAGTATTGGAAATCTTTCGCGTAGTAAGTGATTATAATCAAAATATACTAAAAAGCAGACTATCTATATAAGTTCAGGGGAAAATAGTTGGGGACGGGATTGATAATTTGGGGGCTGAGCTAGAGGAAGAAATTCTAATATTCCACCTCAAGCGAGAAATTCTAACTAAAAGTCAAACCAGACAAAGAATTCATGAGCTAATTGGCAACCTAGTTGTAGTAAATACTTGGGGCGTGTACGTCTCAAAAATTTGGTTTATTCTCGTTTAAATTAGTGCAAAATCTTTCATGGGATAGAATATTTAGCCATTCATAATTTAAGTAAAAATTGTGCAAATTTTACTAGGTTTGAAGTAGAACTTAGAAGAAGGATGACGATGAGTATGTCGTTGCAGGAAATCATCAAGCGAAAATTGCAGGGGTGGACAAAAATGGTATGGTTAGTAATGAGGCGTGTTTGCTGGTAACTGAATTAAATGCAGAACTAATCTTTTATCGATACATGTACTCAGTCATTCTGATAATCACAAGGTCCCATAAATCCCCGCAAAAAGCTATACCAAGATTGTGTCACTAGCGATAGACCTTCGTCGAATACAGCTCATGAGGACGAGAAGGACCAAACGATTTTTCGTAGGCTTCAACCACGCCTCGTTAACACTCCAGCTGAGGTGTCTCTATGAAATGGCAAGAAAAAACTTGTGTGGTTTTGGAAAGGACAAAGTGGATCGTTTTGTTTAGCAACAAAGGCACGGGATATATCCAAACAAATTTCGCTATTTTTCAGGGAGGAGAGAGCAAGGTTTATCAAAAAATGGTATGTTTGCCTTTAACGGTAATCGAATTGGGTTAAATCGTGACCGCGAGCGCAGATTCCATAATAGAGGACGTACTCCGAGCTCGACTGTTGACGAAAACCTACAGAGACCTTTTCGAATCAAGCGCCACCAACAACGCTTAGTCTTTAGCAGAGAACGAGGGATATTGGTGTGGTGGACAGAATGTTGCACCTGGCTTACCAGCTTGAAACAATTTAATACTTCTTCTTTACTTATCTAGATGGCTGTGCTTAATTCCCAGCCCTGTGCTAGTATATAGAGCGTAGGGCAAAGGTACGGCATTCGGTCTACGGATACTCTAAAGCCAGTGTCCTTTTTACGAATTACTCTTGTTCAGCTTTTTAAGAGGATTAGAGGTTAGAAAACCATTTACGGCTCTTTAGAACCAGAAAAACTTTGTAGACGTATTCTATAGAGAACAACTTACCATTTTTTGCGCTTTTCTCCTTTTTAGAATACCGTATTTATAATTCTATTTACGGGCACTTTGCAACGACTCTATAGGAAAGTCAAAAGAAGTTCTTTGCTTAGTAAAATGATGAATGCAAAGAACTTTAATATTAGGCACCTGGATAGTGCTAAAACTCATGGTTAATTCATGACCATCTGATCATTCCAAAACTCCAATTTGTTCGTATTTGCAACAATTCTAGTAATGCCATTACTAGACGATCACGTCTTTAACTGCCAGAGGACGTTTACTAGTAAATTCCTCTTTTCACCTCTTTGTAGCGATATACCGCAGTACGCGTTGCCGCTGTACACGATTTATGTAGCGTTCCGCGGCACCAATGAAGCGAATCGACCATTTTGGGTTAGCGCTGTTGCACATTGAAGCGTGTTGCAATAGTACGTATTTGTAAGTTGAAATGCTTCTAATTTTGTGAACAAGTAGAGGAATCTTAAAAGTTCTACGATCCCCAACAGCAGGAGTTCAGAACTAAGAGATATAAATTTGCAAAGCGAACTGACTTTTAAAAAATTCTAGGATACATAAATATTTCAGCTTCACTAATGGGCCCAGAAGAAAAATTAGGAATGACAAGGAGAGTGATGAGAAAACTGAAATAATGAATGTTTAAATGAATTGTGAATACGAATTGGTAGTCACAGTCATTTCCAACCGAAGCAAAATTTATCAGATAATTTTTACTCTCGCCAGATGCGTATTCAAGGCATCAGATGAATTTTACGCATGGAGAAGCTCTTCCTCTTTAGGTGGAGGTGCGGAAATACGACGACGAAAGGAGCCCTATATTGAAGGTAAACTTTCCGTCGCTACATATGAACGGTTTCACGACTTAAATTATGATGGTATGATAGGTGTCAATAGGTGCTGACGAATATATCAAAATGACAACGCTATGTCAAGAGGCTTTGTAATGCCTGCCTCTACGAATTTGTTGAGTGTTGCATGAGCACCAGGATGGATCTTCAATTATTAATCGAAGAAGAAGATAACTTTGGTAGGTTCGTTGTGCGTATCGGCTTCTTTTGAGACATCGGGACAAATAGGCGATGCTTCTGGTGGTGCTACCGCTATAGCGAACTTCGTTCAGCGGTTATATTTCGTACGTGCGTACTCCCGGTAGAGCGGATGGTGAACTACTAGTGCAGAGATGTAAGAAAATCGTACTACTAGCAGTGAACAGCAGGAAATTAATGAAACTATGAGGAGAAATTGCAGATATAAATAAAATTTTATAGCGTCCATCATGCCGCTGCCTTGCAAGATGAATATCACCCCCTCCACCACACACTCTGCTGGTGGTTGAACGTTGACGACTAACTATAGAAACAACTAGTAACATGAACGACAAACTCAAGCGAGTATTTCCAAGATAGATGTGATGCTTGAACATCGTGAATGGAATCAGAGAATAAATCATAAAGCTAGGTTATATTTCTGGCTGTCATAACTCAATCAACAAATAGATTCGGGGGCGAGGTATGGCAAAACCAGGTTATTCGCTTGCGGAGCGACACACACTTCAGGGAACATCACAGATGCTTCCTCCTCCCCTCCCAACTGCTTCAATAGACACGGGTCTTATCGATGATGGACAGCGAAAGAAAATTACATCACTCCCACTTGAAATGGTCGATTCGTCACCTCTCCTCGTGTACGACAAACGCCCACAAGACCTCCCTTACACCTTAACGTGTATCACGGAGATGCGTCCAGAGCCGGAGCAGGTGCAGCGGCGGGCACTGCTATTCTCCGACGCCGAGGGCGGAGGTTGTACACCGATCTACCGGGCTGAGGAGTCTCTAACACAAACGTTTCCTCAGCGGTTGTTGGCAAGTTGGTCGGAGGCGACGAGGAGGGAGGGGAAATGGAGGGCACAGTCGCAGGGTTTGGCCTTGCTAGATCCCCATCATCTGCCAGCGGTTTCTCATCGTTCTTAGTCTCATCTCCACCAAGAGGAAAGGGCGCGTTTTCATCCAGTCCCATAGGTGTGAAACGTGACCCGCCTCCGGATCCTCGAGTTTGTCGGTCCACCGTCGCCGCCTCCTGCGCATGCCCATCCCTGTGTCTATTCGCTCCTAGTACATCTGTTCTCAAGGCTTCATCCCCCATGTCTGCACCGGATATATCGGATGGATCATCAGCTAGCTGATTAGCATGAAAATGGTGTACTGATATTTCATTTGGTACGTGTGGATGGTCCAAAGGAGAGAGCGATGGATTATGTGCAGTATTAATGGACTCACGAACTGCTAAACTCTTCCTTAAAGCGAGTTTTGACTGTAATTGTCTATAATTATATCGCCAAAGTATCCAAACGAATATTAAAGTAAGAATTATCGTCACGGCAAGGACGAATATCCACCCGGGAAGACTTCGTTTAGCTTTGAATGATTCTTTAGATGAATAAAATTCAAGAACAATATCTTCAATACGGGGACATGGATCATGATCATTTTCAGGAGTGCAACTGTCGTTCTTGTTGGTCTCTGGGTTCGAAGGCGAACAGTTCGTTGCCTCGATAATCGCGTCGGATATTCGACCAATAATTGCACGCGTGTTCACATCAGAATGCTGCCAGTGCTCCACAAGTGTGCTTCTCCAAGAATCCTCATGGAATTCACGATTTATTGAGTCGTTTGCCGGCGCTGTATCAAGGTCCCATAATAATATAACTAAAATGCTTTTGATAGTGCTAGAGTCCGTTATTGAGTGCAAATCATTCAAAACAGTAAAATTATCTTGTTGAATAGAAGATAAACCAGAAATTATCAGGAGCTTGTATGTCTCCATATCACACGTATCACATTGAGAAACCAAATATTTCAAGTTGTCTAGATGAGAATAATTCTCCAAATTCTCCCAATCCCAAAAAACTATATCAGCAAGCACCCCATAGCTTCCAACTTTTTTTCCATATCTACTTTTCACTAATTCCATTACAAGCTTACGATTGGAGCAAATTGAGGCGACGGACAAGTAGAATAAGTAAGGAGTGTCATTAAAAGTCATATCTGCGTCTAAGTTAGCAAGAAAATGATTCCTTGTCCTCGCTGTACCTTTCCAAGACATAATGGAAAGGAAAAGGTAACAGAATAACATATGTTAAAGACGCTTAACAAGGATGCATAAAGCTTCAAAAGGAATAAATTACA
>Ga0208742_1000492_pt1 | contig 14329 bp, 17 predicted proteins | sample CryBogCBH28Sep08_FD_184601 | JGI IMG/M metagenome (GOLD analysis project Ga0208742, IMG submission 184601) | Freshwater microbial communities from Crystal Bog, Wisconsin, USA - CBH28Sep08 (SPAdes) (version 2) | ecosystem: Environmental > Aquatic > Freshwater > Lake | place: Crystal Bog... | reverse complement strand
CACCAAATTTATTCAGCACAGTGAGAAGGCTGTTATCAACAGTTTGGCGAGGGACTTCTTTTTCAACCTCTTTCATTGTCATAACTTTTCTGAACACAAAAGAAGACTCAGGTAATGGTAGAATTTGAACGACCAAATCAGGTGAAAGTTTCTGTTCCGTGTATTCCCACAAATGTGCTTTCTTAGCTGTTTTCGGTTTTTTATTTAAACCATGCTCAACATTGTTTTTGATTCTTGTCTCTTTCCTTTCCTTTTCACTTATTTTGAGTTTATATCTCACAACTTTTTTTTTGGGTTTTTCAACAAAGGCTTCAGAGTCACTATCAGACCCATGATTCGAAGAAGAAGATAAAGAAGGAGAAAGTTTTCTGTCCTCTGGAGGAGCACAAACTCTTTGCATGTTTTCAATTTCAGCATTTCTAGCAACAAAAGCTGGGTTTTGAATACCATATGTATGAGCAAGAAAGGAAGAAACAGTAGCAAAGCCAGGTGCACCTGAAGTGAAGGCTTCTTCTTCTTTCTCTTCCTCATCCTCTGAGTCTGAAGACAAGTAGCGAGGTTCGCTCCGTTCCGCTACCTCCTGAGCGCTGCCTTGCTCTGGAAAAGACGAGTCTGGAAGTTGTTCAGACATAATTCTATCTTCGATAAAGATAAATGTGTTGTACCTTTTCCAGAGTTTTGTACGAAAGATGTATGGATTTCGAACCCGCACGCAGACTCGTTTTTTTCATCAGACTCGTTTTTTGTGTACACATGCTACGCGTTACGGCCCGCCGACATCCATTTATCATTTAACGAGAGTGACGAGTTAAGGAGAGTGAAAAAGTTGGAGGGGGCCTCGCCAAATTTTTGAAAAATTTTTCGACATCAAATTTTTCTTTTGTCACGAGGACCAACTTTGCTCGGAAGGTGCCGAAGGGTTTGGAAAAGTGGAGCAAGGCACACAACACACACCAACACACGGAACGAGGCGAATACCTGTTAGGTTGTGTACGCTGTATACTATGTACATGTCTACCTTCAAAGGAGAGTTCGGAAGGCTTCCCGGTGTCAAAAATCGATTCTGAGACCACTTTTTTAATGCAGAATTTCATGGAGAATTCAAATTTTACCTTTTTAAAACTTTTTGAGAAGATCTGACTCGTTTTTTTTAGGGCGTGCGGGTTCAGAAAAGCATTTAAGTACTTGTTTGGGTGTGTGAAAGGTACAAATCATGGCACGCGGAAAGCATCGGCGTTACATGGAGTTGGTAGCCTATCATATCTACCACCTTGAGCAAAGGTCTGAGGTTATACCTTGGAGGGAGGTGACTCCCGACATGGTTGCCAAATATGAGGCTTTTGCAAAGGGGTGTTTGGAGGATTACCTTCGCAAGAAGGAAGACCCCACAAAGGTCTTTGTTCGACAAGAATGGGAGAAGTAAGAAAACCCGGGGTCTTTCGACCCCACCTCTTATTAACCTCCATAAAAAAAAGATTACTTGTTAAAAGCTTTTACAACATTTGTTTTTGTCATAACATAACTGTAAGATAGTCAAGAAGAAGGTACACAATCCAAAAGTTCCAAACTCAGACCGCTCCTTTTCTTTGCAAAGTATACACAAATAATTTTCAGGCAACAGATAACATTGCTTCCACCGTTGAGAACAGCCTGTCTCACGTGATCGTTCTTCACTTTGACGGGTACACCTATAATAAAACCGTTCTCCTCTCTGACAGGAGACATCCAGTCACTGACATCACACCTCATATCCACGAAACGTTGTTTGAGTGCATCACTCAGAGCAGATAAATGATTGACGAAGACGAGGAAAGGTTCTACGTTGGGGTTCTGACCGTCGCCATACATGGGGCAAACCAAGGCACGCGAATTGGGAGCATCTTTCTCGAACTGGGACGTTTGAAAGGTCACAAAACAACGAGGGGTACCGATGGAAAAAGACCAGGGTCTTTGTGTGATAGGATCCATGACACCGACATAGTAGATATCCAAGGTCCGATCGACCCTCTTTTTCTTACTGATAATGAACTGGTAACTGTCGGGGTCTGCATACACAGGTGAAGCAAGGGGTGTAGGTAAAGCTCCAAAAACAAAGTCTGGACGATTATCCAACTGACAACTGGGCATAGAGGTGATAGGCCAGGCTTCTTGCTTCTTTTCTTCTTCTTCTTCCACTCCATCCATAGGAAATTGCAGAGGTTGTTCTGTAGTTTTTGACTTGGAAAAAACCGAGTCTGTTTTAGTTGGTGGCAGCCCAGAATTCCCAAATCCAGATCTTGAAGACTTCATGTTTGCTTAACTGGTAATGAGATCAGAGAAGGGTTTGTGGAGATACCTTGAAAGAACGTTCCGGGAACCTTCCATCAAGCTTTCCAAACCCTGAGTTTATTAAAGTAGCAGGTCTGTGAGAAATGTTAAAATTCAATAGTAGTGATACCCGTTTCGGGATCGATCACTAGAAAACAGTCGTACAGTGCGAAGAACATCAAATTGTACGATAACGCTGCAGCACTAGAATACGTCAACCGCAATTCCACATTGTTGTTGAGAACGTTCGACCCCGATTCGATGACGTCGTCTTTCAGAGAGAAAGACTCCAGTTCAATACCGTATAAGGCGTTGCTTCTGTAATTCGATGCATGATCGTTCACATACTCATCCAGAAAGAATTCCGGGGACAGGAGTGTTGAGAAGTCTTGGTCGTTGAGGCGTACATGCCATGCTCTCAATAGTTCCGAGAGAGGTTCTACTTGTGTGCCTGTACAGATCACAGGTGAGGTAGGAATAGCGACAGACCCTACGAACAGTTGGTACTGATTCATAAATCTTTTGTAAAAACCAGCAGCAGCGTTGTACCCGTTCGGTGATGGATTTGTGTGTGTGAAATACAGAGCTTTCAGACTCGATACCGATACAGGAATCACCACGTTCTTACTCGTTTCGGCAGCAAGTACTGTTACTTGATACGTACGCCAACTCTGGGTGTGTATACGTATACGTCCATCCGTTCCTTTATTAGAATCGATGATACCTCTGTCGACAGCAGGATCGACCCGAATCAAGTTGGTGTACAGAGTAGGGTTATTGACCTGATAGTATACTGTGTGGTTCGTTCCTGAACTCAAATCGATTTGGAAAGCGTTGGATGCTGTGTTCAGTGTGAGGACGATACGAAAGCCGTTCAGTGCACTTAAGGGGAAATACTTATCGCTACCGCTCCCGAACACCGAAGAATGAAAAGTCAATGTGAGTGGAATATCCGTTGTGACATTGTTCGCTACCGAACCTTCGAACAGATCACTCACAAACAGTCCACTGGTACCATTACCTGCGGCAGCAGACTTAAAAACACCACCACCCGAAGACGGGTCTGGATTACCCAAAGGTGCTAAAGTAGCCAAGGGGTAAGCTACAGTGGCCACTGTTAACGAACTGGCTTGCAATGCACCACTCGATACAGCTTGCGTAGCACTGTCCACACTTCTTCCTTCCTTGAAGAAAGCGTTGCGGTATTGCTGAACTTGAGCGTTACCTGTACACACCTTTTCGATACCGTACAACAAATGGTAGTTCTGTAAATCTTCGAGGAGATGTCCACTCTGGTCGTACAATTGAAACCTGTTGATAATGGAATTCGGTCCTCTATCTAGAAAAATATATTTCGCTGCATCGATAGACGTGGCATTATTGGAAACATCGGTGAACCTCAAGTTGAAAGAGAATCTCGTGGAAGCAGCATCCAAGTAGTACCCTCCACTCATAGCCGGGACATCGAAGATGATAGTCGAGATCCCGTCTCCCGATTGAGCATTACCGTTCGTGGCTTTTATACTAGTGACCAAATTCTCCGATCGAACAGCGATGGGTTTCACATCGAATTTCAACCAATCACTGACAGCACTTCCCTCTTTTTTCTGATGTCTCAGTTGATCCATGTGGATGTTTTGTACACCTCCTCGTTCTGCATTCTTAAATTTGTGTTACATTCCTAACTGTTCGGATGCCCTCTCTTGAGATACTCTGTGGGCGTTATGAACGTGATGACGGTGTCCTTTGTGGTGTTTATGGATTTTTTTATGACCCATCTTGTACCCTGAGTGTGTTTTTTTATGTCCCAGACAGTGATGTCTGTGTTTCTTCTTGTGTCCAAATGTCATACTGTTCGATCAATCGTTCTTTAAAATTACACTTCTTAAAAAGTTTGGTTACCTTCGCATGACATTCACACTGGATTCTTCTACTTCTCTGGACATGAAATCAATAGTTATAACCACTGCGTACTCTTTCAACACCGTTAACGGTCTTTCCAAGTAGTCTAGGAACTGAAGAGTCAATGCATCCATGGTGAAATCTTTCACGGTCACTCTGTCGTTAGGTGACAACGGTTCGTAGTATTCCAAACTACCAGGTGTGCCTGTACTAGGGACCAGTGCTAAGAGCGAAGTCGGCTGAACTCCAGGTAACACAGAATGTGCTTCTTTGAAACCGCTTGCAGAAGAACAGCGACACTTGATGTAGTGTAAACCTTCGAAATTGATATTGATTGCAACTGTGTTGGTAAAAGTACCAGCAGAATATGTACCACTGGTCGATGCAATACTAAAAGTCCCGGAAGTAATGTTTAGGATTCGACTCACCAATCCGTAGTTCGTTGTCGTGTCGGTGAAAGTGACAGCCATAATATCCCCTATCGTGCTACTGAAAACAATGTTCAGATTGCTGTAATTGTTCCGCATCCAGTTCGTTGCAGCATCCATTTTGGACAGAGAAGAAGAAGTCGAAACAGTACTGCTCAGAGCGTTCCAACTCGCGAACGTGGGGGAAGAGAGATCACACGTATACGTGCCACCGTTACCTGCGAACAGAGTTCCGAAAGCAGAGTTCAAAGTCAATCGAAAACATTCCAGTAAGCGAGCAAGATATTCTCCACCACTGCCGTCGTAATAACTGTCTCCAAGACTCATGGGTACAGTCACTCCGTTCATGGTGACATTCTGCACGAAGCTGGTGTTTGTGAGGCTACATGTTTGAGAAATGGACGTTCCTGTGAGGGGTGTGGACGTTAAAGTGCAATTCAGATAATCCGACGGAAACAAAGGGGGTTGTCTCCAGTACATTTTTTCCACTCCTATGAGACCGAAAGAGAACGGTGGTGCTTGAACGACTTCGTTCAACACATATGTAGGATTGTCGTTCGTTCCGTAGTCCTGTCTACCGGACTGAAGGAGCAGTTTCGTTGTTCCTTTCGATTGACTCAGGGAATACATCGTTATCGACTTTTCGCTTTTTTGCTGTTTTCATTTTGTTTCTTAAAACATACTCGTCCACATCTTCACCGTTGGAATACGCTTCCATAATTTTATAAGCATCCACACTTAAAAATCCCGGCCACTTGTGGTAATACCATCCAGCGGTTCCTTCGATCTTTGCGAATGAGAGATCCATTTTTTTTTTTCGTACTTTCACTTTAGACATTCTTAAAAAAAAAAACAACAACACATCAAGCAATTCTAAGAGCTCGAAGAGTGGTATACGTTGGACCTGCTGTCGATTGGACAGTTGCACTGCACCCGTTCAAGAACAAGACCAAATACATCGTAGTACTGCTAGCATTGGAACAATAATAACGTTGCGGAGCAGGTGTTATCATACCAGTACCAGTCGTTGTTGTCACGACGTGTTGTAGAACGGAAGTGTAGTCATCGAATCCTGTTGAAACGGTACTTATACCGACCTGAAACCAATTCACATTTCCATTGACTTGGTAAATAGCTGTACCATAAAGCATCCAAACTCCTTGAGGAATAGTGAACGAATGTATCGCTGTTATGGTGGCTGCATTAACAGTGAGAGTGGAGGTTCGAGTGAGAGTGTACAAATATCCCAAAGAGCCAGCACCTGGACTTGAAGGGTACGCTGAAGGAAGAGTGATGTTGGACCCTGTCGTTCCTGTCAGTGTTAGAACAGTAGCCGATATACCAGCATTATCGGTATCTGTTCCTGTGACAACCAGATTCCCGTTCACTGTTGTTGTCGCAGCATTAATAGCTAAATTTCCCGTATTCGTTCCGTTCAGTGTTCCTCCCGAACACACGAGAGAAGCGTCGTATTTAAGAGGAGTATTTGCACCATTGAGGTTCGTACCGTACATGTACACACCGCTCGATGTTGTACCTGGAGCATGATCCAGTTGGATACTTCCACATTGAACAAAACCGTTTACCTGCACACTGAACAAGGATCGAGTCCCGTTATAGGGAATACAAGCTAAGAGAAAACTATCAAAAGATCTGGCATACGTTTGGACTTGTGCCACATTCGATCCCCAATTCACAGTGGTTGTTCCCACAGTTAAAGCACTCGCATTGAGCTGTCCTCCCGAGATAGTTCCAGCAGTGGAAATACTCGAAGGTGTCAAATTCGAAGACAGTTTCGTCGATAGTTCGTCATCGACCAGTTGTGTGTAGAACGCTGCGGACGCTCCTCTCTTGTTGTTCCCTTTCACACTGATCATGTTGTTACACTTCTTGAAAGAACTCGTTCTTAAATTTTTTTAATCCTCATTACCACTCATGACGACGAGAGAACGATTGATGCAAGTGGGATTCCCTTTCCCTTCCGAACCCAAAATGACCATTTTCAGAGATCGTATCGAAGGTATGCTCAAGAGAGAGGCACATGTCCCTGTACAAGGAGAACTGTTCAGTGCCCAACACCAGTACGAAAGTTTCTTACAAGGAGGACCAAAAAGAATGAGATCTCTCAGTGTGAAGATAGAACTTGGACTAAGAGCAGAAGACGGGAAAACGACCGAGAGGTACAAGAACAGACAGAGGGAGAGAATTTATAAAGAAGCCAAGAGATGGTGCTCTGCAGCGGGTGTGGATACAGAAGTCGTTATGGACGGGTTGTTTCTGTTCCATCGAGTGAGAACGTGTGCTGCTCGTTTGCATTCACCCTTGACAGTAGCAATGATCTGTATGATTCTGGCTGAGGAACGATTAAGAAAGGACGAAGAGGAGAAAGAAACGTTCGTATATCCGCCGTCCAAAAAGATCCGTATGAATTATGGAAAAACTTCCAGACAGAAATGGGTCGAGTTCTTGGAAACACAGACATACGGCCAAGTTCAGAGCACTGACAGCCACCAAACAACACACACCCCTGACACGTATCCCGAAAAGACCCGTAACACTGATCTCCGACATGAAACCGACACTGATGAAAGAGGAAGTGGCTAGTATCTGGAGAGACGAAGAGAAGGAGAGGAAGAGAAGTCAGCATTACAGAGGTAACCGGTTATTAAGAAAAGATATTCAACAGCGATTGAAGAATGGAGAAAAAATACCTCACAGACAACAGTGGGTCGGAAAGTTGCCCGAGTTCCCTATTTACGGAGACAGAGAAGGTTCGTTTCAAGCTGATTGTATGTTTATGCCTGATGTTAAGGGGTATGTGGGGTGTCTTTGCGTCATTTCTGATAACCGGAAGATCGCCTGGGCAGAAGCATTCAAAGGGAACACTCCGGACGAAGGAGGAAGGAAAACCAAACGCATCAAAGCCGGACAGATGTTTCCGTACTTCAAAAAGTGTGTCGACGAGATCGAAAGAAGGTTTCGTGTGAAAGTGTTACGTGTCGAAAGCGACGACGAAACTATGTTCAAGGGTGTGTTCCAGGAAGAGGTAGAACGTCAAGGTATTCATTGGTATTTCGTGAAACCCTCCGTCAGTGGACCTCTCAAAACGAAGGTCGGTATAGTGGAAAGATTCAACAGAACTCTGAAAACCATTCTGAACAAACTGATCGACGAATACGATTTGAACGAAAAAGCCTGGTTGAACTTGCTTCCCGAAGCGCTGCATCGTTATAATTACGAAAACACACAACGAGAAGTCGGTAAAACACCTGCAGAAGTGACGGATCGGGACGAACAAGACTTCATCGACAGGAAACAGGCACAGACTCAACAAACCCAACAATGGTGGGATGCAGAAGTGAACGGGAGGACTCGAGGACGAAGACCGAACGATGAGAATCAGAAAGACGCTTTCCACAAAGAGAAGAAAAAATTCCACAAAGAGATCTACACGTTTGCAAAACGTGCAGCAGGACCTTCGATGAGTGTGACGAACACCGAAGGCCACACACTTTCCCGCAGACTGTTACCGTACAACGTGTCCTGGATTTAAGAATCCATTTTCAAAGGGTGTTTTATTGGAAAAGTATGGAAGAGACCAAAGTCGAAGATGTTCCCTCACCCACAATTTCAGAATCCTCCGACCAAGACACCGAGGAAAAGGTCCCTGAGCCCGTAACGAAGAAAGCGAAGCGTGTGTTGACCGAGAAACAGAAAGCTATTCTGACATTGGGACGTGAAAAAGCTCGAGCGAACAGAGAGAGCAAGACCAAAGCCAAACTGGACGGGATGTTGGAAGAGTATCTAAAACAGAAAAGTGAGGAAAGCAAGACCAAATCCTCCAAGAAACAAAAAACAGCACCCACAACACCACTTCCACAGCCAGCACCAGCATCTCCTGTGTCATCGTCGAGTGCACCCGATTCTTCGTCGGAAGAAGAGTTCAGTTCCGATGCAAGCAGCGATTTCACCGAACCACCACCACCAACACCTGTATTGAGAAGATCGAAGAACTATGTTTCTCCAAGAAGACAGACTGTATCGTTGAGTTTTAAATAGTGTTTTTTTTTTAGAACAACTGTTTACAGAGTATGAATTTGTAACACATAAAGTATAAATATCCATGCATTCCTCTATTCGACAAGTCTTGTCCAAAAAGCCGGTCCATGTGAAACTGAAAAACACAGAGTCCAAGTATTTGACACCTACAGACAAGGAAGACCCTGTCTTACCTGCTCTGTTCGTGTTTCAAGGTATGAGAGGATCGGGAAAGAGTTATGCCTGTGTACAGATGTGTCGACATTTCGAAAAGAAAGGGTACATACAACGAACGTTTCTCTTGTGTCCCACAGCGGGTGAAAAAGATCAGAAAGAAACCATTTATGCCAATCTCAAAACACTGGATCAGAAAGACGTGTGTACGAACATTCACTCTTTCGAGAAAGCATTGGTACAGATCCAAGAACGTGTGAAAAAAGATTGGAGCACGTATGAAAAATATCTCTTGCATAAGAAAGCGTTCCGAAACTATACTCAGAACAACAGATTGTCCAACGAAGAAACAGCCGTACTGGTAGAACACGACCACAACCCTCCCTTTATGGAAGTCAAACCCAAAAGACACATGCTCATATGTGACGATTGTCAGGGGAGCAGTGTGTATACTCAAGCGAGAAGAGGAATGCTGAATCATCTCAGTATCAAACACCGTCACGTACCTCTCACCATCTGTTTCCTGGTTCAGAGTTGGGTAGGTGTTCCGAGAACGATCCGATTGAATGCTACGCAGTACTTGATTTTCAAGACCAGCGATAAGACACAGCTCGATCAGATTTATAGTGCTTTCGCGAACACTGTTTCCAGAGAACAGTTCGAAGATGTGTACGAAGAAGCCACCGGTACCGATCCACACGGATTTTTGTACATAGACGTCGTTCCAAAAGAACCATGGATGAGGTTCCGGAAAGGGTTCAATAAATTTCTGGTTCCGCCTTCGGAACATTTAAGAAACGACAAACGACAGAACGATTATTCACGAAAACGTCGGAGGCATCAGTATGCCACAGATACCAAATAGGACACTCAAGCACAATCCTTTCCAGTATTTACACACACAGAGAAGAAAACACGACTGGTTACCTCTGACATATCCAGGTGTTCCTAAATACTTATGGGAAATTCCACCGAAAAAACTGGTCGGAACATATGTTCCTTACAAGGAGAGACAGCGTATGGGGTTCGACGACCTCATGACCGAAGAAGATCTACAGAAAAGGAGAAAGGCATGGGAAAAAGACAAACACAACAAGTACAGTGTTCGATGGATCGATGAGAACGGTGTCGATCACATAGGTCCACCTCAAGGTCTCAACGCTGCAGTGGCACAAGTCGTGGGTGCTCCACCACGTCCACCACCCGCTACACCTAACCGACCCATACTCGTTCCTACTGATTCCGGACCAGTTTTTCCTCAAGACAACCAGCAAAAAAGTTTATGGTCCAGTATGTGGGGGAGATTCAAACCAGGTGTGAGCGATGCAGACATTCGTGTACAAAACACACGTCCCGTGAGAAATTCCCGAAGAGAAGGGGTGGCGGATATGGTGGTTAGTACCGATGAACAGTCTGCAAACGGACTGGGTGTGGTGAACGGTACTCAGTTGAGTGACGGAAGTATTGGTACAGCTCCTCATGCTCCTCTCGAAACGTTTCTCAGTTCTGGTAACAGTGGTGCAAGAACAGCTCACGATTTGACACATATGCAAGTCTTGAACCCTCAACCGGCATATTTTCCTGCAGCTTTAGAAACCAAATCCCAACAAGGAGACAAGGCATATTTTCCCTTCAAGTTCGAACAGACTGTTCTACCTCCTTCTTCTTACGGAACCGAACACGTACCTGTCCATTACAAGACCAACGACCCACAGATCAGTGAACAGAGTTTTTCGACGACACATCTGGGTGTCGACGCGTTCGGTCACCCTTATCCTGAGGGTGAGCAGACTCAGTTCAGTCAAAATGTCGTTCGAAAACACACTCATGCAACCAAAAACACTCCTTTCCAAGATGCAAAACAACTCACTTCTTATGCACAAGGAACTCTGAACGAAGGACAAGAAGGAACGAGTTATGCAGATGTGGGTATACCAACGGACAAGAACGGCTTTCCCACAGCGTCTTGGGTTTTGGGACAACAAAACAACAATGCTGCAGATTCGACTTATATCCCCACCACCGAAGAATTCTTACAAAAGTTGGAAACACGAGGTGCTTATAGTGGTCGTTCTCACTCCACTGTTATTCCCGAAGAACCTATGACCGAAGCAACACCAACACAAGCACCGAAAGTGTTTCAGCAGCTGCGAAAGAAAAAAATGACTCGATTTCAATTGGACTCTACCGATGCAAAATACAAACAAACTCTTCAAGAAGTGTTCAAATCCAAACCCACACCAGCAATGCAAAACTTGCAGAAAGAGATCGACGAACAAAAACAGAACATCGAGAAGAGAAAGAATGAAGCAACACCCCAACGAAACACCAAGAAAGTACACACACTCGAACAAGAGGAAATGATTCTCGAACAAGAGAGAAACGACAACATCAGGTTGGAAGAGTTACAGAAACTACAATTAGCTGCTGAACTGGAATTGATACAACACTTGGAAGAACAACAGAGAGAACGAGAAGAGATCGCTTTAGCTGCTGTAGAGTACGAGTATCAAAACACTTCTTTGGGAAGAGGAGCTAAGGCTAAGGCTGGGAAACAGTTGACTCGTGGATTATACGAAAAAGAAGCGCGTGAAGAACTCAGAGCTCAACAAGAAGCTCAAGCACGAGAAGCCAATAGGACAGCTGTTGTTCCTTATATCAATATCGGTCGTATGACCAAAGCAGAGAAACGTCGATACATCAAGGACAGCAAAGCCGAACGTAAGAGAAAGATAGAAGAAGCGGAACAAGAAGCACAAGGGTTGGCTATTTATAATGCCCAGAAAGAACAGTACCATAAGAGAACAAAGTTAGCACCTGGTGCTTTACCAGGTCGTACATTTGCACAGAACTTGACTCATTTGGACGCTTATATCCGTCACATGCAAGATGAAATCAATGCCAGACACGGTGTGATGGTTCCTTACCAAGCACCACTCTCTCAAGAACTCACACCAATAGAACGCAAGAAAAAACATGTACGTTTGAGAGCTTCAAAACTAAAGGTCCCTGTCACAGGAAAGAAGAATGAGGGTACTTTGGTACATCGAAAAGGTGGTCGCACGGTCCAACGTAAAGAAGGGAACAACAATATTCAATACGCAGCACAAATACTCAAATACGAACGCCAACAACCCCATCCCGATCAAAGAAAGATTCACAAATTGAAGAAGTATATCAAGAAACAAGTGGGTCTTGGGGAAAAGAAAATGAGGTAGAAGAGCTCAAGAACAATGACTTTGGACTTTCTAGTAAGTGAACATGTGCTAGTTTTACTTGAAAAAAGTGTGTTTCTAGTGAGTAAACATGTGCTATTTTATTTGAAAATATGTGTTCAAATGCATATATGTTTGAATTAGTAACATTACTGTTTACATATATTGCATATACTTGTTTCCATTAAGGTCTGGAACTGTGTGCTTAGTCGTATTCTCCACAGGTGGTATTTCGGTGTGTGTTTGGAGTCTTTCCATGTCGTGTGCATTTATCATATTACGAACTCTTGTGTGACTGACTACACTGTGCTCTGTACTTCCGTCGACATCTTTAGAGAGCCTTGCACCTAAAGAAATAGGATCTTTTACGTGGCTATAGTCCCAAGTGTTTTGGGGTCGTGTTCGAAAAGGTTCCAATAATCCACTTCCACGACTGTAACTCAGATTCTCGTGAACCTTTTTCGGAAACTTCTTGGTGACATGTGTCGCCAAAGCACCACCCAAACTGTGACCGGTTGTATCGAAACTGTAACCTTGGTGTTGATACTTGTCCAACACACCCTTGAACTGTTTGGTTGCACGCTTGAAACGGGAATCTTTCCCTTCGTTTCCGAGCAGAATGTGGTAATCGCTTCTCACATCTGTTAGAATACTAGAAGTGTCACGAGGATCCGTTCCTCTGTAAGCCACCACCACTTTTTTGGTATTGGGATTGTAAAACACCTTGTGTTCTCTGTCCGACAACGAGGTATCCAATTGGAAACCTGTTCCTCCGAGCTGTTTCTCGATTTCACCTGCATGTTTCTTGTATGCCAACTTTGCCAATTTCTTGTATGCGTCTGCATTGGCACGAGGTTTTTTCATCTCACACAGAAACACTCTTTCAGACGACTCCAAAACTGTGTCAAACAATGTATATCCTCGACGATCTCTGCTTCTAAGTCTGTGAGAGAACGTCTAGCCGAATAAATGCTTTCTAAATTAAAAACAGTTTTTTCCAATTCTGCTACACGAGATATCAGATTTTGGATGTCCATCTTTTCTTTTTCACCATTCTCACTTTCAAAAAAGGATTCTTATGTTTTCAGATAGTGATAGAATTGATAGTCTTGTGTTTCCCCATTCTCCCTTTCAGATTCCTACTGATCTTAGCTTTATGCTCCGGTGACAAGTGTTCCACACTGTGAAGATACCCTTGGTGTCTCTTTTCCAAGTTTTTCAATTGTTCGGAAGTCTCGTGCTCGACTTTCTTTATTTTCTTCTCTTTATGAGCCAAGATTCTGCTTTTTGCCTTTTCTTTACTCCCACTCAACCGTTCCCTCCTTTTCCTCAATTTCTCACCCATTCCCATCTTCTTCCTCCCCATGTTGCCTGTTTTCCACTCTTTTATCTGCATTCTTAATCCGGACTCGTTCTTTTGCTGCATCCACGTAACATTGTGACAGATCGAACCCTATGAATCTGTATCCTTTCGATGCTGCAACCACAGCTGTTGTGCCTGATCCACAGTAAGGATCACAGATCAATGTGTTTGTATCGGCTTCATCACTCAACACAGCATCCATACATATCTCCGGTATATCCAGAGCAAACGTTGCAGGGTGTTTGTATGTGTGCTTCTTATTCACTATACGCCAGATAGAATTCAGTTTCCTAGGGTTGTGGATCTGTCTCCTAAAGAAATGATCCCCTTTTGTCAACCAGTAGATACGTTCGTCCACTTGCGAAAATCTGTGTCCGTAGTTATCGGGTGTACTGGTTTTGTTCCAAATAATTTCCTGTCGGAGACACCATTTGGTTTGAGTTATCCATGTAATAGGGTGTACACAGTCTCCTCTGATATACCTCACTCTCACGACATAAAAACAGGACCCGTATGTTTTTGTTTTCTCATACAAGGTGTTCAACACTTCGATCTGGTTCCGTTGATACTCTTCTTCAGGCAAATTGTCTTGAAACACGTCGTACTTCCAACTATACGAAAACCAGGTTTTGTTCGATCTTTTACTTGTGAACTTGCGTGGTTTTTTTATCCTTCCTAAGTTGTAAGGAGGGGATGTCACAGTACAATCTATGGAGTTTTGGGGTAAAGCTCAACACTTCCAAAACATCACAACACACAATATCTATCCTTGGTGAGGGTTCCATCCTTACATAGTCACAACATACTTCTTAAAAGAGAAAGGTTTAATTTTTTACATTATATAATGAAAGTAAAAAAATTAAGCAATTCTTTCAAAACAGTCAAATGTTTTTAATTCTATA
>Ga0208742_1000486_pt1 | contig 14435 bp, 21 predicted proteins | sample CryBogCBH28Sep08_FD_184601 | JGI IMG/M metagenome (GOLD analysis project Ga0208742, IMG submission 184601) | Freshwater microbial communities from Crystal Bog, Wisconsin, USA - CBH28Sep08 (SPAdes) (version 2) | ecosystem: Environmental > Aquatic > Freshwater > Lake | place: Crystal Bog... | reverse complement strand
GGCAGGCGTTTGAGCGGCTGCGATGTTGGCGTTGTTCAGAGTCTGAGGAACCACATCCCACACATATTCACGACCCAATGGGCCAACACCAACTTCCATCGGTGAAGGATCGCCCAAACCGGAATTTCCGGAGGCGTAAATAGTAATCGAGCCAGTAGCTGATGAGGATTGGCTCAGGGTATAAGTACCCGTGCCGCCTGCACCAGACACAAAGGCCGTGATGTAAGAGTTGGCGGTGATACCGGTACCGTTGACGTATTGTCCCAGAACCAAAGAATCACCAGAATTCATCGCAGTAACGGTCATGGTGGTGCCGGTAACGGAACCAGTAATGACGGCTTCAGCGTTCGTGTTGTTTGTACCGATGTAGCCTTGGGCCGTGCCCAAGAACAGATCATCACTAAATTGAGGCATCTTTTTCTCCCTGTGGCTTGAACCACTCAGGTTTTAAAAAGGGGGGAGGATTTCTCCAACCCCCCACTTAATTACACACCAGGAGTGCCAAACAAGGCACGGGGGTCGGTGAACCCAGGGATGTAACGCTCTGTGGCTTTGTAGCGCATAGAGTCAGTTTCGAAGTCACCTTCCATGGTTTTCTCCAAACCACGGCGCATCATCAGCTTCATGCCTTCAGGTGCGTCGGTTTGGATCCACCAGTTGGTGGCCGAGGTCAAACGGCTGATAACAGCAGCGCCTTCAGGCATCAAACCGATGGATTTCACGGGGTTGATGTCGTTGTTAGCGGTGCCGGTACGCAACACAGATTTCAAAATCACTTCAGCTTGGAATACGTTGCCAGGAGCGACGACGAGTTTCAAAGGTTGCAAGCGAATTTTCTTCTGGTTGTTGTCCACAGCTTGGCGAATTTGGATGAGCATTTGCTCAACCGAAGTTTGCGACAAAGCAGCGGGAGTAGCCAGGATGTTGCTGAAGGTACCGTTCACGATGGGGTGAGAAGCGCTGTTCAAAGCCACACCATCACCGCCAGCGTAGCTGGAGTTGAAAGCGTAGTTCAGAACGTTAGCGCACAACAGTTCCTTAGTTTCAACCAAAGATTGCGCCAAGTGCTTGGCGTAAATTTGGCCCAAACGAACGTGATCGCCGTCTTCCACCAAAACTTTGGTCAAGGCAAAAGCCAAGCCATAGACTTGATAGACGTAACGCTTCAGGAACAGCACGCCGCCTTGTTGATAGGAAACGGGAGTTCCGTCAGGCAACTGAGGAGCTGCACCGAAACCGTACAGGACGGGTTCTTCGTGGTAGTTACGTGGGATACCCATTTCCTCGCGGAAAACCTGTTCCCATTCATCGGCGCGTTGGTCATACACACCGTCAAAGGACTCATTAAGAATTGGTTCAACAATACTTCTAAAGTCCGTACTGCGCATTGGGGCTGCCATGATGCTATCCTTTCTTTATTATGCAATTGCGGTGAAGGCACCGAAGAATTGCGTGTTAGTCAACACAACGCGAACGATAGTGTAAGCGTCGCCCCAGTTGTTATCAACGCCTTGGCCGATGTCAACCACGCGCATTTGGCCTTGACCACTGTTACCAACAGCGGTGCCAGAACCCAAAGTAGCTTGAGACAAGCCAGTGGTGGTGGAACCAGCGGTGATGTTAGTGAACAAGTACTCATTACCGATAGTGGTTTGAGCCATGGAGCCGTCAGCTTGAATTTCATAAACGATGTTGATATCGTTGTAGAAATAAGCAACGCAGCTGCCGGTTTGATAGGCGGTGCTTGCGGGCCAGTAGTTAGACACGCGGCGACGGCCGGTAGTGTCAGTCCACTCAACGCCAGCAAAAGCGCCGGTCACGGTGCCAGTAGCGAGGGCGGGTTGGATGGTACCAAGGGTACCGCCGTTAGCGGTCGTGCCATAAACGATGGGTTGACCTTTGAGGATATTGCTAGAATATCCGGAGACAATGCCGTTAGCCAGAGCCTGAGCACGATCCAAACCAGAAGGATGGAACGCAGGGCGCAGACCAAACGGAGCAAGAGTTGCGCTCATTTTGGTTTCCTTAAAAAAGTTGAGGTTTGTTTGCTTGTGCTTTATTCAAAGCGTACAAATCACATACCGTGATTTTTTAAAGACACTCTTTAGCCCTGTGTCAAGTTGGATTTTTTCGCCGCGCCTATTACGGCGCAGCTTATGTAGGAAATTATAGCCTTAAAAAGTCGGCGCGGGGGCAGGCGTGTCTAGCTGGCCATCGCCTTCGCGCTGAACCAGAGGACGACCCTTACTATCGCGCAACGTGCCCACCAGCTGATCCTGTTGAATCATCAGCTTTTCAGCTTCTTCTTTAGGAGCGTTATGGTGGAAATGCGTCATGATCGCTTGATACATGTCTTCAGGCAACTTGTAAAGCACCATTTCGTTTACTGAAATGTGGCCTACGTTCTCGCCTGACTTAACTTTTAAGTGATCAAAGCCAACGACCTCATCAGCCAACACTGGAGTGTAGCCCAAACGCAAGCGTTTGTGGATAGGATCATATTGGCTAGTGGTGGAAAGCCAGCAAGTGTGGAAGCCAGGCACGTGAGGTGCTTCAGGCAACGCTTCTTGAATGAACTTTTCCATCATAGAACGAACCATATCAGGCGAGGTGGAAGCCAAACCATTAGAGTTACGTTCTGTGTCTTCTTTAACACGGCTTTCACGACCAGCGTTGGTCTTAATTAAACGATCATCAGACATTTTTAGCTCCTAGCTTTGTTTTCTTTATCATAATTCATGTAGTACTGCACCATTTTAGCCTTGCGCTTGGGGTCAAACCACGCTCCAGACTCTTTCATGGCCGCTACACGGTCAGCATCTAGCTTGTACACACCAGCTTTTTCAGTTGAACTGGTTTCCCGCCCAGAGCCGGTCACTGCTGAACGACGTTTAGGGGGTGCTTGCATTTCCCCTGCTGGGGTTGGTTCAAAACGATTGGGCATACGGTCACTCAAACGGTCATCTAACTCTTCCCAGTACTCTTCAGTCGCTGGGTCCCAACCTTCGCTAGTCAACTCCAAGTCAATCGCGTGTGCGATTTTACTATCAGTGTTGCTTAAATCAGGCTTATACCATGTATGCTTCTGCATCCAAGCCGCAGCGTTCTTTTGGATACGTGCGTCAGGAACTTGAAGGTTCTGGTTTTGAGGGGCTTTGGCTGCATTAAGCATATTTTGCTTAACAGCGCTGAGTTGCTCAAGAGCTTTCTTAGACTCATAAAGCATTTCCTGCGCTTTAACCATCGCTTCGCCATCTTGCATCTTAAGCGCTTCAGCAATTTTGCTGTGAGCGTATTGAACGCGAAGTTGCGAGTCTTCGATGCTCTTATCAACGCGTGCGATTTCCGCGCCAGAAGTGCGGTTTTCTACGTTGATCAAGCGTGCAGACAACTCATCGTTTTGGCGTTTCAGCGCGGCGATGATGTGAGCGCTTTCCTCAAGACGCTTTTTCTGCGTAATTTTCTTGTTTTGGCGCTCTAAACGACGCGCTTCACGCAGTTTCTCACGGTCTACATCGGTCTTAGCAGGTGCCGATTCAGCCGGTTCGTCATATTCAGCAGCGTCTGCGGCTTCAGTTTCTACTTCTTGCGCTTCTTGAGCCTCAGGAACTTCTGAAGGAGGAAGCGTAATAGTGGCGGAGCCGTCTGACGCCTCCTGCATTTCTAACTTGTCAGTTGGTGTCATAGGTAGGCTCGCTGTTTAGTGTGATCTCCTGTAACAACAGCAATCAACTCTGTGTCGTTACAAAGGCCAAATGTAACTGGGTTCTCAGGATCGGCGGGGTTGTCTACAAAGAAACGGTCAGCGTTCCACTTGGGCACGCGAACGATGTCTCCTGGTGAAGCCCAAACGCCTTCAGGCCAAGGCTCGCCGGTGTCTCGCTTCTTGAACGCAATAGGACCTACTGCGATCAGTTTAGCAATCATCGTTTGAGCTTTTTCAGTTTCGCGGGTTTCATCAACTAAGATAATACCGCTACTAGTGACTTTCTTGGGGGCTTGGCGAATCTGAATCAAAATTCGATTGCCTACGGGTTTGACGCCAGATTCTACTTCAGGAAAGTAGTCATCATCGGTCCATTTTTGGAGGTCATCCATCTTACGCTCACTTTCTAAGCACTTTTCAGCGCTTGGTTAATGCCGCCCGACCACCGGACAGCGAATTCTAAAGTTATCTGTTGTCGTCGTAATCTTGCATTCTAAGCAAGTCTTCGATAATTTGAAGAGCCTGATCCAAACCGGCGAAGCGACCCGTCAGCTCTTTATACGCTTCAAATGTCGAAGCGTTTCCATGAGCTAACGAGCTTGCTATTTCTAGCTGCACTCGCCTGATTTGATCGATAACTTGTTCAATCACCGACCGCGTCCTGCCGATTTACGTGCAGGAGCTGCTTTGGGGGCAGCTTTGTGTTTGGGGGTATGAGTAGTTTTACCGCCGTCTTTCATACCTTGCAAGGGGTAACCAGCGGCCAAACGGTGATGTTGGCGTTGGGGTTCGTTTTGATTTTCTTCGCTCATGTTGATTCCTTAGTAGGTTCGGGTTTAGACTCTTCCATCGTATGCAGCATCTGAGTTTCTTCCTCAACGGTTCGCTGCTGTTCCGCATCAATTTTTGCGGTGTCCATAGCGAGCTGCATACCCTTCATACGCTCTTGAGCGATGTTGTTAGCATCGTTAATCGCAACTTGTGTTTGCAAGCGAGCGGCCTCAATTTGTTGTTGAGTCATCTCACCTTGCGCTTTTTCTTGACTGATAAGCTGCATGTCTTGCGCCTTAAGCGCATTGTTAGCTTGATCTTGTTGAGCCTTGCGCTGCGTTTCAGCCATTTGAGCTTGAACCAGCGCTTGAGCGTTTGGATCAACAGGTATTTGTTGTTGCTGTTGTTGAGCGAGCAATTTAAGCACGTCTTGATAGATAGGCTGCAAATCTTTCATAACAGGAGCCAACTGCGAACTAACAGCGTTCTTAATGTTCATGCTAATTCTAGCCATCGTGGCTTGATCAGCGATCGGTATACGCTCGGCTTTAAGCACATCCATCTTAGTGCCTTTATGCATCTGCTCAAGGTACCAGAAAGAAATATGCTCTCGGATATGATCAACAACAGCGGGCTGGAACTTAGGTGCCATAAGCATACTTGCGCCCAGCATAGGATCAGTGCCGAAGTCCAAGTGCGTTTGGATATGGGCCATGTGATCTTGCGAGGGGAAAGCGCCAACTGGCTTGCCTAGCGTCATGCTAACATTTTCCAAGGCGGGGTTCATGTCCTCAACCTTAGATGGGTCAGGCAGAACGTCTTGGATGTTAGGTATCTTCATCGTTTGCAAGATACGCTTCTCAACCGCTAACTGGTCATAAAGTTGGGGGTTGGTTTGTGCGCGCTGGGCCAAGGCTTGCGCTTGAGCAAAGCGTTGCGTGTCGCTGAAGATATTAGGATCAGACACGGGGACGACGTCGCTCATACGGGCAAAGTCATCTTTGTTTACTGGAATCTCATCAATGATGTCTTCCAAGATCATGTCGTCAAAGTGCCAGCGGTTAATGCGGGCTAAGACTTTGAGCAACCGAGCTTGCGAAGCGTGTAAACGAGCGTGAATGGCGCTAAAAACCGCTGCCCCTTGCTCAATCATCGCTTGTGTAGTTCCGACAGGTGCGGTGCTAGAAATGTCGGCGATCTTTTCCTCAGCCGTAGTCACCACGCCCTTGGCGGCGTCAGTCAACCAACCCAGCAACTCATATAGCACCGGCGAAGGTTGATTGAAAGGCATAGGCATTGCAATCTTGCGAATATCATCTACGCCAGGAGCGCCTTCAATTTCCGTAACTTGCGTTACCTCAATATTTTGGCTTTGGCCGCTGATCTTAGCCCCCTTGAGCTTAAGCATAGTAGCAGCGGTATTAATGTGAGCACTATCAAGCAGAGCACGTAAAGCGCCAGTAAGGGCAGCGCTAAGACCGCCAATAAGGTGCGGTAGACCAATCGCATAAGCCCCACGCCAAGGGATAAACTTGTACTCAATAAGCCAATCAAGTTTTGCTCTACGGTCATCGCCGTCCTCCCAGTTGCGATACAAGCCCAACACCTGACGCGTTTGCTCGTCAATCATCAAGATGTAAGGTGCACGCTCGCCGCCGGTAATCTTATCATAGTCGGTTTTGAGCCAAGTATAGATATTGAACGTGCGTCGAATACCATCAGGGTTTTCCCCTGTGTCGGTCTTACCCTCAACTTTCAAGTTGGCTTTGGCTGACTTGGATAGCTCAGGCTCCATCGAAGTGACGTATGAGTTAATGTCACGGTACAAACCCGACTCAACCCGCTGATCGAAGGTATCTTGAATAATATCGTCAACTTCAGTTACCCGAGATGCGGTATAGAAATTAACTGAAGCGTAAGGAAGATAGATGTTATCAATAGGAATGAACTCAATGCGCGGACGGCGCATCTCGGGGTCAAACCACATTTTAAGATATTGCGAACCGCCAAACGGCAACTGCGTCGCCATCTGTTCTTCTTCGTCACGGAACTCAATAATCTGCTCAGTGCACTGCCAGTTCATGAAGTCGCGCTTGTTGTTCGCTTTCTTCTGCTTGGCGTCGTTCATCTCACCGATGATCTTAGCCTTAACTGGGCCGTCAGGTGGGAAAAGCTCCTTCATGGCGCGGGCTGCAAAGTCAACGCCTGATTCAGCCATAACAGGGTGAACGGTGCGCGAAGCGCCTTGGAACTGAGCGCCGCCAGGAGCGTCATTGCCTAGACCCGACCGGCGAATACCTTCCTCGTACTGCTCATCGCGCTTCTTGCGCGCTTCCTTGTCTTTGTCAATCAAGTCCAAGTACTTCTGAGCAATGGACATCAGCTCATACTCAGGCATGCGCTCGGCTAAGTTCTCATAAAAGTCTGGACTTTCGTCAGGACCTTTAAGAGCGCTGAGGTGAACGATAGCGGAGCCGTCGTCTAATTCCTCGATTTCCTCTTGACCGTCTTCTGTGAACAAATCAATCAGGTCAACTTCCTCTTGTTGTTCAGGATCGTCAATACGACCCGTCAAGCTGATAGGGTCAATAAAGCGACCTGCTTCGGGGTCTTGAGGAAAAGGTAGTCCGGCCATTTAGATGAGCCCCATAAGTTTGAGTTTCTTTTCTATTATAACCGGATCTTCCACAATGACGCGGTTTCTAACAGAGCCGCCCTTCTTGTAAAGCTGAAAGGGGGTTAAGTCAGTCAAAGAATCCGCATTTATGAACTTGTCTATTGGCACGTTTTCGTACAAACGATCACCGCCGCCAAAGTTTATTTTTGACACATCAGGGTGCGAATCAGCCGCCACCTGTTGCGCTGCTTCAAGGTGCATATCAGTGGGGTTATCAAGGCCGTTAATGCTTAATGTGTTTTTAGTCCTACGCCCCATCATCAGCGGTTTAGCTTCGTCCACTATTGGATACGACATCGCTTGCTCAGGTGTAACCCCTAAGTAAGCCGCATAGTCTGGATCTTGGATCACTGATGAATGGCGATATTGTAGCCCAAAAGGTTCAACATGCTTAGTTTGAGCATTCATCCAAAACGCATCAGGCGCCAAGGTGAAATCTCCTTCAGATGCAAAGATCTTTTTTAACATAGAATCAGTATTTAATCCTTTGTCAAAGTCAGACTTCATCTGCTTCAGCTGTTTTACTGCGGGTCTAAACGGCGTGCCCTCTAAAGGCCCAGCCAGAGCCTGTGCAGCATTAGGATCTAAATCACTCAACCATGGGAGCTTCTCGTCAGTGGAAGGATGATCTATTTCAAAGACTTTAGGGTCTATGTCCTCGTCTACAAAATAAGCAGGTGAAGGAAATTCTCCTTTGTGCTTGTCATACAGAGCCATCTCACGCAGCTTCACTGAGGGAGACGCGCTTTCCAAACTTTCTATATAACCCTGACGATCTAATCCACTAAGTGTAGATCTATGTTCTTTAGCGAATTGCTCCAACTGTCTGTCTACAGATTTATATAAATCTGGTTCGGATTGAAGCTCAGCTAAATAATCGTCAAAAGACATATTCTTAGGCGTATACCGCGCTAAAACCGCCAACTTATCTCTGTAATCAATACCACGAGAGTATAAAGAGTCAGATTCGCGACTAATTCTAGACTTTAAATTCATTGCCGCGATTCTAGACTCTTTAGATACTCCACTTGCAGCTGAAGGCTCAACGGCGAATGCCGCCTTAGGCATCACTCCTCCTAGCGGTCCAGTGCCATACATGTGGGCTTCGTGCACTGCCTCAGCTATCCCCCGTCCAGCAAACTTAGCGGCTGGGCCTACAGCGGGTGCAGCGCCTAGTGCTTGCCCTGCCAAGTACCCCATTTCACCTGCGCTGTTAATAGATTGGGATTGCGGGTTAAATACGCTGGCGCCTAAGTCCTGCGGCGCAGTGCCCGTAAACCCCCTAATCGCCGCTTCCATTTGCGGGTTCACGCTAGAGTTAATATCCCCTGGGGTGGAGAACTTAATCGGCCTCTGCAGCACGGGGACCCGCCCGTTCGCAGCGTTGGCAGCGTTGGATTCTGCAGCGATGCGTTGCAAAGCGGCTAACTGAACAGGGTCCTGGAAGTTGACTTTGTTGGGCATAATGCTGTATATTATAGGCCGAATTATTGCAAGTAGGGGTTGACCCGCTTTTTGCGGTCTTCGAGTTCTTGCTGCTCCAGCGGATCGATATTAATCATACCCGCATCACGCAAGTAACGCAGCGCTTGAGTCAGCGCGTCGACAAAGTCATCGTGGCGTACCTCGGGAAAAGCGCACCACTGATTGATAGCCTCTTTAAGCCAAGTGCGCGGCTGTCCTGGGTTGGCGGTTGACTCGGGCAAAAACACGCGGCCACGCGCAATGATAGGCGACACGATATTAGCCCGCATCACCTTATCTGCGTTTCCTGGGTTGTACCCCCGCACCGGCAAACCTGCGCGCTGCAAGTCCTGCACTAACGATATACCCGCTGACTTTTCTTCAATGAGCACAAGGTCGGTCTTTTTACCGCTGTTAAACTCATCAGGGTCACCATACACCTCGGTGTAATTCTCAGTTACCTTTGCCCGCAAGTCGGGATACTGTATCCGCTCTGACCAAGCGTCTATAACCATAACCGACGTTGGGCCGTCCTCTGGTTTAAACACTCCGAGCACAATGCACGCGGTAGCGTCGTTCACCGTCTTTTCCGATGTGGCGCAATCGTAAGACTGAATAATGTAAGTAAACTTCGGAAAAGAGCGTTCTGGCGGCCACAACTTAAACCAGTGCCGCTTGATAAGCCCTGAGTCTTCCGGATCGAGCAACACTGCGTTAATTTCCTGGTCACCCAGAGAGGTACCTTCGTACTGCAAAATCTGATTTTTGAAAGTAGGCGCTAAGTTAGCCAGATTGTCATAGGTCGTTGCGGACACATAACAAACGTCCTGCCCGTCACGTTCGACCAAATCAAATATCAGCGGCTTCGGTCGCGGTGTGGTAGTGCAAAGAATTTTAGGCGTCTTGCCAAGCCGCATGCCGAACTGGATTTGGTTCCATGCTTCGTCTAACTGCTCCCATGCTGCCAACTCATCACACCATCCGCCATGAAACTGCGGTCCGCGATAGCGCTCAGGTTCCGATGCTGGGATGCCCTTAATGAGTGAGCCGTTGATTAAGGTGATCTCGTTCGTGGTGACCGTGAAGTTCGTTATGAGCTCCTGTGGGCATACCGACAAGATGCCTGAGTCGCCCTTAAAGCACACGTCCCGCAAATCGGCTGCCGTGGGCGCGGCCACTAGCCAGCGCGTGCCTGGGTGCGTGAACGCTTGCCACCAAAGCCACTCGGCTGCGGCTCGCGTCTTCCCTGCGCCCCGTCCGGCTAGGAGCAAATAGATCATCCAGTCAAAGTCGGTTTCCAACTCCGGTATCTGGTAGCCGTGGGCTTGGTCAAGCCATTCGGTGCGCTTCTGGTGTGCTATGCGGTATGGGGTGGGAAGCCGTGTAAAATTCTCTAAAAATTTTTGGGAGGCTGAGGCATCCCCTCCTACAGATCTGCGCAGCTTGGGTGGGGGCTGGTGGTGGTCTCTGCTCATCATGCCTCAGGCGTCCTCTCTGCCGCTCTCAATGGTGCGAAGAGCCGAGAGGCGCAGAGCCTCTCCTCGTACCTCCTCGTACCTCAAGATCGCCAGCGACGGAGGAGCCCCGAGCAGGGCAGTCGACAGACCCAGCACGTGGGGCACCACGTCAGGCCACCTTGCGAAGCTTGGAGGACTTCTCTTGCAGGAGCAGTGCCTCAATGCGGCGCAGCATTTCAACGTGGGTTTCGTCGTCGCCGTCGTCCGTCGTCACAACCTCCGTCACGCTAGGCAACTTGCGGTGCACGAGCTCCATTACTGCCTTTGCTGCGTTAATGCGGTCCGCCGTGCGCTCGGTCGGGCTGCGATAAATCCGCGTTAGGGTCTCGACGGGCGTAGCCCCCGTCGCTTGAACCCACTCGATAACGGCAGCGATATCTTCGCCGACCGGAGGAGTTGGGATGGCGAGCTGTCGGGCTTCAAGCTCCAGCTCCGCTTTCCGATCGCACACCGCGTTGTGGTATTGCGCGTACAGAGCTTGACGCTGCATGAACTGGAGGTAATCTTCGTCCTCCTCCATAATCGGCGCGGGGTGCTTGGCAGCGAGCCATCCGGCTGCTTCCTCCGCGGTCATGGTTTTAGGGTTTAGGTCGTACATGGGCGAATCTCCTTCGAGAGTCAAATTGTCTCTATTATAACGCTAAGTTATATCGTCCGCGTGTCGTATCCGTCTATAACTTTTCGTTATATCTGTCTTGAGCGCCGAGCTCCGTTATAACGAAAAGTTATAGCTAGAAAACTAGCAATGGTGCTAGGGATGTGCTAGGGTTGCTAGCCTTAGTCGGAATAGGGTTATTCCAGTGTTAGGGTTAACCCGCCCCCCCATTGCTAGGCACCCTAATGGGCACCCTAATGGTCATCCCTAGCATCTTTCTAACTTACCCCCTCGGGGAGCGGTCTTCTTTTGTTAGGAAACTAGGGTGACTTTTGAAATTTACATTAGGAGAAAAGAGAAAGAGAAATAGGTAAAAAGGAAGGGGTGAAGCTCTCCTCTGCCGTTTTTTAGTTATTTAGCTCAGACGTCCGTAATTTCACCCTAGTCTCCCTAAATCCCTTATATAACTGAAACTTATGACACCGACGCCCTTTAAGCCTCCGATCTTTCCTAAAACGTCCTCTAGCGTCCTAACCACCCACGCAGCCATAACCGCCTTAGCACTCCGAGATCCCCACCTGCTCTTACCTTGCCTTCTAAAACGCGCTATAACCTCCTAACCCCTTGCACCCACCTTAACCCCCATTGACAACCCCTCCTCACCTGCTCACCACTCATAGCCCTAGCCTATCACATCATTCAAACGTAATTAAAAAATACAATGGCTATTTAACCCCTTTTTATTAACGAACCCGCGTTTTAGCGTTATAATTTAGTCATAGGCTAAACGGCTTATATATATAACTTGTAACTAACCCACTCCGAGGAGCTAACATGACAACTAACACCCTTTACCAAGTCGTTATTAAGACCGGCAAAACTTTCCAAATTGACGGCCCAGCTACCCGCTACACTGACGCTAAAGCCCGCTTGTCTTTTTGGCGTGACCCCGCTTTCCACGGCACCCCCCGCACCGCTTCCACCTCCAAGTTGCTGCGCCTTGACGCAGCTAACTGGAGCGACGACTTGACCGCTCAATTGAACGCCCTGAACGCCTAACCCTTAACCCGCCCTGAGGAGCCCGCCATGAAATTCACCCCCGAACAACTGCAAGCGCTTGAAGCCACGGCTAGCAAGCTGACCGCTGACGCGGCCAACGCGATTAAGGCCAGCGACACTTGCACCAACGATCAATACATCAAACTCGCCGCCGACTACGCCAACGCGCGTTACCTCCAGCACATCGTTAGCGAATTGCGCGTTTGCGCTTCCATGGCCCACGCCGCCAACCCCGCTGACCGCGAAGCAGCCATTGAGCGCCTGACCGCGCTGATCGCCTAACGCCTAAGGAGCCCCCACAATGTCCGCTACCACCGTCACAGTCAACCTCACCCCCTTACAGTTGTCTACCCTTATGGCCCTTGTCGGCGACGGGGTCAACGCTCAACGCCGCGCTTTGAAAAAGGCCACCGTCCCCCGCGAAATCGCCCACGGTCGCGCTACAATTGATTTTCTCCGTCAGCTTGACAAAACCCTAACCCAAGGCGCCAGCGCTGCCGCCCGTGCCGGCGTGGTTCAGGACACGTTGCAAGCGGCCATCGAAGCTAAGATGGCTCTTGACCCCGCGCTCACCCCCGCCGAATTGTCCATCCGTAATCGCTAACCCCTAAGGAGCCCCACCATGATGAAACTAGGCACTGAAACTGGATCGTTAGTCAACCACTTGTATAGCCGACCCGCACGCCACGAGCCAGCGCCCTTTGTAGGCCAAGGCGCAACTATCCTGTCTTGGAGCGACCGTCAAGCGGCCACCGTAGTTGCGGTGCGTGAGCTGGCCGGTGCGCGTTGGGCGTTCGAGATCGAGGTCACCGACGACACTACTCGCGTTGTCAGCGGTAGCGTGCACGACGGCAGCGCCGTGTTTGAGACCACCCCTAACCCTGACGGCCCACGCACGCTGTATCGCAAGGCGCGCAGCACCGGCGAGTGGGTCAAGGGGTACCGCAACCCAAGCACTGACCGCTTTAACGCCACAGGCGCACGCGGTGGCCTTGTACTTGGACGCCGTGACCACTATTATGACCCTTCGTTTTAAGGAGCCCCACTATGAAGCCGTTTCACTTTTTTGCCGCCAACGTCCACACTTGGGCCACCACTGACGACAGCCGTGACTTGCACGCGCTGATGAAGTTCATGGACAAGCAAGGCGACGTGTACTCGCTGTGGTACGTGCCGTTGGCTCAAGGCTCCAGCTACAAAATCACGGCTAACCAACCCGTGGTCAAGGACGCTGTGTACTTAGGCCACTACCTGAAAGGAAAACGCTCATGAAAACCACTCGCGTTGAACACCGTGATTTCCCGTCCGTGGCCGAAGCGGTGTCGCACTATTACAAGCAAGGCTACGTGACGTGCAGTTGGGCGGGGGATGATCGTTTTATGCGCAAGCCAGTTGACGCTAACGCACAGGCATTTTTCGAGGTCAAGATAACGCACGCAGGGTTGCTTGACGTGAACGCGAGCGTGGTTTACTTGGAACACGCATGATAGGCGGGGGCTATCGCCCCCCGAAAAATTTATTAAAAATACAATTAGCCGGCACGCTTATTAACACTTATAATTTTAACCAGGCCACTAAAACGGTCTGCATAACTTTCTAACTTAACGCAACTCTGAGGAGCTAACATGACTTTCAAGACACATAACGACGCAGCTATCCGTATTGACGGCACCGGCCTGATGGCTCAAATCACGTGCAGTTACAATACCCTTGTCGCCTTGTTCGGCGAACCCACCGAAGCTGACGGTTACAAGAGCGACGCTGAGTGGGCTGTCCAGTTTGACGACGGCACCGTTGCCACCATCTACAACTGGAAAAACGGCTTCAACTACTGCGGTCCTGACAATGGCACCCCCGTAGCCGAAATCACCGAATGGAACGTGGGCGGTCGCAACATCAAAGCCTATCACCACGTGTTCGACGCCGTCAAATCGTTGCGCGGAGCCTAACATGTACACCCCCATCGAACTTGACATCGAGTGGCGCTATGAGCGCGTCACCGTCCATTTCTATTATACCCCTAGCGAGCCCGCAACCTGGGATGACCCAGGTGACTCAGGCGGCATCGATATTGACAAGGTGTTTTACAAAGGCGTCGAGGTCAGCCCTATTTTAAGGGAACGCGACTTGGAAGAAATTATTGAGCGTTTGTACGAGGAGATTGACAATGATAAAGACTATTTTGATTGAATTGATTGAAGCCGCAGTAATAGCGGCACTTATTGGCGGTCCCGCCGTCTATTACCTTTTGTTTACCCTTAAACCCTAACCCCTGAAGGAGTGCACCGTGAGTATTTTTACATCGTTCTTTGAAAATTTTGGCGCTTTCACCCGTCGCGACTACGTCGCAATGGAGGCCATGAAGGCAATGGTCGGGTCGCTGCGCGAGGGCGAAACCATCAACACCGACAGCACGGCTGTGTGGGCTTACGAGATGGCAGACGCTATGTCTCGCGCTTCACGCGGTGAAATCACCTTTGAGGACGATCAAGGGGAAATTGAGTATGACTGACGAACAAATTGCAAAATTATATGACCAAGCCTTGGTTATTGAAAGCAATGGTGACTATGTTGCTGGCGAATTAGACCCCGTAAAGTTTGCCAAACTGGTAGCAGAGCATGAGCGTGAGCGAATTTTTAGTGAGT
>Ga0208742_1000484_pt1 | contig 14471 bp, 8 predicted proteins | sample CryBogCBH28Sep08_FD_184601 | JGI IMG/M metagenome (GOLD analysis project Ga0208742, IMG submission 184601) | Freshwater microbial communities from Crystal Bog, Wisconsin, USA - CBH28Sep08 (SPAdes) (version 2) | ecosystem: Environmental > Aquatic > Freshwater > Lake | place: Crystal Bog... | reverse complement strand
CACGAAATAAGTTTAGTCTTAGATCATGAGCCAAACACTTATCTCCTACTCCCCTCTTACTGGTGAAGAAATTGGACGTTACCGCGACGCGGATGCCAATGATGTAGAGCAGGCGGTAGCTCGGGCACGCGCCGGCAGTAACAACTGGCAAGCCCTCGGTTTTAGTGGCCGCAAAGCAATTCTCACCGATTGGTCCAAACTTATCGCCAATCGGATTGATGAGATCTCCGCGCTTATTAGCCAGGAGACCGGCAAGCCAATCAGTGACGCTCAGTTAGAAGTCTCATTAGCGCTAGCCCACTTGAGCTGGGCTGGTAAGAAAGCACGTCGCTATCTTGGAACATCCCATCGCGCACCAGGCATTCTGCTTGCCAATATGTCTGCTCAAGTCGAACACGTTCCTTATGGTGTCGTCGGAGTTATTGGGCCATGGAACTATCCAATCTTTACTCCCATGGGATCGATTGCATACGCCTTGGCAGCCGGCAACACCGTCGTTTTCAAACCCAGCGAATACACACCAGGTGTAGGTCACTGGCTTGGCGAAACCTTTAATGAGGTTGCGCCGGGTGCAAACGCATTCTTCGTAGTGACTGGTGGCCCCGCCACAGGAGTTGCGCTCTGCACCAGTGATATCAACAAGCTTGCGTTTACGGGTTCGACGGCAACCGCTAAAAAGGTTGCGGCTTCATGCGCAGCAAAAATGACTCCTGTTGTCTTGGAGTGCGGTGGCACCGATCCCGCCATCATTGATCGCGACGCCGATATCAAGCGCGCTGCTGAATTTGTCTTGTGGGGTGGAATGTCGAATGCAGGACAAACCTGTATCGGCATTGAACGGATTTATGTTCATCAAGAAGTCGCCGATCAATTTATTGCGGAAATTAAGTCGCAAGCGGAAGCCGTGAAAGCGGGTGTGCAGTACGGCCCAGCAACAATGCCATCTCAACTTAAAGTGATTGACTCACATATCAAAGATGCCGCAAAGCACGGTGCACACTTCTTGATCGGTAGCGCCGATTCGGTGCAGCCGCCATTTGTTAATCCCACGATCATGGTGGATGTTCCCGAAGATAGCCTGGCTGTTGCGGAAGAGACCTTCGGTCCAACTCTCACAATCAATCGGGTTGCGAGTATGGGTGAAGCCGTCCTGAAAGCCAACGCAAGCAAGTACGGTCTTGGTGCCTCGGTCTGGTCTAAGCAGAATGGTCGCGCTATTGCGAGCGCGCTTGAGTGCGGAATGGTGTCGATTAACTCCGTGATTGCATTTGCGGGAGTTTCCACGCTTCCATTTGGTGGCGCTAAGCAGAGTGGATATGGCCGAATTCATGGCCCTGAAGGGCTGCGCGAGTTTACTTATCCAAAGTCGATAGTAAAGCCGCTCTTTGATCTGCCCATTGCATTTACTACGTTCAAGCGAAGCACAGGAGCAGATCGACTGGTTCGTAAACTAGCTCAGCTACTACACGGGTAAGTAAGAGTATTTAATAACTTCTAGTAACTTCTAATAACGGGGCGCGTTACGACTGCGCTCGGTATTTGGTCGGCGCTGATCTTTCTTGTTCCAGCAAGCGGTGTGCCAGTGTCTACGCGAATCAATATCGTCATCAATCCATGCCACGATATGTGGTGTTGCAGTCGGAATTAATTGATCACACCCAGGGCAGCGATATGGCTTGTTAGAACTGGAGCCAGTGATCTTGCGAACCGTATATATGCCTTCGTGATGTTCTTCAATACTCTGAAAGGAGGTCGCGGGATCGCGGTCGGACTCAGGACGAGAATTATTTCCTCGAGACTTGGGGTGATTTCTACGCGGACTCACCCCCATATTCTCCCTTATCTGCAGATTCTGATTAACCCTTAGACGCGCTGATACGGCAAAATAGAGACATGAATCGCAAAGTGTTAGCCGCGCTGACCCTGCTGATTCTCGGGCTCGCTGCTCCTGCGCAAGCGACTACGGCTAAGCCGACTGCGAAGCCCACAGCCAAGCCCTCCGCGAAGCCAACAACCAAGGCCGCGGTTAAAGCACCTACTCAGGCCACCACAAAGTCGACCTCGAAGCCACTCGTTCACTCGACCAAGAAGCCGGTGGTGCATCACTATTACTACCGCCCGCACCCTCGCATTGGCGTTCCGCCATCACCGTCGCCGGTATGGCCACCAAAAGGATTCGTTTCAGCTAATGGTGTTTATGCGCGCGTTCCATCAGGGCAAGAGTTGGTAGGAATTCTTTCTAGTTCTAAAGATCCCGCAGCATCGGTGAATGAATGCGCACCTGACCCGCAAAACCCCAATGTACAAGCAGTGGCCTGTGGTGCGGTTCTTGCTGCATCTTCGAACGGTTGCTCGTGGTGGGAAATTAACTCGAGCCTCGTGGGCCCCGATCCCTCAAATCCAGCAAACATCATTACTTTGGGAACACTTCGCACACTCTCTGGTGGCACGGCTGCGCATAGAGTGAGCACAATTATTTTGGTTAGTGGCGTTCCGCTCACCAACAGCATGAAGTTCACCAGCATCACTGCCAAGTGTTGGCTCACTCAAACAGATGAGAGCGTGCCAAGCGATATCTTCACGCCGGCACCTGGAGTCAACATCACTTTGGCGCCATCTCCCGCGCCTTCGCTGCCAGCTCCTACTCCGACACCGTCGCCAACCCCGACACCAGGAGTAACTCCTTCGCCGAGCACCAGCAATTCTTAATTAGCGATTAGCTCCTGGAACCCAGAGCACATCACCAATCTCTTTATTTGTGATACGGGCAATCACAAAGAGAAGATCAGAGAGTCGGTTCAAATATTTTGCAGTGAGCGGGTTAACGCCAGCTCCGAACGAGTGAATCGCATGCCAGGTTGAACGCTCAGCGCGACGAACGACTGTGCGAGAGACATGAAGCAAGGAAGCCGCTGGAGTTCCCGACGGAAGCACAAAAGAGCGAAGCGGTTCTAGTCCTGCGTTGTAGTGATCAATCTGTTCTTCTAGATATGTCACTTGAGACTCGAGCACTCGAAGTGGTTCATGCGGCGGGTTATCGATCACTGGCGTGCAGAGATCTGCACCAACATCAAAGAGGTCATTCTGGATACGTACCAAGAGTTTGATGATTGCCTCATCGGTGATTCCACCGAGAGCGAGAGCAACGCCAATAGTTGAGTTAGCCTCATCTACATCAGCGTATGCCTCAAGTCGTGGATCATTCTTGGATGTTCGGCTCATGTCCCCCAATGAGGTCGTGCCGTCATCGCCAGTTTTTGTATAGATACGCGTCAGATTAACCATGGGGTGAGCCTATTGGAGCAGGTACGATCAGACCAGTTAAAATGCTGGCCGAGCCTAGTTCACACCAACGGAAAGAAGGATCATGACCGAGAGTTCATCTGCTCTTCGCATTCATGGCCCTGCCCGTTTGGTTGGTGAGGTGAGCGTTACTGGCGCTAAGAATTCTGCCCTCAAACTGATGGCCGCATCACTGCTGGCTCCAGGCAAAAACATTCTCCGAAATGTTCCCGATATCGCCGATGTAGAGATTATGTCGGAGTTACTGCGACGCCTTGGTTGCGAAGTGAGCTTTGAGCCACGTACCAACGTCATGAGTATTGATGTCCCGCAAACTCCCGGACATATCGCCGAATACGACTTGGTGCGCAAAATGCGCGCCTCGATCAATGTTCTCGGGCCTCTTCTTACTCGAGTGCATCAGGCTGAGATTTCCCTGCCGGGCGGCGACGCTATTGGCTCTCGTGGTTTAGATTTTCATATCGCTGGTCTTGAAGCAATGGGCGCAGTCATCACATTCGAACACGGATTTATTATCGCCACCGCCCCAGAAGGACTTAAGGGCGCAGAGATCGAACTTAAATTCCCAAGTGTGGGTGCGACCGAGAACATCATGACTGCTGCCGTATTAGCTACCGGCACAACAATTATTCATAACGTAGCGCGCGAACCAGACATCATCGATCTTGGCGAATATTTGATCAAGATGGGCGCACAGATTGAAGGTCTAGGTTCTCCAACTATTACGGTCCATGGCGTGAAAGAACTCCACGCTGCGGATCACTCCACACTCCCCGATCGCATAGTGACCGGAACATGGGCATTTGCTGCGGCAATGACCCAAGGAGACATCACGATCAAAGGTGGTCGAGCAGATCACCTCGAGATTCCGTTAGATAAGTTAGTTGCTGCTGGCGCAGTCATCACTTCCACTCCGGATGGATTTCGAGTGAAGATGGACCAACGTCCCCTCGCCGTAGATGTTGCAACACTTCCCTACCCTGGATTTCCAACGGATCTGCAACCAATGGCGATCTCACTCAATGCGATTGCTACGGGCAGCGCAATTGTGACTGAGAATGTCTTTGAAGCTCGCTTTATGTTCGTTAATGAACTGCAGCGCCTAGGCGCCAACATCACGGTAGATGGCCACCACGCGGCTATTTCAGGCAAAGAACAGCTCTCTGGTGCTCCTGTATTGGCAACAGATATTCGCGCAGGTGCAGGACTTGTTCTAGCGGCGCTCTGCAGCGACGGCGTGACTATCGTGGAAGATGCGTTTCATATTGAGCGCGGATATCCGAACTTTGCGCAAGACCTACGCGCCCTAGGCGCGCAGGTCGAGGTTATTTAACAAACACTCACTTCTTAATTTTTCACAGTCGACTTAGCTTTTAGCTTGATAATTGATGTCTGATAGCCATCCACTCGATAACTGACTGCAACCCACTTTGCTCCGCTAGCAGCCAGCGGCGCCTTGTTCGCAGGAAGAATCGCTATTGAGGTATGAAGTATTGGACGATCCCTTTTAATAATTGCACACAGAGCCAATGCTTGCTTTTTAGCAAGTGCAGTTGCAGACACAAGAGAAGCAAAGCGTGTATACGTGTAACCGATACAGACTACCTGAGCGTGTGGTTTGAGAGTCGACACGTATGCTTTTAGATACGCCATATCAAATTTGCTCAATTGAAGGTTTCGAGAAATGGAGTAGACGCTGATAGCTGGCACAACTGCTATTGCAGCCTTACTGGCATCGGTCATCGCAAGATGAGTGGCATCTTGGATGATTTGACTATCTCCGACCTTGACAGGATCTTGCGTCGGAACGGGAGTGATAACCGGAGTTGGAACAACAATTGGTGTGGGAGTTGGGCTTGGTCCAACTTCTGGAGCACTATTCGTAGTTGCTGCTTGAGGCGTGACAGGCACAACTGGTTGGGATGAAATACCTGATGGTGAAGTCGCCATGACTGGCGCTACAGGCGCTGATGCGACTATCACTGGAGGAAGAGTGAGAGTAATCGCCGCGGATGTAGAGCTAGGTGCGCTGTTTCCAATTGCATTGGTTGCAATCACGCTAAATGTGATTGGAATTCCAGATGTAAGTCCACTTATCATGCAAGTGGTTGTTGCAGAGGTGCAGCTAGATCCAAGATTTGATGTTGCAACATAGGAGGTAACTGTTGAGCCACCATTACTCGCAGGTGCATTCCAAGAAACTGTAGCTGAAGTCGAGCTAGTGCCCTGTGCAACTACATTGGTAGGCGCATCAGGCGCCACCTGCGCCACAACAACATCAGGATCTTGCGAGATAGAGACTTGAACTTGACCATTAATGGTGGCCGTCCCTAAAAGGCTAGGATTATTGCCGATAAGACCGTAGACCTGTGATCCAATACTGATATTTGGATTTGCTACCGTAAGAACAAGCGGTTTTCCAACAACAGTGTCGGGCACAGTTCCATCCGGGGCAATCCAGGCGAGAACCAGCGAAAGTATGGGGGTTGCAGTTGTTGAAAGCAAAGGTGCAACTCTTGTTGTTGTATTCTCAAGGAAAGCGGTCAGTACGGTTCCGTCAGGAAGGGAATCGGCCACGTAATTCACAGTTGCAGTACTTCCATTAGTTCCTGCTGTGAAAGCTGAGTCGTACCCCGCGTGAACAGTTACCTGTGCAATCTGGGTTGCAGGACCAATACCTGCAAGAGACCCTTGTATCCAATGTGCATATGTAGAGAGTGAAGCAGTTGGTGAATAGTTCACACCAGCTGCTCCGATTAAATAGCCTGCACTTGGATCTGAGTACCAGCCACCGAAAACATAACTATTTCGAACCGCATTCGGCAAAACTATTGGGGTTGAAGATCCAAAAGTCATGCCAGCACTAGATTCTGCCGGCGTGCCGCCATTTCCATTGAACGTAACCGTAAATGTCTGCAAAGCCCACTGTGCAAACAACGTAACATCGGAATTTGGAGTATATGAGGTGGCCGCGTTAATTAACGTGCCACCTGAGTTTTGGGTCGACCATCCTTCAAGTGCGTAGTTAGGTCGTGTCGCGCCAGGCATAACGATACTCTGACCAATAGTCACCTTTGCGGTTGAAGTATCGCTTAATCCGTCGCCTGCATTAAAAGTAAGGTGATAAACCGAAGATATCCACACGGCATGAAGCACGATATTGCCACTTGGTGCAAGCGAGTAGAGACCAGAGGTTGATGTAGGACTTGAAGACCAACCACTAAAAGTGAAATCTGTTCGGCTTGGTCCTGAAGCAGGAAGTGTTGTAGCCAAATTTCCGAAGGTGTACACGATTGGCGCGATTGGAGTGCCGATACCGCCATTAAAATCGAATGAGATCGCATATTGCTGCGCCACCCACTGCGCTTGCAACACTACGGAGTGATCTCCAATTTGATAAGGCGCCCCAGCGTTGTAACTGGCGCTACCATCACTCCAGCTGGCAAAATCGTATCCAGTCCGAGTTGGAGCACTTGGAAGCGTAAATATTTGGCCGATCGTGTGATTCGGCTCCACAGGTACCGAGTTTCCACCATTTACATCATAGGTAATGGTATAACTGTTCGCCATCCATTGCGCATAGAAGAGGTAATGGTTATCCGAGACGGTATATGTCTCCCCATTTGAAGCACTCTGACCACTTTGATCAAGCCAATGTGTAAATATATATCCATCCCGTACCGGAGTTGTCGAAGTTACCGTAATCGTGTCACCAGAAACTTTCTGAGCATCAGGAATTGGAACGGAAACACTTCCGCCGTTAAAGGAGTAGGTGACATTGTAAATGCGGGTCCAAAGCGCGGTAAGAGTAACTGGAGCATCTTGCATCACGTAGCTTTGACCCGGCGCATAAGTATTTACTCCATCAGACCATGCGACAAACGCATAAGTGTTTTGAGATGAATCTGTACTTGATATCCCGTTAGGTGTTGCAACGGTGAAAGATGCTCCGAAATTCACATTTGCCTGAAGAGGTATCGCTCCGGATCCATTCACACCTAGCGTGTAGCTCACTGGATAATTTGCAAGGTTCCACTGTGCGTACAACTTTGTATTATCTGACACAGAAATTGGGCCACTAAGAGGGTTGCCTGACACAGTAGATGCCCAGCCTGCGAATACATAACCCCTTTTAACCATCGTTCCCACTGTTGGCAGAGCTGCCGGATCTGTGCCAGTTGTGTATGTATCACTCGTCTTGCTTGGAAGCCCGCCTGCCCCGTTAGCGTCATAGGTCACCGAGTAGGTATTTGGAGACCAAATCGCCCAGAGGACTACATTGCTTGTGCCAATCAGGTAGGTGGCTCCCGAACTGTAAACAGTATTAGTTTCGGTAGCGTTGTATCCCCACCCGGCAAATGCATATCCCATGCGAGCCAGGTTGCTGCTATTTCCATAAACCGGTGCATTTTGACCGATTGAATAGGTCGAGTTGTCAGTCGGAACGGCACCGCTAGATGCGCCGTTTGCCTGATATGTCACCGTGTACGGAACGGGTGTCCACTTGGCATAGAAGGTGATGCTAGATGATGAGAGCTGGAAAGGATCACCAGCTTGATAAATATGACCAGAGCCATCTGAATTGAGTGTCCAGCCAAAAAAACTATAGCCGCTGAGTGATAATCCACCCTGAGATGAATTTCCGAGAATTACTGCCGTTGCATTTGAATTGTAATTGTGGGAGTCCACAGCGCAACTACCACCAGTCGCGCCATTTGGATCATAATGAATTTGCAACAATTGAAGCGTTGTAGCCGTCATTGATTCCAAACCAGATGCATATCCACTTCTGGTGGAGGTTACGGAAAGAACCACTTGAGTTACGGGATTGACACCTGTAACTACGATTTGATTATTGCTGATAGCAGCATTTCCTGGGCTTGCATGCACGCTCCACGAGAAGTTTGAGTCATAATTAGTGATAGTTGCCGTGAAACCGCCAGTATTTGCTACAACACTACTTATCGCCGGTGTGAGTGCGGCCTTGAGTGAGGAACCAGAGCCATAACCGATGCCATCTGAATAATTTTCTTTCGCAGCCATAATCGAAATAGTGGCGATTGAGCCAGGTGACATCCCTGAGACCGTTAGTGGTAAAAGACCACCAGCTGCCGTTCCTATAGAGATAGTTCCGGAACCTGTCGTAACTGTTGCTGATTCCCACACATAAGTGGGATCGAAATTAGTCACATCGAGTGTGAAGCCGTCGGGAGTTGAGATGGCGCTTCCAAATACAGGTGTAAATGAAAGTCCAAGTGGTCTCACATCTGTTACGTTTGAAAACGGACTTACGCCAATTAGGTTTACAGCAGCTACTTGAAAATCATAGGTCAGGCCATTGCTTAAGCCTGTGACATTTATAGCCCCGGAAGTCGACGCCGTATGTGCAAATGTATTCCACAAACTGGTTCCGTTGACCCTGTACTGAATAAGGAAGTCCGTAACGGGAGGCTCATTATGAGAGACTCCGCTTGACCAGGTTAACGATGCCTGCCCGCTGGAAGCCGTTCCTGACAGGCTAATCGGAGCGCTTGCCACGACTGGATCACACCAGATCACCGCATTCGGTTGATATGTTGCTAGATAAGTATGCAGAACAGAGGTACTACCTGAAACTTCGCAATCCTGCACGCTGGTAAGTGAACCGACATCAAATGCACTTGGGTCGATATAGGTCAAGTTGAGAGTTGTTGAAGAACCAAATTCAATAACTTTCATGCTCGGACTGTACGTGAAAGCATTCGCAGAAATTGTTGTGATAGTCGCAGGAATAACCGGAACCCAATTGGAAATTCCATTTTGCTTAAATGCATTAACTCCTATTGTTGATAAGCCACTTCCAAAATTGACACTCGCAAAATTTGTAGCACTTCCGAAGTTATCGCCTACTTGAATATTGCCACTACCAAAAGTGAGCGCAAGCGGTATGCCAGTACCACCCGATCCCAGGCCATATACCTTGTTAGCAAAGACAGATTCGCCCAGGTAAGTAGTCGAGCCGCTTCCGGCGCCTTGGATAGTGGCGCTCACGAGGGGGTTATTTTCAAACGCGTATTGGCCAACAACTGTGACAGTACTTGGAACGGTGACGCTCGTCAGTCCCAAATTTTCAAACCCACCTTGATCGATGTTAACAAAGCCACTCGAGGGGAATACCAATCCTGTCAGATTACGGTTAGTTGAACTCGTGTTTGGAGCAAACGCAGCAATCGCAACACCCGTAATTCCCACAGGGATCGTTGCAACGCCGGAACAATGTTGTCCTGCAGTAGTGGGTATTGTTGAAGAAGTTACATAGAAACTGCCGCCAATTGAACAAGTAATCCCATACACAGAAATGCTCTGCTGAGCCGGTGTTGCAGCCAGATAGCTTGAGTTTCCAGATTGAGAAAAGTTGATGACGCACAAGCCAGTTCCCGTAAAGGTGATCGCTCCCCCGGCAAGTGAGCATCCAGTTGAAGATGAGTCGAGGGCAATGGCAACATAACCGCCTGGCGCTAAAGCGCTAGGGGTGTAAGTGGCGCTGCCAAGAGAACCTGTCGCTGGCGCACTCGTGTTAATCGTAATCACTTGCGGTGATTGACCAACGACGACGGTCGCCGACTCTTGAGCCGAGTTGTAATCAGTTGAATCGGATGGGACAAAAGTAGATGTGATCACAGAAGTTCCACCGCCAACCGAAGTGAGGGTAGATCCAGAAATGGTTGCAACGGAGGTGTTGCCCGATGCGTATGTAAAGGACCCTACGAGGGCGCCACTGACACTTGGCGGTGTGAGCACAATCGGTGATCCTCCGAAATTTTGCCCTGGTATGACAAAACCGGAAAGCGTCGGGGTAGCTTTAGCAATCGAGATGTTTTGTGAGACCTGAGTTGCTGCTGCATAATTTGCGGTGCCGCTATCGTTCGCCGCGATAGTGCATAGACCGGCCGCTATCACGGTAAGTGAACCCGTGGCTCCATCAACAGAACAGGTTGCGGACGTCAGAGTGCTGTACGAAATTGTTCCCGTGCTTAAAGGTGTAGCGACTGCGGTTACAGTGTGCGTACCCGCTGATTCACCAAATATGAGCCCTGAAGGTGCACTGCCAAAAGCAAGCGTGAGAGCTCCTTTCCCGACAGTAAAGCTCTGCTGGATTTGCGAAGCAGCACTGTAGGTCGAGTTTCCAGCTTGATTGAAATCAATGACGCAAGTACCAGAACTGATAAAACTCACAACTCCAGTATTTATCGTGCAACCAGTAGAGGTGGCGTCAAGGGAAATTGCGACGCTTAAGCCTGAGCTTGCGGTAGCGCTAGGAGTATATGTAGCACCTGCAACCGCAGCGTGGGCCGGTGCAACTGATGTTGTGGAAATACTCTGACTTGTCTGCTGGCGAGTCACTGTGACGGAATATGACTGCGTCGTGATGCCATCTTGAGCAGTCACCGCAACGTTAATTGAATTTGACCCAATGGTGAGTGGAATGGAGCCCGAAGCGACGCCAGATGAGACGGAAGTTCCATTTACCTTGACAGTCGCGTTAACTTGAGTGACGGTCGGCGTGAGTGTGATAGAAGTTGTTGAATTAGGTACAGATTCAGCGTAAGAAGTTGTGCTAGCTGAAAAAGTGGGAGTCAACGATCCCGCTGAGGAGGTAAGTGCCGAAAGCGTGGCCGTACTGGATGTGACTGCGAAGGAAATTGGATTACTTGTCAGCGCTAGATAAGTTCCATCCGTGGCGATCTGGGCTGAGATCGTACAGGTGCCAGGCGAAACGAAAGAGACAGCGCCGCTTGAAACCACAGTACAGACACTCGGTGTTGCACTCGAGAAAGTAATTGAGCCACTACCTGCAGATGCGGTGGCAGTCAGCGTAGGCGCTAGGCCAGCAAAGGAGTATGACGGGTTGTAAGAGCCGGAATTAATCGCAAAGGTCCTCGAAAGATAAATAGGCGGCGATTGCGAGGATGAACTCTCTGTTGGAATGCTGGAAACCGAATCAGTGGTGACGGCTCCATAACTCAATGTTGGTGCATATGGAGGTGTCTGTGCATAATTGAGTGCACTTGTCGATGTAGGTGCTAAGTTCAAGATGGTCGTTCCAGTACCACTTGAGTTTGAGCTGTACGAAGCAAATGAGGTACTGGGTGTGAAATTTGATGAGTAAATGGCTTCACCATCGATAATTCGTGTTGGACCAAAATATGAAGTATTTGAATTTGAATATCCAGATGTTGTTCCAATTCGAACCGTGTCATCATTGGCATTGGAAGTGCCCACAGAGCAACTCCCTGAAAGTACTCCGTTTATATAAATCGAGTCAGTTGCAGCTCCGGAAACTAATGATCTCTCAAAAGCAAGATCGACCCACTGTCCCATGGGCATCGCATTCGTTAAAGCCGTTGGATTGCAATATGCCGTTCCCCCTCCTTCAGCAAACCACGTTCCCGTCGTGGGATTCATCATGTATCCGGAACGTCGAACATTCCAATAATGAGTTTTGACATCGGATGGATCGCCCGCCGTAATAGTCACCATGCCATACGGGTTGGAATTACCTAGCCAAGCCCAGGTTTCGATCGTAAACGAGCGCCCATCATTTAAACCATGACCAGCGGGGAAGTTGAAATCGATAGAGTCATTGCCCGAATATGCTCCGTACGGATCGCTAGCAGTTTTAGTAATGGAGATACTGCCCGGGGTTGATGCATGAGCTAATGGCAGAGCATTGGGTAACCAGATGCTCTGAATGAAGGGAGCAAGTGGAGCCAGAATGGCTACAAGAAGCAGTCGTGCGAGATTTTGATTGAGCAAATTTCTCGCTGACAAAATGGAAGGGAACCCCCGCATAAATATTCCGTTCTCATAGACTATTATGAAATGACTCTTCAATCTTGGAAAAGTATGCCATAAATGAAAGAAAGCACCACACTCATAAGCTCAATTTAAGTGTCGCCAGGTACCCCAATCCTGCAAAGCAGGTTCTAGACTGGAGACATGGCCACAACGAAAGATGCTGAAAAATTCTCAGCTGGCCGCCAAGCTGCCTACACGGCGCGCAACCGGGCTGCGCTGCTGAAAGCTGGTCAAGAGGTTTTGGCCGAGATTGGCCCTGGAGCCACCATCGAACAGCTCGCCACGCACGCACAAGTCTCCCCCACCACAATCTATAAATATTTTTCAAGCAAAGAGGTCTTGTTTGCCGAAGGCTTAGATCAACTGTGGAGAGAGTGGGTGGTCTGGTCCTATAACGGTGCTGCGCCTGCTTCGAGTCTTGAAGCAGTCATGGATTCGGCTCGTAAGCTCTATTGGCTCAATGAGACTCACCCGCTATTTGCAAGGATTCTTCGCAATATGTTGAGCAATCCAGCTTTTCTTATCGCAGCAGTCAAAGGTGGCGGAACAGCCGCTTTCCAAGCATTAGCCAAGCAAGAGGTAATTCCGGAACAGAATTTCGAGGAGCGAATTATTCTATGGAGCTATTGCCTCGCTGGCCTCCTAACCGCCGTTTACGTGAACGAAGAGCTGACCCCGCAAGAAGCAGAAGTGGCGATGGGAATCGGACTCTCCATTTGGGGTATCAGCGAGGCTAAGGCTAAGAAGCTCATGTCAAGACCGCTTGTTTTTGCACCCTTAAAATAAAAAACGGCCCCATCCGAAGATGAGGCCGAGCTTAAATTTATGAGAACTACTTAACGATCTCTTCACCTAGTACAGATACGCGATCTTTGTTGACGGAGATGAATCCACCAGCCATATTGAAGTCAGAAGTATTCCCATCTGACGTCTTTACGGTGATGATTCCAGGAACGAGCACTCCAAGGAGTGAGATGTGTCCTGGCATGATTCCGATGTCGCCATCAAGTGTGCGCGCGGAGACCATTGTGGCCTCACCCGACCAGACACGCTTTTCGGGTGAGACTACTTCAACGGTAAGGATGGCCATTGGGTTATGCCTTAGCCAACTCTGCTGCCTTGCGCTCTACATCTTCTAGACCGCCGCACATAAAGAATGCCTGCTCTGGAACGTGGTCATACTTTCCATCAGCGAGAGCTTCGAATGCTTCGATTGTCTCTGAGAGTGGAACGAATGATCCATCGATACCTGTGAAGACCTTTGCCACGAATGTGTTCTGTGACAAGAAGCGTTGGATACGACGAGCGCGACCAACCAAGATACGGTCTTCTTCAGAGAGTTCATCGATACCCAAGATCGCGATGATGTCTTGAAGATCCTTATAACGCTGCAAGATCTGCTTGACGCGGTTTGCAACACGGAAGTGGTGCTCACCAATGTAGCGAGGATCCAAGATACGTGAAGTTGAGTCGAGCGGATCCACAGCTGGGTAGATACCAAGCTCTGAGATCGGACGAGACAACACTGTGGTTGCATCCAAGTGGGCGAATGTTGTGTGCGGAGCTGGGTCGGTGATGTCATCGGCAGGGACATAAATCGCCTGCATCGATGTGATCGAGTGACCACGTGTTGAGGTAATGCGCTCCTGCAATTGACCCATTTCGTCAGCAAGTGTTGGCTGGTAGCCCACAGCTGATGGCATGCGTCCGAGAAGTGTTGATACCTCTGAACCTGCTTGGGTGAAACGGAAGATGTTATCGATGAAGAGAAGAACGTCTTGCTTCTGAACATCGCGGAAGTATTCAGCCATGGTGAGAGCTGAAAGCGCTACGCGCAAACGAGTTCCAGGTGGCTCATCCATCTGACCGAAGACCAAGGCGGTCTTGTTGATAACGCCAGTCTCTGTCATTTCAAGGAAGAGGTCGTTACCTTCACGGGTACGCTCACCAACACCGGCGAATACTGATACACCACCGAAGTTTTCAGCTACGCGGTAGATCATCTCTTGAATCAAAACTGTCTTACCTACACCAGCACCACCGAAGAGGCCGATCTTTCCACCACGTACATACGGAGTGAGTAGGTCGATAACCTTGATACCGGTTTCGAACATCTCGGTCTTTGACTCGAGTTGGTCGAAGGCAGGAGCTGTGCGGTGGATCGGCCAGCGCTCTTTCACGTCGAGTGAAGAGGTTGGCACGTCGAGTGACTCACCGAGTGTGTTAAATACGTGGCCCTTGGTGACATCACCAACGGGAACTGAGATTGGCGCGCCGGTATCTGACACAGCGGCGCCGCGGACCATGCCGTCGGTTGGCTGCATCGAGAT
>Ga0208742_1000475_pt1 | contig 14667 bp, 23 predicted proteins | sample CryBogCBH28Sep08_FD_184601 | JGI IMG/M metagenome (GOLD analysis project Ga0208742, IMG submission 184601) | Freshwater microbial communities from Crystal Bog, Wisconsin, USA - CBH28Sep08 (SPAdes) (version 2) | ecosystem: Environmental > Aquatic > Freshwater > Lake | place: Crystal Bog... | reverse complement strand
ATTCTTCGATCATAGTTTGTGCAGAACCTTGCTGAGCAAATCTCCCATACGGCCCGCAGCAGCTTTGCCAGCTGCCATTACTTCTTCATGGCTCAATTTTTCGCCAGTAACTCCAGCAGCAGCGTTGGTGACCAATGAAATTCCAAGAACTTCTGCGCCAAGTGCATGTGCCGCGATGGCTTCAGGAACGGTAGACATTCCTACCAAGTCTGCGCCCACTGTTCGCATGAAATTAATTTCTGCAGGAGTTTCATACGACGGTCCGCGCCAGTGCACGTAGACACCTTCTTGCAGTGTTGGGTCTTCTTCTTTCACAATTGCTCGGATGCGCTTGCTATAAAGATCGGTGAGATCAACGAAGTTTGCGCCAATCAAAGGACTGACTCCGGTTAACGAGATGTGGTCGCGAATCAATACTGGTTGACCGACGCGGTACTCGCGATTGATTCCACCACACGCGTTAGTCAATACTACAGTCTTGCACCCAGCTTTCACCGCGGTGCGAACGCCATGCACTACCGGCTCGATTCCCTTGCCTTCATATAAATGAGTGCGACCAAGAAAAACCAGCGCTCGAACGATGCCGTTGGAGCCCGCCAAGTCGTAGGAGCGAATCACACCGCCATGTCCTGCAACTGTTGGAGCTAAGAATCCAGGCAGGTCGGTGGCTGCAAATTCATGGGTGGGAGTTCCGAGAGCATCTGCCGCCGAAATCCAGCCAGAACCCATCACGAGGGCGACATCATGAGATGGCTTGCCGGTAATAGTTGCTAGAGCTGCTGCTGCCGCTTCGGCGCTGCCCATTGGATCGGTATAGATATCGCTCATGGCACTACCCTATCCCTCGTGCTCATCCTGCTGCCTCCAAGTGAAGGAAAAAATCTGGCGCAGGGCAGTAAAAAATTTGCACTCAAGAACCTCAGTTTTGCAGCGGAGCTCTCCGATCTGCGCACCCAGGCGATCACACAGTTCGACCCAGCGCTATTGAAGGCCGTTACCAGCCCCGCGATCTCTATTTATTCAGGTGTGCTCTATCAGGCTCTAGATTGGGATTCACTTGGCGTTAAGGCTCGAACTCGAGGTGCAGCGGAGTTATTGATTATCTCGGCCCTCTATGGCGTTGTCAGACCTGAGGATCCAATCGCACCTTACAAGCACAAAATCAAAACCTCGCTGTGGAAAAAACGAGTAACCGAGCTATTGGAGCCGCTCGAAGCTGAGGTGATTGTGGATGCCAGATCATCCACCTATGCCGGAGTCTGGACACCCCCAGCCGATATCGCGATGAGCGTTCGCGTCTTTCAAGAGAAGAACGGCAAGAGATCAGTCATTACACATGTGTCTAAGAAATACCGAGGTGAGCTCACCAGGCTCTTGCTGCAAAGCAAGAAAGCACGGACACCGCACGATGTTTATGAGATCGCCCGCACGCAATACGTCTGCGAGCTCATTGCTCCACGCGCCGGTTCGCCCTGGTACTTAGATTTAATTATTAGAACCGATTAAAGAACTCGGTACACTTTGTGATTTGCAGCTTGCGCTAACGGGCGAATCACCAGTGAATCGATATTCACATGGCTTGGCAGAGTTGCAATCCATCGAATTGATTCGGCAACATCTTCGGCGCTCAAAGGTTCAGCGACGCCTTCATAAACTTTGGCAGCGCGCGCCTCATCTCCACCTAGACGCACCTTCGAAAATTCTTCGGTCTTGACCATACCTGGCGCAACTTCGCTGACGCGAATAGGTTGACCATTGAGTTCAAGTCGCAGCGTGCGTGCCAAGCTCAACTCTGCAGATTTTGCTGCAACATAGGAGCCGCCATTTTCATATGCCGCTAGCGCTGCTGTTGAAGTGACGATCACAATATGGGCCGGCTTGGCAAAAGATGTGAGTGCGGCTTTCACCATGCGCACCGTGCCGATGACATTTACTTCATAGGTTTTGCTCCACACCGCAGGATCAGCATCAGCAACAGGGGCGGCATCAAAGGCGCCACCTGCGTTATTCACCAGCAGATCAATTCTTTGATCACCAAGGCTTGCGAAGAAAGCGGCTACCGAAGTATCAGAAGTGACATCTAGTTCACGGGCGATGATGCCAGGATGAGAGTGAGCTAAATCTTCCAATCGATCTACTCGCCTGGCTGCGGCGATCACTGTGAAGCCACTCTGCGAGAGCGCAATCGCAGTTGCGCGGCCAATGCCGCTACTTGCGCCAGTGACTATTGCGAGTTTCTGATCCATGCCTGAAGGCTAGCGGAGTTGCGCTTGATAATCCTGCCAAGCCTGTTCCAGGCTAGCGGTGAAGGCTTCCAGCGGTTGTGCCCCTGAAATTCCGTACTTCATATCCAAGACAAAAAATGGCACACCGGTCGCGCCGAGCTGAGCAGCGAGATTTCGATCAGCGATTACTTCTTCAACGAACTTATCGGAGCGAAGCAGGTCATCCGCGACATCTGCATCGATCCCAACTCCCACTGCAACGCTTACGAGATCGGCGTGAGAGAAGACTGGCAAAGATTTTTCAAAGTAGGCGCTAAAGAGCGCTTCGAGTAACTCATCCTGTTTACCGATCGTGGCAGCCCACAACAAGATACGGTGCGCATCGAAGGTATTGCCAGAAAGGGTCTGGTCTAACTGATAACAGAGACCTTCGCCATCGGCGACTGCGCAGACATTCGCCTGCATCTGGGCGACTTGTTCAGGTGAAGCGTTGTACTTGGTCGCAAGCAGCTCCTTGGTAGGTAGCGTCTGGCAGGCTTTCGGATCTAATTGAAACGCTCGATGTCTCACGGTGATTTCATTGCGATGCGGGAAATCTTTTAAGGCGCGTTCTAGTCTGCGCTTTCCGATAAAACACCACGGGCAGACAACGTCGGCCCAAACATCAACAATCATGGCTCAATATTCTCACACTCGGACGCGAGCATTGATTTTAGTTACGGCATAGGCCGCGATGATGCACATAAAGCCAGCACCATAAAACGCTGCAGCGTAATTACCGAGCTTGTCGTGGATGATCGCTGCACCAAGGGCCGCCACCGATGCTCCAATTTGGTGACAGGCAAAGACCCAGCCATAGACGATCGTTCCTCGCTCTGGGGTCAGCACCGTTCGGCAGAGAACAATTGTAGGTGGAACCGTTGCCACCCAATCGAGCCCATAGAAGATAACAAAGACGAGGGTTGAAGGATGGACGCTTCTAAAGAGAATTGAAGGCAACAAGAAGAGTGAGAGCCCTCGCAAGAAGTAATAAAAGAAGAGCAACTTCACTGGATCTACTCGATCGGTGAGCCAGCCCGAGAACATTGTGCCGACCACATCAAAGACTCCGACAAGCGCCAATAAATTAGCCGCGGTATCCATAGCCATGCCATGGTCCATCGCAGCAGGAATAAAGTGAGTACCGATAAGGCCATTGGTTGAGAAGCCACAAACAAAGAATGAGCCAGCTAAGAGCCAGAACTTCTTTACCTTCACGGCTGCGCGCAACGTATCAAGAGTCTCTTTGCCCGCATTCCTATGTACTTTCGCTGGAAACTCAAAGTCATCACTCGCACCGTATGGCTTCACCGCAATCTCTTGTGGATGTTCCTTAAGGAAGAAGCCAATGATCGGAACCATGGCGAGTGAGGCTAGCCCCACGGTGATTGAAATTGATTTCCAACCAAAACGCATTGCGAGATGTGAAAAGAGCGGTAAGAAGATCAGGTTTCCGGCTGCACTCGCAGCTGTAAGAATTCCAATGACGATGCCGCGGCGCTTAACAAACCAGCGATTGGCGATCGATGCGGCAAAGACGAGGGCCATCGATCCGGTACCGCCACCAACGATCAATCCCCACAAAACCGCCAGCTGCCATGGTCGATTGATGTACTGCGTCGACCAAGCACCCACTCCTACAACCGTGAGCGCAACGATCACGACTCGTCGAATTCCAAAGCGCTCCATTAACGCTGCAGCGAAGGGGGCGGTGAAGCCGTAAACCAGGATGTTGATGCTGATTGCAGAACTCACCGACGAGCGGCTCCAGCCAAAGTAGTTTTGAAGCGGTTCCATCAGAACAGATGGGGCGGAGCGAAATCCCGAGGTAGAGACCAACGTTAAAAAGGTGACGCCAGCTGCAATCCACGCGGGATGAATTTTCTTCATCGGCCAATCCTACTTGGGGACGGCTTTGAGAGTATTCTCACCCGCATGGCAGATGTCAGTTTCTATGCAGCAGCTCGCGCTGCAACCGGGGTTAGCAGCGTTCAATTAGCGGCGACTTCATTAGAGGAACTCGTAACAGAATTATCACGAGCGTATCCAAAGCTCGCGCCGATCTTGCCAGGGTGTTCTTACTTACTCGATGGCGTTGCTTGCAAAGATTTAAGCACCCGCTTTTCAACTACAGCGAAGATTGATGTATTGCCTCGTTTTGCAGGCGGCTGACGTTAGCCGCCGATTGCTGACATTGGACGAACCGGCTGAATAAAGTTTGGTTCGTTAATTCCGTGGCCAGGTAGCTTGGCAGCCACGGTGGCATGAAATGCTGCAACTAATTTCTCGGTCTTTTCGCTGTCAGTGAGTTCAGGGTTGCGAAGCACCGAACGAAGATCGGTTTCACTCATCGAAAAGAGACAGTTACGGATTTGGCCGTCAGAGGTAAGTCTGACGCGATCGCAGGATCCACAGAATGGACGAGTGACGCTTCCGATAATTCCAACTGTGGCATCGGTGCCATTGATATAGAACTCTTCGGCTGGAGATGAACCGCGTTCATCAACTGGTGTGAGTGAATATTTCGCAGAAAGTTGTCCAAAGATTTCATCTGCGGTGACGAGATCCGAGCGGCTCCAGATTCCACCTGCATCCAGCGGCATCTGTTCGATAAAGCGAAGCTTGAGGCCTTCGGCCAGAGCCCAATCGAGAAGTTGTGTTGCTTCATCATCATTGACGCCACGCATCAACACCGAGTTAATTTTTACAGGTGTCAGTCCTGCGGCCTTTGCTGCAGCGATGCCAGCGAAGACATCATCGATTCGATCACGGAAAGTCATCTTCTTAAAGCGCTCTTTATCCAACGTGTCTAGCGAAATATTGATTCGCTCTAAGCCTGCATCCACAAGTGGCTGTGCAAGTTTGGCAAGCGCCAAGCCATTGGTTGTCATCGACAATTTAGGAGGATTCGCAATCGCAGTTATTCGTCCAACAATTTCGACAATGTCTGGGCGAAGCAGCGGTTCGCCACCAGTCAGACGAATCTCATCAATACCCTGAGAAACAGCAGCCTCGATCACTGCAATGAGTTCATCGGTCGTCAGAAGGCTTTCGCTGGGAAGCCAAGCCGCGAAGTCATGCGGCATGCAATACGTGCAACGGAGTGAGCAGCGATCGGTAAGAGAAACGCGCAGGTCGCGGTGGACTCTGCCGTAACTATCGATCAATGAACTCATGCGCTATTAACCCATTCATCTGTGCCATCTGTAAATACTTGGTATTTCCAAATGGGCAACTCTGCTTTGACGGTATCGACTAGTTCCATACAAGCCGCAAATGCTGGACCTCTGTGTTTAGCCGACACTACCACCGTAAAAGCGCTCTCGCCGATTGGAATAGGGCCATAGCGATGGACCGCGGCAATATGAAGAACATCGTGCTTGGCGGCTACTTTGGCGCTTAATTCAGCAATTACTTCGGCCGCCGAAGGGTGAATTTCGTAGCTCAATGATGCAACCGACTTGCCGCCATCATGGTTGCGGACATCTCCGCTAAATACCACCATGGCTCCAGCCTCATTGCTCAGGACCGCCGCTTCAAGCGCGGCTCGGTCTATGACCTGCTCAGTTACTTGGGCTGTGATCATGTCCATCAATCTGATCGTGTACATGAGATGCAAGCTGTGCGAGTACTACCAACCCATCTTTCACTCCGCCAGGAGAACCAGGCAGGTTGACGATAAAACTTTTCTTAGCCACTCCAGCTAAACCACGCGAAAGGTCGGCGGTAGGAATTTTTGCACGGGCAAAGGCGCGTAGCGCTTCGCTCACTCCCGGTAACAATTTTTCAATCAGTGGCGCGGTGGCCTCTGGCGTTACATCGAGCGGTGAGACCCCGGTGCCGCCAGTGGTAACAATGAGATCAATCCCCGCTTCAACGGCTTGCGAAATGACTGCGCTAATTTTTTCCTGATCGTCAGGGAGGATATGTTTTGCGCTGATCTCATAACCCTGCTCGATAAGTCCTGCCTGCAAAATCTCGCCAGACTTATCTTCGTAGACTCCAGCCGAAGCACGATTGCTGGCAGTTATAACAACTGCAGTTCGCTTCTCGCTCACTAGCGAACCCACGCTCCGCTACGTCCGCCATCTTTTTCTTCGACTCGTACATCGGTGATGGTTGCGTGAGGATCAAGCGCTTTGACCATGTCGATAATTGTTAAAGCTGCGATGGAAACTGCAGTGAGGGCTTCCATCTCTACACCAGTCTTATCTGCGATCTTCACGAAGGCCGAAATGGCAACGCCATCGCTTACGACATCTAGATCTACTGTAATTTTAGAGATCGCTAATGGATGGCAGAGTGGAATAAGTTCTGGCGTCTTTTTTGCGCCCATGATTCCCGCAATACGTGCGGTAGCTAAAACATCGCCCTTAGGAGCTTTGCCGTCGGCAATCAACGCGAGGACTTCGGACTTTAAGAGAACTTTTCCTGATGCACGAGCCGTGCGAACGGTGACGTCACGGTCTGAGACATCGACCATGTGGGCTTCGCCCTTTTCGTTGATATGCGTTAGGCCATCACTCATGGTTCAATCGTAATGGAATAACGAAAAACTACGAGCGGAAAGCGCTCTGAAGCGGCTTACGCAAGGTGAAGATGATTGCCATCGCGATCGCCACAAGCAACACGCTCAGCGCATAGGCGGTATCTGGATTGACGTTGAGCTCTTGGTAGATCTGCATGGTCCATGTCTGGGTAGTCCCGGGAAGTGAGCCCGCGAACATCATGGTTGCGCCGAACTCCCCCAGGACTCGAGCCCAGGCCAAGACAACTCCCGTGATCACGCCGCTTCGGGCCTGTGGAATGGCAATCAATCGAAATACTTGAAAGTTACTGGCTTTATCAATTCGCGCAGCATCTTCAATCTCAGCAGGCAATTGGCGAAAGTGAGATTCGCAGATCAATACCAAAAAAGGCATCCCGACAAAGACTCCAGCAACGATTACTGCATAGGTAGTGAATGGCAATTGCCAGTGCAACGAACGATAGATCCATTGACCGATTAAGCCATGGCGATCAAGTAAACCGAGGAGTGCTAGACCAGCGACGGTTGGTGGCAGCGCAATAGGTGCTAATACCACTGGGCGAATTAGTGCAGTAATACGACCGCTACTCCTGCTCAGCCACCACGCGAGTGGAATTCCGAATAACACGCAGAGTCCTAACGCAACGACTGATGTCCAGAGCGTGAGCCAAACAGCGGTGAGAGAACTATCGCTACGCAGCGCTGAGAAGAAATGCGACCATGGGACTTTGATAACTATGGCAAGGATCGGCGCAGCGATGAAGAGCGCGCCACACCACGCTAGAAATCGAGTTACCGGGTCAACGCGTTTCACTGAGTTATTACGAATCCATTCGCAGCTAGGAACTTGCGAGCATCATATCCAGTGAGGTAGTTATAGAACGTTTGTGCCCAGTGGTTCTTGAGGGTGCTTGGCTGATTGCTCAAACCGATCTGATACTGGGTCGATGCAGCAGTAGTGTCGCTAAAGCTTATGGCCCGCAGTTTGGTTGGGTTTGCGATGACATCGGTCTTGTAAACCAGAGCAGCATCAACCGAACCCGCTAGGAGCTTGGCGAGCGCATTGGCATCCGAACTTTCCAGAGAGACCGGCGAGGTGGTGACTACGCCATCGCTTTTTAGGGCTGCATCTGCCGCAATTCCACATGGCACGGTATGGCCACACTGAAGCCAGGTGACTTTGCCATTGAGTCCAGCTTCGGTTGTGATCGCGGAGCTCTTTGGCACAGCAATGACCACCTGGTTAACAAGGTAATTTTTTGGAGCGGAAAATTCGGAAACCACCGCGGTCATATCTGGCACATCGGCGGATGCAAAGATATCTACCGGAGCGCCAGCGTTAATTTGAGTTGCAAGAGTGGTTGACGATCCATAGGAAATCTTCACGTTCACGCCTGGGAATGCCGCCTGAAATTTGGCAGCCAAAGCGGTGTAGACCTTGGTCAGGCTGCTCGCTGCGTAGACGCTCACGGTATGCCCGCTAGCTGCGGTAGCCGCAGGTGCGGTGATTGTGGTGAGCGCGAGCGAGAGGGTGGCGCAGGTGGTTGCCATGACTGCTAAGGATGGGAATCGAGTTAGTTTCATGGCTCAATGGTGGGCTAGCCACGCTCAAGCCCGCCACTTAAACGCATAACGCTTTGCTGAGCCGCCGATCAGCTTCTATAACGAAAGCCTGAGAATCTCGGGTAGCAGAAAATAGGGCCGCTGATATGCTTTAAATCACTTAATGAGTAGCACTTTTATCATCCAAGGAGGATCTCATGTCTGAAGAGAGCAACCAAGCTCGTTTAGCGCTTCGTTCCATTTGGGAGACTCAAGAGAGTTCGCTCGAAGAACTTGATGAAGAGTGCAACCCTAATCGCGTCTGCAAGAACATGAAGGAAGTTACCTTCGAGGGATTTGCTGAGCAAGGTCAGGATCTCAAGACTGCATGGCGTGAAAAGCTCGAGCGCGAAGGCAAGCTTGCCGGACCTGGAAGCTCGCTCAAAGATTTAGTTTTTGGTAACACCACTAAGTAAATGACCACCGCGACATCCTTTGATGATCTGACGGTAGCTACACTCACCGAAGAACTTCGTACCGCTGGCTATATCGCCGATCGCGGGCTTGCCACCTCACTCCTTATTTCGATGAAGTTGGGGCGTCCAATCCTGCTTGAAGGTGAGGTAGGAGTTGGAAAGACGGAACTCGCTAAAACAGTTGCAGCGCTCTATGGCCGCAAACTTATTCGGTTGCAGTGCTACGAGGGAATCGACACTCACCAAGCTCTCTACGAGTGGGATTACGCCCGTCAGATGCTCGCTATCAGAACCATGTCGGATTCTCAGAAAACCGGCGACGATGCTGCGGTTGATCAACTCTTTGGCGACAAGTATTTGATTGAGCGCCCACTCCTTGAGGCAATCAAGGCTGGTGATCAATGCGTCCTTCTTATCGACGAAGTTGATCGCGCCGATGATGAATTCGAAGCCTTCTTGCTAGAAATTCTTTCGGATTTCCAAATAACAATTCCTGAAATTGGAACCATCAAGGCTAGCTCGCGCCCCATAGTTATTCTCACTTCTAACCGCACCCGCGAACTGCACGACGCGCTCAAGCGTCGTTGCCTCTATAACTGGATTGGCTTCCCACCTGCTGCGCAAGAGTTGGAAATCGTTCAATCGAGACTTCCAGGTATTGGTGCTGCACTTGCCGCCAAGGTTGTTTCTGCTGTCAATACTCTGCGTGAAATGGAGTTAGAGAAGACTCCTGGCGTGGCTGAAACCATCGATTGGGTTGCCTCACTCGATGCAATCGGCGTCAATGAACTCACCGAAGAGAGCGCAGCGCAAACTCTCGGTGCCGTTATTAAGGGACGCGACGATCTCGAGTTCGCAAAAAATAATCTCTCGGAGATCGTTTCAGGTCTGTAACCCCCGTGAGCGAGGTAGCGGCCGAATTAGGCTTTGACGAACTCTTCGTGGAATTTGCCCAAGAGTTACGTGGAGTCGGTCTCGTCATTGGCTCGGACGATGTGATCTCCTTCTGTGCTGCGGCAGCCGAGCTCAACCCTGCAGATGCCATGGATATTTACTGGAGCGGGCGCACAACCCTTGTTCGCAGACGCGAAAACATTGATGCGTACAATAAAAAATTCCAAGAATTCTTTCTCGATATTCGCGATGATGAAACGGATGTACGCAAAAAGAAGATCAAGGCTTCGGTTAGCACCACTGCAACTCTAGAGGTCCCGAATGTCGAGCCTGGTGAGCCAGGCGATGGCGAAGAAGAATCTAAGATGGGTCTTGTAGCTGCTGTTAACGATATTTATCGCAATAAAGCCTTCTCCGAGTGCACTCCCGCCGAACTTGCTTCGCTTCGCAAGATGATCGCGACCTTGCGCCTTGCTCCGCCCAAGCGCCGTACTCGCAGGTTTCAATCAGTTGATAGCGGCAAGCGGATCGATATGCGAAAGATGGTCCGCCAGAACATGCGAGCTTTGGGTGAACCACACGAGATATTTTTCTCAAAGCGCAAAGAGAAATTGCGTCCCGTCGTTTTTATTTTGGATGTCTCTGGATCCATGGCCGACTACTCGCGAAATTTATTGCAGATGGCTTACTCGGCCCGCAGGGCAAACCAAAAGGTTGAAGTATTTTGTTTTGGCACTCGCCTCACTCGCATCACTAAGTATTTGAGCAAACTCAACCCCGATGAAGCGATGGAGTTAGCAGGCGGCTCGGTTCTCGATTGGGATGGTGGCACTCGTATCGGAGATAGCCTCAACACCTTCCTGCGTTCCTACGGTCGCACACGAATGGGACGCGGGGCAATAATCGTGATCTGTTCTGATGGGTTAGACCGCGGTGATCCAGCCACCCTTGCTAAATCAATGGAAGATCTTGCGCGAGTCGCTCATCGAATTGTCTGGATGAATCCCCACAAAGGCGACATTCCTGATTTCATTCCCAATGCCATGGGCATGATGATCGCGCAGCCATTCATCGACCAGATTGTGTCAGGACATAATCTACGAAGTCTGGAAGAATTCAGTCGCAAGCTCACCACCATCCGCTAAAGGAGCACTCATGCAATACAGCGTCTCATTGGTCGCCGAGGGCGATCGCGAAATCACGCTTCAAGAAGTTGTTGCGCTAGCCGATGCTGTGGCAATTCATGGTGGGATCGCATCTGGCGCCGGCACCTACGGCTACGGCGCACAAATTTTGATTGAGGCTCCCAACTCCGATATCGCCGTAGATATGTCGCTCGAAATCTTCGAAAATGCAGTGAAAACCGCGGGCTTGCCACAATGGCCAGTGCTCAAGGCCGAAACCACTACCGAAGATGAAGAGTGGGAATCGATCTTTGAAGAGGCCGAGCGCGATCTCGGGGCACAAGAGCAGTGATCAGACTCGGCTCACTTGCCGGCTATCCCTTTGAAGGTCCACGCGCGCTAGCGGGCTGGACTCCCCCAAAGATTGCAGCTGTCTACGCAATCATGTGTCTGAATGATCCTGAAAACAAGCCACAAGAGTTCTCAATTATTTACGTAGACCACGCGGACGATCTCAGCACGGTCGGATTTCCTTTTAAGCATCCGCGCTCAGCAAAATGGATTGCTCGGGCTGGTAACAAGTACAACCTGCACGTCTGTTGGTATGAAATTCTCGGCGGTACTGCTCGCCATCGCGAACAGGTAGTCGGTGAATTGTTGGCGGTCTATCAACCTAGTTGCAACGATGAAGAGTACGAACAGGTCTGGAATGACGAATGGATCGGTGAATACTCACATGCATTCACCGATCCATTGCAAACTTCGCGCGATCCTAACGCGCAAAAGCGTCTTTAAAGTACTTAGTCGATCTTTGCGCCAACACCTTCGAAGAGGCGTGAGCGGCGAGTTCCCATTGCTGGGAAGTTTGGCTTGCGATCCTCTGGCTCAGGCTCTGGATCTTGGGCATAGGTAGCGCCACGAACAATGCCTTCTGCGAAGGTGTAGAGCAGTGGTAGCGCGCCAGCAACGACATCACCTGTGGTGTTGATGCGGTTAAGACCGGGCTCGATAATGTCTGCATCCTTCTTAATTTCCCAGACAAGATCCGCTGCCTCTTCGAGCTTGTCGGCAACAGCCTTGAGCTGGCGACCAACAATAAAGAGATAGATAGCTAAACCTGCGATCAGCGCAACAATGTCAATCACGCTGAAAATCTGTAGACCCTTCATGAACGCACCTTTTCTAGAACGCGACCGAGGAATAAGTGATGCTCAAGACCTTCAGCAAGAACAGCGTCTACGCCAGCGGCAGTCACATCGATGAGATGGGTATCCGCTGTGTTGGCCTTAGCTGCTGCCAGCGTTGCCTTGATCTTTGCCACTCGCTTATCGATGACTCGAACGAGTACAACCAAGATGGTGAGTAGCGCCGCTACCGCGACCACTACAACAGCACCCAGGATGTCAGCCCAGAGCCAGAGTGTGTGAACTTGTGATGACATGATCAGCCTCCCAACTTCTTGCGTCCGCGGTTGAGCCCAGCAACAATCGACGTTGCATAAGCAATGGTGGTGTTAAGACCCTTGAGACCAGAAGTGTTGACCACTGCTTGCTCGAGGCCGCTATTAATTCGTTCTGCTTGTCCACCGATTCGGTGAGCAAGGAGCAGGATTGGAACTACCAGAGCTACAACAACAAGAACCACGACAGTTCCGATGATGTACCCGAGGAGCCACCCGCTATGGCCGCTAAAGTTCATTGCGTCTCCCTAGATCGATTCCGCGAAATCGCGTACAGGCTTCAAGCTAGCGTTCACTGAGTCAACAACTGGCTTTACGGTTGAGGTCTTCTGGACGATGACAGCGACTCCACCCTCAAGGGCGTCGAGTGCTCCGACAACAGCGCGCAAGTGAAGAATCACGCGGATCAGTCCGAGCGCCGCTGCACCGATGATGAGTACTGAGAGCCAGAGTGTAAATACTGCTTCTTGTGGCATTTTCTCTCCCCTTATCCGAGCAACTTAGAAACTGGGCCGGCGTAACGAACTGCGCCGTTGGCAACATCTGCGATGACCGCATCGGTGGTCTTAAGAAGATCTGGTGTGGTGTTCAGTTCACCAATCAAGGCCACGCCACCGGCAAGAGCATCATCTGCTGCGCCGCGAATACGCTCTAGTGGTCCGAGTACTGCGCTCAGCAGTGCTAGAAGAACTGGAACGATGACTATTAACAGAACCAGGTTTCCGATTCCCCATAAACTCATCTGATTTTCCTCTCGTCTCTCTTACTTACTATCGGCGCGGAACAGGTTGATATGGCATAACCAAGCGGGAGTAGACACGGCCAACTGCACGCTTTGCTACGTTAATACCGATCTGAATACCGCTAGCCGCCTTTGGACCGCCTACTGAATTTGGATCAAGACCCATCTGGATCGCCTTCATGCGAGCCTTCATGCTGTTTGCGGTTTGACCGACTAGAACAGCAGTTACATCTGAAACGAGGCCGCGACCAAATTGGGCAGCAGCTCCAGAGATGGTGAGGTCGAGTGAAATATTTACTTTTGTTCCCGCACCGCTTGGTGTGAGCGAAGCTGTGAGAAGCGCTTGTGCTTCACCACGGCCCTTGCGATCAGCACCTGATGCTTCAATGATGATGACCTTCTTGGCGTTGTCACGACTAGTGACTTGAGCTGCTCCGGCGAATTCAAGCTTGACCGGACCGGCTGAGATAACAACGTCGCCTTCGTAATGATCTTCGCCCACCTTATTAGTGAGGTCGGCTCCGGGAATGCAGGCAGCTACCTGCGGGACGTCATCGAAAAATTTCCAGACCGCATCAATCGGCTGATCAACTTCGATCGCTTGTGAGATTAGCATTTTGCCTCCTGGTTGATAAACGAGGTTGGATCTTTTTCAAACGATGCCCGGCATCCTGGTGCACAGAAGTAGTACGTGACTCCTTCATGGACATAAGGACGATTGGCAGGTACTGCATCTACTGTCATGCCGCAGACAAGATCGAGTACAGACTCGGGTTCAAGCAACGGCAACGATGTGCGTGTGGTCGATGCGGAACTCTTTTTGAATTTACCTTCAGCGCGAAGTTTGACGAGTTCGGCAAGAATTGAAACAGCCATCTCGCGGTGTGAGGTATGACCCAAATCGACACCAGCTGGCAAAGTAATTGTTGAGAGCGCATCTTCTGAGAAGTTGCGATCGCGAAGATAGGCAAAGACTGCTTCCCCACGCTTGCGCGAAGCGACAACACCGAGATAGACCGGCTTCTTAGGAAGCGCGATTTCAACTGCATCTTCGTCGCCATGGCCCTGTGTTGCAACAACAACAATGCTCGACTCTTCGACCATCTCGCTCTGGAAATCAGCGAGATCGATAAGGTCAGCGTTCCAATCGAGCGCAGTCAACAGCGATGTAAGGGTAAGCGCCATTGGTGAACGACCAACGATGGTGACTCGTGGTGCAGATTGAACAGGCTCTACATAAATTTGTAAGGCGCCTTCGCTCTGACAATTCATCGGCACTGTATACACGCCTTCTGGAACGTGAAGTTGCTCTAGCTCTTTCTCTTGACCAAGCCAGATTAATCGAGCGCGGCCCTCCTTCAATACTGTCTTCGCTTCACGAATGAGAACTGGCTCTGCGCACGCGCCACCAATCCATCCGTATAACTCACCATCTTCGGTCACGATTGCACGTGAACCGCTCTGGCCAGATGAAGGGCCCTGGCGCCAGACGACAGTTGCCATGACAAAAGATTCTCCTCTTTTTGTCAGTTCAACTGCGCGTTCCATGACGCCAGCTCCCTCAACAGCCTTGTGTGACATGGTGATTAGTCGCCGCTCCGTACAGGTGGCATGCCATAGACATCGTTACCTGTTGTG
>Ga0208742_1000446_pt1 | contig 15250 bp, 19 predicted proteins | sample CryBogCBH28Sep08_FD_184601 | JGI IMG/M metagenome (GOLD analysis project Ga0208742, IMG submission 184601) | Freshwater microbial communities from Crystal Bog, Wisconsin, USA - CBH28Sep08 (SPAdes) (version 2) | ecosystem: Environmental > Aquatic > Freshwater > Lake | place: Crystal Bog... | reverse complement strand
CAACGAGCGATTAAGGCTGTAGCCTGTTTTTTTGTTTGTATTTGAAATAAACATGGCTTACCTCAAATCAGCAGAACTACCGTCATAAATCAGTGTTTGAGATGCGCCACCAATAAACGTGATGACGTCGTAAGCGCCGCTTGTGATCGTGCCGCTGGTCAATGGAGCGACAGCCGATGGAAACTTGAACGACGAACTCCATGCGTAGGTGCGTGCGCTGGTGTCTCCGGCCTTCAAAATGAATTTGTACATTGCGCCCTCAATGATGTTGCTGGGCGTGCCAAACGTCACCGTGATGGCGTTGGTGACGGTCAGCAAGGCAATTTGACCTGTTGTGGCCGCATTGAAGTTGTACGTCGATGTGGTCGAGACAGTGCCCGAGTTGGTGTAATACGGCCTTGCTTGGCCAGAAAACAACCCGCCCGATACCGTGATGCCCGACAACTGAAATTGCGTGCCGTCATAGACCAAATACACCACGGAGTTGGCCTGCAATTGGCCAGAAGCCAAAGCGGTCAAGTCGGTATTGGTGATGTTTTTTGTGCCCAGCCCGTTGACGTTCAAAGTGGACGAGCCAGTGTTGGCGTTGGCCACCTTCATTTGAACTGCCAAACCTGCCGTGTAAGCCGACGGAGCCGCGCCCGTGGGGAATGTCACCACGTAGGCGTTGGCCGAGCCGGAGTCCACCAAATAGTTGGCATAGTTCAACGGGTTGTTGAGGAATGCCGCAAGCTGGTTGAAGTTGGTGTCCAGCAAAGAAAGCTGGATGTTGCCACTCTGCGTGGCAAACGTATTGGTCGGGATGAGTTGCGATTGTGCTGACATTTAGGAACCCCACAAAGATCGTTTTTCGTATTGCCACATGGCACTTTGAATTGTGAATGCTGGCGTCGTTGACGTGATGGTAGCGCCAAAATATTTGCCCACCATAGATACGTCTTGTCTGAACCATGTGTAGCCCACGGCAAGCCACCCAACTGTTGAGAAGCTGGAGTTTTGCCAAGTCACCACAGCGCCTGAATTGTTGACCCAAGTGGCCAGCGACGACGAGGCCACGGTGTAGGCTTGAGAGTTGATCTCCGAATCAATCGTGACCGACAATGACGACACACCCGCTGGCAACACGGTTTCAAGACCCAGCTTCAACACCTGTTTGTCTTGGTACGGCACGCTCTGGTCGTACAGCTTGGTTTGCATTTTCCAAGAGACGTTTGTCGTGGTGTTGTTGAAAAGCTGCGTGATGTTGCTGCCGTCGGACCCGTACAAAATGTCCACGCCGTTGATGTTGTCCGTCCAAACGTATTTGAGCGTTGAGCCTTGTGAGGCCAAAAACCATTTTTTGTCAAAGTACACCGCCAGCACTGGCCGTGAACCCAGCGACGGGTCGTTGTACGTAAAACAAAACGCCAACACAAAAATGTTGTAGACGTAGCAAGTGCCAGCGGTCACTGGCTTGGTAAAGTCAATCAGCGAAAAAATGCCGTCAAGGTTTTCTGACGCTTTGCGCGGTGTTGCGCCGTACAAGCCATAAATGCCCGACTTGTTGGCAAACCAAATGGCGCGGTAGTACGGGTTGATGGCATACGTGAGGTTTGACCCAAGCGACGCCGAAATGTTGGTGTTTGAAAAAACTGTAGAGCCTGACGATACAGTGACGTCGGCAATCACGTTGATGCTGTCGTCGCCAAAAAAGTACAAAAAGTTGTTGGCTGCCAACAGTTGGTTGATGTTGCTGGTCAGCGTCTCGTCACTAATGATTGTGTTGCCGCCTGCATCGGAGGTGCTGAAATCAAGATAGGACGCTGGCGCGGAATAGTTGATCGTGCGGCCACTGGAAATCCAAACACGGCCAGAAAACGAAGCAATGCTTGTGCCGCTAGACGGCGCAGCGCTCAGGTTAGGGGTTAGGGAATACCCGTTGCCGCCAGCACCCGTGAGCGTGATGGTTGGCGCGGTAACGTATGTGCCGCCCGAGGTCACAGCCACGGTGACAACGCCAAAATAACAAGTAAACGTCGCGCTTGAACCCGTGCCGCCCGTCACTGAAACGGGGTTGCTGGGCATGGCGGTGTAGTCGCCGGGCGAATAGATTGTGAATGCGGTGATTGCGCCCGACGTGCCCGTGGTGGACACTCGAAACTGCGCTGCCGTGCCTGCCGTGCCGCCGCTGACGGTCAAAACGTCGCCCACGGCATATCCGCTGCCTGCTGCTGTCAAAGTGGCGTTGACGACCCCAATTTGCACCGTGGCGGCTGCCGTGCCCGAGGAAAAGACAACCGTGGGTCGGCCAGTAAAGCCCGTGCCAGCCTGCGTGACGGCGATCGACAAAATGGTGTTGTTGATTTTTGAGAACGTCGTGCCGTCCCAACTCCAATACCCGTTTGTGTCAATGATGAGAAGGCGCTCGTTTTTCCATTGGCAAGCCTGCGTTGCATTGCCTGACAAAGTGCTCGGCGCGGCAATCGTGGTGATTGTGTAGGGCGAACTCATTTGAATCTGGTACGCCGCGCCAGCGGTGGTGGCCACAAACACATACGGCGTGCCGTTGATGTTGTAGGGCTTGTAAAAGTACCCGCTGCCAGTGTGCGTGGCAAGGGTGGACGACGGCGCTGGGACGACCTTGGCGTTTGCGTATCCGATTGGGATGACGTTTTCCAGCCAAGCAAATTCATCGTCTTTGATGGCTTGCCGCGCTGCCTGCGTGTTTATCCCTCCGAATTCCCGGAAAACTTTGTGTTCTTTTTTGTCCTCACCGGGGATTTTGGGGATGCTTGGCATATCAGTTGTACGGATTAGGCATTAAGCGGGTAAAGACCTGATTGATGGCTTCTCTCGCCTTCTCTTTGTACTTTTCAAGGTAGCTTTCTGCTTCTCCGTAGCTCTGTTCTTTTTCTTTGGCTCGAAAACAAGCATAGTACGCCACCGTCGAGGTGAATGGGTATTGCAACTCATCCACCGTGGTGTCGTCAACCAAGTCTATTGGGATGTAGGAAATGTCCCACTCCGACGAGTAAGTTTGATCCGGCACGGGCTGAATGTATACAGTGCCCGAAGATGTGCCCATGCGTGACATGGCCGCTGGGCGAGATTGGTTTGTCACCCACACCCTCATCTTTGCATTGAACTCAGTCCAAGGCATTTGAAGAAGGGGGATGCGCGATTGACCCCAAATCACGGTGATGTTGAGCACATCAAGCGCACGCGCACCATACGAAGACAGTGCGGTGGTGATCGGGTAAGTTTCTTGACCTTGTGTCAGGTTTACAGTGACTAAAGAGCGAAGGCATTTGGTGTCGGCGGCAATCCGTTTACGACCATCGTTGATGTACGTATTCAGTTCAGCGTCTGACCAAAAGTTGGCGTTTGCATCATGCAGCAGCCGTCTGCACTCCGTTCTGTAATCTGACAACATGGTTTGCTTTCACTTTAGGCCGCCATTGACGCCATTTTTGACATGAGGTTTTGCGCCGGGGGATTAACTACTCCCCGAAGCTCCGGCTGAGTTTCCTCAACCTCGGCCTCGGGTTTCGTCACAGGGGGTTCCTGCGGTTCAAGGTCTTCTTCGGTGTCCCGAATTGGCTCTTGCACCATAATCTTGCCTTGCAAAAACTCAAACTTGTCAAGACGCTCGTAAGCCTCTTTCAAACTGCCAGAGTTGGCTGCCCACCCTAATCGAATCATGTGTTGGGTTTTATCTTCAACGCCATATCCGAAGATGTGACGGGCAGCTTCGATTGAGCATTCCACTAGCTTCCCATCGGGAAACACATGGTCAACTCCATCGTAGCGATCCTGAAAATCCGACCCACTGTTATTTCGGACAAAGATCACGTTTTACTCCTTGGTTTATTGATGCGCCTCTCCTTGAGGCTCCTCGTGTTGTGCAGGTTCTGGCTCTGCTTGGGCTGGCGCTTCAACCGGGGCAGAAGCCACGGCTGGAGTCGCCAACTCATTCAAGAGCTGCCAATCCCCTGCGGAAAACATCACTTGCGTTTGGCCGCCGTTGTCCAAAACTTGCACAACACGGTCAATGATTTGCTTGATCTGTTCCATTTGGCAGTCCTTGAATTACAGAGGAATCAACACAACAGTGTCAATGTTACCGCCCAAGGCCAAAGTGCCTGTAGGAGTAGACGTTGGCGCAGCAGTGGTCCACTGGAATGCGGGGACGATGCGGGTTGTGGTCGTGGTCGAGCCAATTTGCTCATGCAAGCCGCCGTCAACAATGGTCATTGCAGAAGCAACGCCAGATGAGGTGGTCACAGTGCCATAACCAATACGGGGTGTGAACAAGCCAGCTTCGACAGCGGGGTTCAGTGGCGCGTTGGTTTTGCTTGGAGCCAAAGGCTGAGACACGATGGTGAATGCAGCGGTGTTGTCGGTCAAGTTGGCCGAGCCGCCGGACACCGACGACACAGCGGTGGCAGACAAGCACGCCACGGCGGTGGCAGCACCAGACGAGCCAGCAGATGCTGAGAACGAGATGGTGGGCACAGCAGCGTATGCAGAGCCGCCTTCGGCCAATGTCACGGCAGTGATACGGCCAGAGAAGTTGGTCGTGTCAATGGTGGCCGTCAACACAGCACCAGAAGCGCCTGTATCAAGCGGGTGAGGCTGAACGGTGATGGTAGGTGCGGTGATGTAACCAGCGCCTTGGTTTGTCATCACCACGGTGCTGATACCGCCGCTAGACAAGGCCGACACATAGCCAGTTGCGCGAACGCCGCCAGCAGGAGGATCGCTAAACACCAGTGTGGGTGGGCGTGTGTAGCCTGTACCAGCAGTGGTCACGGTCACGGTGGTGCTGATCGCGCCGCCCACAACCACGTTGAACTTGGCAATCGTGCCGACCAAAGAACTCTGTGCGCCAGCAGCCGAGGCAGTGGCAATCACATAGTTGGTTTGTGCGGTGTTGGTGGTTGCAGCGGGGTAGATGCCGTTGGGGTAGCCAGAGCCACCGTTGGTCACGACAGCGCCAGCAACTGTGCCGGAGATGTTGACAACGCGGTAGTTGAAACCGTCTGACGAAACAATGATGGTGTCACTGTTTGCAGGGGTTTGATATGGCTTCCAAGTTTGAGTCACGGGGTCATACCACTGCACGGCAGTGTATGCGCCCAAGTTAATCAAAAATTGGCCAGCAGGGATCTGGTATGTGCCACCAGAGTGCAGCGTAATTGGGACGCCAGTGAAAGCAGAGCTTTTCAGGCCGGGTCCAAGAATGTTCAATCCCATTTTGTTCTCCTTAGATGGTCAAGCTGTTGAAACCTGTCACCCGTGTCATTGCCTTGGGCTTGGTAACAACCAATTCAGCCACGTTGACCAATGCGCCAACATAGCCTAATTGCCAGTTGGACAAGGTGGATTCAAAACCAGTGAACGCAAACGATGCTTGTTCATGGATGTACAAGTTTGCGTAGTTGCTGTTCACAAAATACATAGTACCTTCTGGGCAGTATGGATCTGGAAACACGGGGATGCCAGCAACCATTAAAGCGCGGAAAGCGGTTGAAGGACCGTTGCTGTCAAACGCAAAGCCCGAAGGTTTGTTGGCGTCGATCATGTAGGTTTCTTGACCCACAAAGTCTTGTGCTAGCAATGTCCAAGTACCAAATCCGCACACAGCAAATGTGGGCAACTCAGCGCCGTTTTTCACAGTGCCGGAGATGTACTGCAAGACGTTTTGGCGTGTTGGGTTGGAGTTAGAGGCGTTGTACACCTTCGACTTCCACCATGTGTTGGTGTTGCGGTTGATGTTGCCGTATGTCACCAAGTTTGTGCCGTCGTCGATAGCGCCGGGCAAGCCAATGAACTGTTGGTTGTTGCTGTAGTTGTTGTACAGCGCGGTGGCCATTGTGTCCATTGTGGCGTTTGTAGCATCGTTCATACGAGCTTCAATCAATGGCACAACTGCGTGATCCAACTGCACAATACCTTCCATGCCCAAGAATGGGATAGGCGTGATGTTGAGCTTCAAGTTGAATTCAGAAAGGTATGCACCTTGCTGCAACGAAGGTTGGTTGAACGCGCCGCTGTAGTCAGACCACTGGCTGTTCACAAAGGCCGTACCTTGAACGGGCACAGAGACAGACGACACACCACCAACGGCAGGCTGAGAGTTACCAATCAGCGCAGCAAGCAGCGGGGTGCTGTTGTACAACTGCACAACCATTTTTGGCACGAATGCGCGGCGTGTGACATACGTCAGTTCCTGCGCGACACTTCCCGAAGGAATAATTCCTGAACCCAATACGGACATGATTTTTTCTCCTTAAATTTCGACAGTGAAGTTTCTTTCCCCCGCCCCCCGCAGCAGGGAACCCACCTCACCGTCTACAAGAGTGGGTTTTTTTGAGATCATACGAGCGTTTTGCCTTGACGGATGCTGTCAATGATTGAATACGCTTCGCCACGCGACCACTGATTCATTGCGGTTTGGCCACCAGCCTTCATTTGATCCATAGGTCCTTTTGGCAAGGAAATAGGGGTCATGGTTGAAGGAGTTGGAGCGGCGCTTTGACGTTGCATACGGAAAAATTCCGCAGCCGTGTCGTGTGATGGAATTTGTTTTTCTACCATCAGCTTTTCGATTTGGTCAACTTCATCTTTTTTGAAGCCCTTGTCGTAAAGCGAAGAACGCTTGTTCATGATGCCGTCTTCAACTTTCTTTTGCAAAAGTTGCTGTTCAAGGCTTGCAACCTTGTCAATCAAAGGCTTGGCCATAGTACGCATTTGATCTTTGAGGTCAATCTCAGGGATAGGCGTGTTGGGCGATGCAGCCTTTGTCAAACGCAAAAACTGCTCCCGAGTTTGCGGGTTTTTGGCCAAAGAATCAGCCAAAGAAGCAAGTTCTGTGATTTGATCGACGGAATAATTTTCGAGCGACATGATGGTTCCCCTGTTTCAAAAAATTAACGGCTCTTGCCGGGTTTTACAATGGTCATTGCGTTTTTGAAAGCACCATAAGGCTCTTTAACTTTGTCAAAGCCGCCAAATTCGTTCATTCGGGGAGGATTGACAACGGGGCCATTTTGTTTCTTGTTGTCCAAGGGCATACGCATACCTTTGGAAGATGGTTCGAGATACTTGGTAGTCATGGTGGTTCCTTACATTTGTGGAGGCATGGGAGGTGGAGCAGACGGCGCGGCCATAGCTTTCGCTTGTGGTGAGCCGCCGCCAGCTTGAGGCAAATTCTGCATCAGTTGCATGATCTCGGTGGGGATCAATCCTTCTGCCTTTTTCTTGCTTGCACCGAACTTGCGGGACAACGAAGACAAGGCATTCAACAATGTTTGGCCTTCCTCGCTCTCCGAACCATACGCTGCCAATGATGATTCCAACAAATCCATAGCCATTGTGATGTTAATCATGGCTGATTGTTGCTGGCCTTCCATTGGTTGTGGAGTGGCCATTGGCGCGGTAATAGGGGGAGAGTTGCCCTCTGCTTGGGCAGATACTGGATTGGGCTGTTGTTGGCTCATGCCACCGCCCCCAGCAACAAGTTTCATTAGATCGGGGGTCATGCTGACAACACCATGTACCAGTTACCCACTGTGCCGTTGTAGCTGTGAGCAATAAAAACGGCTGTTTTGCCTGCGCCGACTGCGACGCCAGTGGCCGTGGCCACGTCGTTGATGGTGTCAGTGCCGGAGCCAAAAACTTGCAGGGAGTTTGCGCCTGCGTTGCGAACAATGACTTGTGAGCCGATTGCGCCAAGTTTGTTGGGCGTAGATGTGACGGCTGGCAACATCACCGAGTCATTGCCGCTTGCAACGGTTGACACTTTGTTGAATTGCGCCGTCAATTGTGTTGCGCCAGTTTGACCGCCACCCGCCAAGGCCGTGATGCCTGTATCGGTGTTGGTTGCGGCTGGCGCAAAGGTCAAGTGACCAATTTGTGGTGGCGATGCTGGTGTGGCAGACATTGGAATTCCTTTGTTACAGAAACCGAACTTTTTGTATGACCCCTATTTTCATACAAAAAGGCTGGTATTCCCAGCCCCGGCAATCAGCCAGCAAGAATTACTTGCGACCTTTGCGACCTTTACGACGTGCCATGTTGCACCTCCTTAAAAAATGGTTGATAAAACGGGTGGATTTAGCGGCATTTCAGCCGCCGCGAATTAACGCTTGCTCTTACGAGCGTGACGCTTGGCTTTACGCATGGCAGGTTTCCTTGTCCATAAATGCAACCGGGCATTCTTGGCTGTCCCGTTTCACCAACCCCTGTTGACCGCAATATAACCTTTTTTTCAGGCTTGTCAAGGCTTCTTCTGTGCCGCCTGCGCCGCCTGCGCTTTTGCAGCCTCGGCTTCTTTTTTCTCAATCTCTTTGAGTTCTTCAAGAATCTCTTGTTCCATTGGCGGGTGGATCAGCTTGACAAACATGGAGCGCGTGATGGCTTTGGCTTTGAACAACTCTACGGCGTCGTGTTTCAAGTCTTCCATGAACACGGGGCTGGATGAGTGGGCGTCCACCTTGACCATGTAATCTTTGGTGAATTGCTCTGAAATAAATTTTGTGCCGTCGGGCATTTGCAACGAATCGGGGTTGTGTTGTTGATCCAGTTTCAAATACTTGGTTGCCAAAACTTCCAAGGCGTCTTCGATGACAAGTGCGCGTTTCTTTGGGCGCGACGATCCAAGTTTTGCCAGTTCGGATGCGTGGCCTCTGGAGCGCACACCGCTTTCACCACGTCCTGACAAGACGTTGGTGATGCCTGACATTTCAGAAAACATGGTGTCGATTTCTCGGATTTCTGAGAATGTATCGGCGGGAATTGTGGGTCTAAATTGTTCAACTTTGGCTCCCATATCTTGCGACGAAAGCACGCCGCCAACTCGGTCAAGCGCAAAATTCTTTTCGTCCAATAAACCCATCCAGCCCGTCAAAGCTGTTGGTGGTGACACTTGGCGATCCAACAATTCTTTGACTTGCTTCAAGCGATGCTCACGCAAGTCTTGCAGCTTCATCAAGTGCTCAACTTCCGAGTAGCCCCAAAAATAATCGGGCGCTGGGTTCGGGCAGATTTGAATGAACGGGTGTTCGCCGTGGTAAAAAAAGTTTTCTCTGTCGTAAATGCACACGCTGCCCGACGCCATTGTGACCACTTGATAATCGTTTGCGTCGTCGTTCCATACCCATAGCTCCTGCATTTCGACCAGTTCTTCGGAAACCTTTGGGCGGTACATCAGCGACGACTGCAACGGCGCGTTGACGTTGCCAATCATGTTGGGCTGGAATTGGGATGTGATGATGCGCTGCACGCCAGCCGACATTTGCACTGTCTCGGACTGCGTGGTGCTCACCCGATCCATGATGGACTTCTTGTTGGGGTGAGCAATCAGATCACGCTCAAGTTGAGCTTTGGTTGTGTAGTAAACGTGGACAAAGGCTTCTTGCTTGTCCAGTTGGGTTTGGTCTTCACGCAGCACGCCAAACGATTGTGGATCAACAAGATACGGTGTAGTGTCTTTGTTGCGCTGGATCAGCTTGATGAACATAGAGTTGTACACCAGCGCCCAAACCACACCTTGGCCAAAGTTGACGTCAGCGTTTGAGTCAGACCACTTGTCGTTGAGCCTGCGAATCAGTGGACCGATCTTGGCGTATTCATCTTTGTGTCGTTCGCCAGCGCCGAGGATGATTGAAAAGCGCGTGGTGTCGGCGGCAAACAAAAATGAGGCCAGCGTGTCGATGTGCGGGTAGACCTTGTTGTACTGCGCGGGTTCGGCGTCGGGTCCAGCGCCAAACAAAAAGTACGAGCGAAGCGTGTTGTATTGGGCGAGGCGGTCTTGGCGCGATACAAGGCACTTTTGCGCCAAGTCGGTGTAGAGCAACTCTCGCTCAATCGGGTTTGATGGAATTTTCATACTTGTACCTTCGAGTCATCTTTGGCGTGGACAACGATATTCTGCCTCCAATCGGGCAACGTCTGTTTAACGTCCGTCATGTTGACCGTGGGCGTTGCGCCAAGGTTTTGAGCTGCTTGGCCAGCGCCTTGTTCGGGCAATTGACCCCAGCCGCCACCCATGCCAACGCCGTATTTTTCACGAATGGCGTTGTTCAATTGCTCCATTTGATTGACTTTGTTGCTGTCAGGGCGTTTTACCGCTGCTGTGCCATGCTGATTGCTAATGTCAGTCATTTTGTAATCTTTGGCAAGCATTTCGAGCGTTTTGTCAATGTTTTTTGTCCTGTCGGACGTTTTGATGCTTGTCGGGGTAAAAAACCGTCTTTCAACCGTGGTGCAACCCTTGGGGCACACGCCTTTGACGCTTTCAAACGCGCCGTGCGCCATACATAGCCATTCTTTTTTGACTGCCATCATTTTCTCCACAAAAATTTGGGCATTTTGCCCTGTAACGGTTGATTTACGACTTTGGAAAGGCTTGCGTTGGCCATGTTGACCCTAAATTGCTTTAGCGGCACGGGTGTTTCGTTTAAAACAAGCACTTTTCTGTTGTTTATTCGCTCAATTCGCCAGTATCCGGCCTCCCATTCAGGGATAAACCGGGTCAAGCGGCGCTGCAAACCCACGTTCACCGCCCTGTTGCCGTGGGCAACATTCCACAAATTTTGTGGGTCGATCTGAAAATGCCTTGCCAAAGTCACCAATGACAGCCTGTTGGGGCTGACAACTTTGCGCTTTTCGTCCAAGCCGCCCGATACCGGGATGATGAGGGACAACAACCACTCTCTAATTTGCTTTTTGGGTAGCATATCCAATGGCTTTCAAGTAAGTTTGCACTTGGGTATTGGCCACGTTTTGCGGCATTGCGCCGTCGGCATTCTGTGAAGCGCGTGTCACACCCGACTGAACAAGGCGCAGGCGCACAAAGTCAATCCAAGCAATGGTAGCCAAGCACATGGCCACGGCTCTATCATCCTTGCTGCGACCCGGTGCGCCCAGCGTGCCGTCCTCGCGCACCACGTTTTTCATTTCGTCAAGGCAGTCAGTGGATTTGATGGTCAGCAAGCCGCGCTCAAAACAATCCTTCATGCCGTTGAACATACGCTCTTTGGTGTCAAAGGTGGTTTTCCAGTGGTATGCGCCGGGCGCTGAACTGATGGTGTCGGTGCGCTTGTACAAATAGTTTTGGATGTTGGACAACACATTGAACAAGCCCGTGTTTTTGGAAATGTTGGCCTCCATCGCGGCAATGCGCTTCAGGTTGACCATCTCCGACCACACAGCTTGGCCGGGTCCGTTGATTTCCAAGTTGACCATGACATTGGGACCGTAAGCGCCAGCAAGATAGCACAGCACCCAAGCAAATTGATAAGTATTGCACTCGGTAGTACAGAACTCAGCCACCTGCTCAATTTTGTCTGCGTAGCACCGCAGCACAACGATAGCAAAACGATCAGCCCACTCAGAAGACCCGTAAGCAGGGTCAGCCCCAATAACATAGTAGCCTCCGGTTTTAGGCGAATCCCAAATCTTGAGCGTGGCCACTGAGGGCTTGCTTTCTACCAGCTCGGTGTCTTGAAAGTTGTCGCCCAGTAAGAATCGGTAGTAATCTGGTTTGAACTGCCGCGCCAGTTTGTAGCGGTCAGTGATGGTTTGCGAAGAAAAGAACTGCGACCCACTCATCACAAAAGCGTATTGCTCGGTGGGCGGGAATTCTTGGTACATCATGGTTTCGTCTTTGATGACCTCGGCCATCTTCCAGCGCCACCATGCAATTTGTTCGGGCGTGATGTCAACGTCGTACAGTTGCTTGATTTCCCGTGTCCACGTTCTTTCTTCGGTGGTCAGCTTGCCGTCCCAATAGACTTTGTAAATGGGCGACTCTTTTTTGATTGAATAAAACTGGTTGCGCCACCAGCCAACAAAAATGGCCTTTTGCGTCTTGGCGTTTTTGGCTGTCTCCCACATATCGTGATAGACGTTGAAGCCTCGGGCGGTGGATTCCCACAAGTACAGCCGCTTGGGGTTGTGTTCAGCAAGCGACGCCTCAAGCGACGCAATGCCTTCCTCGTCGCCCCACGATGACGTCTCCGTGGCGTGCATAAACATGATTGCCTTGCCTCGGCCTAGTCCACCTTTTTTGCGAGTACCTGCAACTTGATAGACCATGCGAGAACGATTCTTGAGAACCAGTTGCGTCCGGTTGTGAGACTCAGCAGGAATCTTAAACTCGGCAGGTAGACCGTCCATATACATACTGAGCGTTGATCGGAACATATCGCGGTTATCTTCTGTGTCCGTAACCAACGTCCCTTGTACGCCACCGTACTTATAGTGCCAGTAGAGATCAAGTGCGAGAGAAATTGTCGTGATGCCAAGCTGTCGGCCTTTGAGGATGACGAAATAGTGAATGTCATTTTCAAGCCCTTTGGAAATTTCTTCCATCAGATAGGTTTGTGTGCCCAGCAACTGGCTGCCCAAAGAAACAAGGCCGTGCTCTTTTGTCTCAACTTTCAACGCCTTGCAGAAGTCGTAAAAGTTTTTCAAAGGAAATTTCATTGAAATACCACTGGTTGAATGATTAGCTTTTCTCGGCCTTCAACAATCACGGTAAAGAAGTGCAGGCCGACGTTGTGACGTGAAACACCCTTGGAGTCGGCAAACATCTCCAGCAACGCACGCAACGCGCATTGACGGTATTCCTCTTGCTTGTCCATTGTCTCGACTGTCATATATCAAACGCCCTCATGTTGAGTTTGACTGCCCTATCGTATTTTTCCCGAATCACGATTTCTTGGCGAACCAGCTTTCTGACGGTCTTGAAAAGGTGCGTGCGCGTCCATTTCAAATCGTTTTCAGCCTGCCTGCGCCATCCGGCCTGCAACGTCGCAGACCCATCGCAGTGATGCAGCATCCACCAAATCAGTCGGTAGTCAGGTGCACCCAGCGCCTGCAATGACCAAATCGGTGGCCGTTTTCCCTGTTCCATATTTACCCTCCAACACGACTGAGGACTCTGGTTATGTTTATCCAATTCGGATTAGACCGACAATTTAATCCTCATGCGTGTTGGATGCAGGCCGTGGATTCGCACCACGCTCGACTGAGCTTATGAGACTCGCCGGGTCACTAGACCTGCCTGCGTAATCCTTTATTCTTCTACCTTGGCCGATTCAGCCTCACCAGCCTCCTCGACCCTCATCCCCGCAGAGATCATCCCAATCAAGTCATCCTGCGACGCCACCTCGGACGTCAGCACCTTAGACCCGACATAGGCCAAAGCCCCAGTTTTGGTCGATGCACGCACCAACCAGTTCACACCCTTGTCACTCGTGACCTTATAAACCCGTTTTGCCATGTTTTCCTCCTGTTTTTGATCCATTGGCAGGTCGAATTGTTCACGCGATGTTATCCTTTGTCAAGACCTTTTTTAGCCGGGTGCTCGTAAGTCCTTGATTTATATGGGGTAAGGGCTGGAAACACGATTTTTCTTTGGGGGGAGTTTCGTGGGATCCCCCGCTTACAAAGGGGTCAAAACCCAATTGCTCCAAGCCGTACCGCGCCGCCGCCGCGCCTAGCCGCACCGATTCGCCCAATGCCCGATTCGCCCTAGTCAAACCGCAAAACCTAGCATCCATGCGGGTTAGCGCGTGATTGTCAGTGGCCCATTTTTATATTGAGAGCGCGAGTTGGGGGGCATGTCACGCTCTTTTAGACAATTGAAAGCTATCCCGATTCGCCTTCTTTCGCTCTCTCTTATGGTGTCTATTGATTCGGCATTGAATGAATGCCCGAATCTTGGCCTATGCTTTCACTTTGTAGTCATTGGGCGCGTTATATAGGGGTTTGCTGGGTCTGCTCTAGGGGCTTGCATAGTAGGGCTTGCACTTTGTAAAGAATGCCAGAATTGTGCAAGTATTCAAAAAGCCGCTAATTGTGTTCTATGGTTTTAAGGGTTTGCCCTATTAGGGTATAAAGTGCCTTTGCTAAGTGATTGATTTTTAAGGGTTTTTCAAAAGCTGGCACGATTCTATTATGCTATATATATGAGAATACCGAAAAAATGTAGTTCTCAAACGATCAAACGATCAAACGTATAAGGCCACGTACAAAGGCCGATTAAGAGCGAAACAATGTCACAATCAGTTTATGATGAAATTACTGCCTCAATCATTGAGCAACTAGAGCAAGGCGCCGCGCCGTGGGTTAAGCCTTGGAAAGCCGATAGCAGTGCAGATAAAAACATAGTCAGCCAAGCCCCCTACAAAGGCATTAATCGCTTGATTTTGGGTATGTCTTCAATGCTCAAAGGCTATTCAGTGCCCGTTTGGGCGTCATTCAAGCAATGGCAAGAACTGGGCGCAACTGTACGCAAAGGCGAGAAGGGCACAAAAATTGTGTTTTTCAAGCCCACGCATACAGTTAAGGATAAGGCCACGGGTGAGGAAAAAAACGTATTTGTGCTCAAAGCTCATTGGGTTTTTAACGCCCAGCAAGTAGACGGCCTAGTGGTTGATGCGCCACTGGTGACGCCACGCGAATTCAATTCAATTGAGGCCGCCGAAACCCGCATTGTCAAAACTGGCGCCACGATCACGCATGGCGGCGATAGCGCGTTTTATATGCCCTCAATGGATCGTATTCAGTTACCCAATAAAGCGGCTTTTGAAAATGAGGCCTCATACTATGCCACGGCTTTTCACGAATTGACGCATTGGAGCGGCGCGAAAAGCCGCTTAGATCGTGACTTGGATAAGGGCAAATTTGGAAACCCTGCTTATGCGTTTGAAGAATTAGTTGCAGAAATGGGCGCGGCTTTCTTATGCGGCGATTATGGTATTCAGGGCGAATTGAGACACGCCGGATATATCGGGCATTGGCTTAAAGCTTGCAGGGACGATTCAAAGGCCATTTTTAAGGCCGCGGCTCTCGCGCAAAAAGCCGCCGATTATCTAAACCAGCTTGACGCCACGGCTTTAGCCTTGGCCGCTTAAGTTGACACTATGTAGGGCGCGTGCGTGCCCTATGTAGTGTCAATTGACGCTAGCGCATAAGGCCGCGCACAAAGGCCGATAAGGTGAAAACCATGCAAACCAGCAAAAAACCACGCAAACCAGCAAAACCACGCTTATCAAGTGGTAAACGCTATTTTCCTAAATGGCATGAAAACATGAGCACGCGAGAATATATTGAGTCTTTTTTTAACGCTAACGCGCACGTATATGGAAACAATACGGGTTGCGAAGTTTATCTTTCACTTTTCGCGCAATAAGGGGGTTTTATGACTACAAACCAAATTTTAGAGGTTTGCGCGTTGTACTGTATCGCGCTCGCGTGT
>Ga0208742_1000443_pt1 | contig 15347 bp, 17 predicted proteins | sample CryBogCBH28Sep08_FD_184601 | JGI IMG/M metagenome (GOLD analysis project Ga0208742, IMG submission 184601) | Freshwater microbial communities from Crystal Bog, Wisconsin, USA - CBH28Sep08 (SPAdes) (version 2) | ecosystem: Environmental > Aquatic > Freshwater > Lake | place: Crystal Bog... | reverse complement strand
CGTTGAGGTCAGGGTTCTTCACCAGGAGCCACTTGAAACCCAGTTCGTCAGTGGTGATGTGGGCTTCGTCGCTGCCGGCCTCAAAGTTGAGCAGTGTCATGATGTCGGCGTCAGTGGCCAGCTGCGTTTCGCCGCTTCCCGCCTTGAAGCACAGCCCCGCCTGACCCGAGGTGACCAGATCGAGTTCGGTCTGAAGTGTCAGGGCCGCACTGGGAAGTGCAAACAGATTGTCCAGCTTGGGCGCTACCTGCTTGGTGCGCCCAAAGAGCGTGTCGCGAAGACCCACTAGGCCTGACCGTTGAGTTCGCGCTCGAGCTTGTTCAACTGGTCGAGGCGCTTTTCGAGCGACGGGTGGGTCGAGAAGAGGGACGCCGTGGTGCCAGGGGCCAACGCGGGAGCAAAGAAGAAGGCATTCATGCCCTCCGCCTTACGCAGGTCGGTGCGGGGGATGCGGCCCATGTCGCCAGTGATGTTGACGAGCGCCGATGCCAAAACGCTGGGCTTACCGATCAAGATGGCGCCAGAGCGGTCCGCCGAGAGCTCGCGATAGCGCGAGAGGGCCATGGTCAGCAGGTACGCGATCACCGAGATCACCATGGAGGCCAGCATGACGCCGAGTTCGATGGCCGCGGTGTTGTTGCCATTGTTGTTGTTATTACGGTTGCCACCGCTCAGCAGGCCGCCCCACATCGCCATGCGCGAGACCAAACCGGCCAGCATGCCCACGCCCGAAGCGATTGTCATGACGGCCACGTCACGGTGCGCCACGTGGCTGAGTTCGTGGGCCAAGACGGCCTCGAGCTCCTCGTCGCTCAGGCGACCCATGATGCCGCGGGTGGCGCAGACCACCGCAGACTTGGGGCTGCGCCCGGTGGCGAAGGCGTTGGGAATGTCGGTTTCCGCCACACCAACGAGGGGCTTGGGCATGTCCGCGAGCAGGCACAGGCGGTCGACGATGGCGTGGAGTTGGGGCTCCTCTTCTGGGGTGACCACGTGAGCGTGCATGGAGAACATGGCGATCTTGGCGCTGAAGAAGTACTGCGAGAAGAGCATGGCGCCACAGAGAATCAACACGAAGGCGGTTGATACGCCGAGACTCAGGAGCACGCCGACGATGATGGCGTAGAGGACGACGAGCAGGAGGCCGGTAATCAGCATCCGGAAGTTCAGTCCGGCGTCGGATTCAATCTTGTGACTGGTGGCCATGATTAGTTTCCTTCCGTTTCGTGACTCTGGGGGAGGGCGGGGTCCGTAGCAACCTGGGCCCGGAGTGCCGCCAGCTGGGCGTCAATGCTCGAGCCGGAGGCGGCGTCAAGCTGGGCCTGAATGTCGTCGGTGGGGGTGGCGGTGAGGTCCGTCAGGGCACCGGAGGCGAGGAGTTCATCCAGCGCGCCGGAGCGAGCCTGCATGTCGGCGACCTTGTCCTGAGCGCGCTGCAGGGCGGCGCCGGAGTCGGCCATCGAGGTCGAGATTCCTGAGACGGACTCGGCGATGTGGGCCGAGGCCTCGGCGGCGGTGTAGGTGGCCTTGATGGTCTCCTTCTTGGTGCGGAAGGCTTCCACTTCGGTGGTCAGCTTGGTGGCGGTGGCCTCGAGCTTCTCCTGCTGCTCAGCGACCTGCTGGTGCTGGACGTCGAGGTCCTTCAACTGGGTGGCGATGGCCTCGCGACGGGTCAGGGCCTCACGGGCGAGGGGCTCGTTTCCCTGGGCCATGGCCTGCTTGGCCTGGTCGGCCAACTTGTCTCCCTGGGTCTTGAGGGTCTCGGCCTGGATTTCGAGGCGCTTGCGCGCGGTGGCGACGTCGGCGACGGCTCGCTTGACCTTGGTCAGGTTCTCCAGCTGCTCCTCGTAGGAGAGGTCGAGGGTCTGGCGGGGGTCTTCGATCTTGTTGAGGGCGGCGTTGGACTTGGCCTTGAAAATGGTGGTGATTCTCTTTGCGATACCCATTGGGGGCCTCCTTGTGTCTGGACTCCAGCCTATTGGCGCAGGGTCCAACCGTGATGGTTCCGTGACTTTCCAACGGTTTGCAGGGGCCGTGTCACGCCCAAATGATACGTTTATGCCTCAGAACCACGCGATTGGATAACGCCCCATGCTGAACATCGTTGATCCCACGTCGACCATCACCCAGCAGTCGGCCCCATTCACTCTGGTAGGGAATCGTGGGGTCCTGCACAAGGACAACCGCATTGTTCGCCACGCTGACGGTGACGACTGGATTTACTGCATCACCAACGCCCTCGAGGACCCCCGTGAGTTCATGGCGCCGCGGCACTACACCGACCTGTTCTTTCTGGACGAAGCCACGGCCCTGGCCGCTGGTCACCGTCCGTGCGCGCGGTGTCACCGCGATCGCTACGCCGAGTTCGTGACGGCGTGGGAACACGCCCACAACGGCAAGGCCTTCCAGGCGCTGGCCATCGATGCGGAACTCAAGAGCGCGCGGACATTTCGCGACCGCCAGCGAACCTTTCGCGCCGACGTCACCGCCCTGCCGAGTGGGGTGATGATCCGCACCGAGGGGCGGACCCAGCCACTACTCCTCGTGTCGTACACGCCGCGGAACAAGAAGGGGGACCGTGCCGGCAAGGAACGGTGGTGCGCCTACCCCTGGACTGCGCACGGCTACGGCCTCAAAGAGCCGCGCCCCGAGGGCATGGTGGAGGTCCTCACACCCAAGCCCATTGTGGAGACGATTCGCCACGGGTTCGTGCCGGGACCGACTCATCCGCTGCTGGCCTGGTAATTAGCGCTTGAGCTGGCGGTCCTGCTCGTGGGCCTGCTCGGCGATTTCCTCACGGTAGTCACCGAGGGCGATGCTGAGCTTCTCGTCGGCGAGGGCCAGCATGCGCAGGGCCAAGAGGCCGGCGTTGGTGGCGTTGTTGATGGCCACCGTGGCAACGGGCACGCCACGGGGCATCTGGACGATTGACAACAGCGAGTCCATGCCGTCGAGTCGGGGCTGGGCGACGGGCACCCCGATCACGGGGAGGGTGGTGAGGGCGGCCACCATGCCGGGCAGGTGCGCGGCACCGCCGGCGCCGGCGATGATCACCTTGAGGCCACGGCCCTGGGCTTCCTTGGCGTAGGCGACCATGTCTTCGGGGGTGCGGTGTGCCGAGACCACGCGGATTTCGAAGGGAACACCAAAGCGGTCGAGCACGTCAGCAGCGGCCACCATGACCTCGTGGTCCGAGGCGCTGCCCATGATGATGCCGACGAGGGGGGTGGTGCTGGTCACAGGGTCTCCTTGGTGCTCGTCCCGTACGCACGGGCGCTCTCCCATGCTGTCACTTTTGCGCTGGCGACGTCGTCACCGAGGACGGTGACGTGGCCGAGCTTGCGGCCCGGTCGCCAGGACTTGCCGTAGTCGTGGACGGTCGCGCCGTCGATACCCTCGGCGGCCGCAACTGAACCGGGCGCATCGGCGCCCACCACGTTGACCATGACAACGGCGTCGGCCAAGGGAGTGGTGGGGCCCAGGCCCTGCCCCGTGACGGCGAGGAGGTGATTGACGAACTGACTCGTGGCACACCCCTCAATGGTCCAGTGACCCGAGTTGTGAGGGCGAAGGGCGATCTCGTTGATGACGAGCCCCTCGGGGGTGACGAAGTACTCCACGGCCATGACGCCGACGAGGTCGATGGCCTGGGCGATGGCGGTGGTGAGGTGCTCGGCCTGTGCGTGGATGGCCTCGTCAAGGGCGCAAGGGAACTGCACCTCGTTGCACATGCCGTCGGCCTGGATTGTGGTCACGAGGGGGTAGGTGACGAGGTCGCCGGTGACCCCTCGGACGACCATCTGGGCAACCTCGGCGAGCAGGGTGACCCGCTCTTCCAACACGACGGTGCCGTTGGTGAGAAGGTCGCGCACCATCTGGTGGGTCTCGTCGCGCGAGTCGGGGAAGAGCACGCCGCGTCCGTCGTAGCCACCAGTCGCGGCCTTGACGACGGGCGTGTCGCCCACGAGGTCGAGAAACTCGTCCACCGCTGAGGGGTTCTCGGCGTCGAGAACGAGAAACCGTGGCACCGGCAGGCCCCACGAGGCAAAGGCGTCACGGGCCACGGCCTTGTTGACGCTGTGGGCAAGAGTGAAAGAGGACGGTCGCACCGTGACGCCCTCAGCCTCGAGGGCCTGAAGGGCGGGAAGCGACACCAGTTCGTGATCAAACGTGATGACGTCGCAGTGGGCGGCGAGCTCACGCAGGGCGTCGAGTGAGGTGGCCTGTCCGAGGTGAACATCGTCGACCAACGGCACGGCGCAGTCGTCGCGGTTGCTGGCCAGCAGGACGAGGGACACACCGGCGTCGTCGGCCTCTTCGGCCATCATGCGGGCCAATTGACCCGCACCCACAACACCGACGCGCGGAAGGAAGGTCACGACCTCATTCTACCGTCATCAGATTTTCGCCCCACCTTGTCTACAATGAGCCCAAGGAGTTTTTCTATGAACCAGTTGGCCAGTCTCTTGTCTCTCGCTCTCGGCATCGTGGCGATCACCATTGGCGCGCAGCGCGCGCTGCTGAATGAAGCCATGGCGTCGGTGGCCGAGCACCTCGGCGTGCCCAAGCAGAACTTCCGCATCCTCGGCGCCCTGCAGGTGCTCCTCGCGATTGGCCTTCTGGCCTCGCTCAAGGGACACAAGGGTGGCCTTGACGTTCTCTCGATGATCAGCGCCGGTGCCGGCGTGATCGTCTTCGGCCTGGAGCTGCTCGCCTCACTGCGGGCGCAGAGCTCGCGCAATATCTTCCTCGGCCTTCTGACGCTGGTCGTGGCGTCGGCCGTAGTGCTGATTCTCCGTATCGCGGGCTAACTAGTTCGGCACTTTGGTGTGCTTGAACTCATTCACGTCAACCTGCTCGGCCATCATCGTCACCAGTGACGAAATGATGGCGGTGGAGGCCACCCCGTCCCCGGTTGGCGGCTTCATGTAGCGGACGAAGGTCGCGTCGTTGTTGACGACGAAGGTCGGCACCCCGAACGCTTCGAACTGAGCCATGTAGGCGAAGGACTCACCCAACACGTCAAAGGGGCGACGAGTCTCGAGGTCGTCGATGACGTCATCCATGTCGACACCCAGGGGCGCGAGCACCTCGGTGATTTGCTCAATGGTGTTCAGACGAATGGCCCGCTCGTGGCGAGCGCGGAAGAGGGCCTCGTGGGCATCGAGAAAGCGGTCGGGCTGACGGTCGCGGATCGAGGCCGACACCGCGAGTGCGAGGTTGGCACTGTCCTGACGGGGGTCGGCCCACACGTCGGGGGCACCTTCAGCGCGGTGACCCTGGCCCATAGTCCAGGGCACGAAGGTGATGTCGAAGTCGGCACCCGCGCGCAGGGCCTCCACCACGTGGAGGTGGATGTTCTTGGCGAAGGGGCAGCGATAGTCGTAGGAGAGGTGGAAGGAAGTCACGCCGTCCAGACTAAAGACCCGTCGTGTCGGGGTATACAGTGCCGCGTTAGCGGCGACGGGGCTCGGGAATGTCGTAGCCGTCGCGGCGGCACTCGTCCTTGTAGGAGGCCGGGCACCAACGGCAGGCGTTGAACGACGGCGTTGGCGCGAAGTTGCCCTCGGCGTGGGCCTTCTTGATGCGAACCCAGGCCGAGGCGGCCGCTTCGGCGCGCTGCTTGGGGAACAACTCGGCGGTCGACTTTTCGAGGGTGACGCCGGCGGCGATGTAGAGGAGGCGGACGGAGACGGGCATCTGTTTGATGTCCTCGGCGTTTTCGCAGAGGGCCGCGTAGAGGGCCGAGTTGGCGAAGGCGCTGGTGACGTACTCGGCCTTCGGCACCGATCCGGTCTTGTAATCGACGATCACTAGGTTGCCGTGTTCGTCGCGGTCGAGCCGGTCGAGGATGCCGTAGAGGGGCGCATCATTGATTGTCTCGCTCAAGGCAATTTCGATGCCTTCGAGTTCGCCGACGCTTTCGAGGACCACGGTCGTGGGGTCTTCCATCGTGAAGTAGGTGCGAACAATGTCAGTGGCGTCGGCGACCAGCTTGGTCTTGAGAGCCTCGTCGAGTTCGAGGTCGGCGACGACATCCTCGGTGAGGATGCGCTCGTCGGCGATCTCGAAGAACAGGGGAGAGAGCGCGGCGTCAATGGTGCGCTCGTAGGAGGGCAGCTTGAAGAGTTCTTCGAGCAGGGCGTGGACGTAACGACCCTTGACGCTGGCGTAGCTGGCGGGCTGGCGCATCTTGCGCACCGCGGAGTACTCGTACTTGCGAGGGCATGACTGGAAGTCATTGAGTCGTGAGGGCGACAAGGCGCGGGGTAGTGGGAAGGCGGCGGGGTCAAAGGACATGTTCCCAATGTAGGGCGGGGGTGTGACGTGGGGCGGGAGGGGCCACAATGCGCCAACGTCACGGCCAGCGAGTTAAATGGAGAAGTGAAGAAGCGCGCCGTAGTGACCACGCAGGGGAACCTGCAACGCTCGACGCAGTGGGCGGGACTCAGCACCGGCGACCCGGTCATCGTGAACGCCGAAAAGGAGCTCCGCCACTCCTGGGTCTTCGTCGCCCACGTACGCAACCTCGCCACCGAGGAAGAGTGGGTCGAGGTGCGCGGTGGTCGCAGTGGTGAGATGAAGGGTCGCAGTTTTCGCTGTGATCTCATCTACCCACCGACCGCCAAAAAGGGCTCGAAAGTCGTCGGCCTCTCCTACGCCCAGGCGCCCCAGCTGCCGCTGGGCTAACGCTGCGCGTCGACCGAGTTGACGTGGGGCGAGAGTAGGACGTAGAGCACGCCGGGGGCGCAGACCGCCACCGCGAGTTCGAAGTAGTGGGCGACGCCGATGTGGCTCGACAGGGCACTGGCCACCACAATGCCCACGGGGCTCATGGCAAATGAGACAAACCAGTCAACGGACGAGACCCGTCCGAGGAGTTCTCGTGGGACTTCAATCTGGAGCATCGACTCCCAGATGGTGCCCCCGAGGGGCATCATGAGGCCGGCTACTACCGGAAAGATCATGACGATCCAAAAGTTGCTGCCGATGGCGAAGGCCAGGGCCGACGCGGTGCCCAACGTCCAGTAGGTCCACATCCGACGCACCCGGCGACGCGGCATTTTCAGGTTCGATGAAAGGAGGCCACCCGCGGCGCCGGCCACCCCGAAGAGGGCGAAGGCCAGGCCTACCGTCGACTTGGTGTCGTGCAGGGTGACGCGCAGGAAGTAGGGGATGAGCACCGAACTGGGGAAGAAGACCAGGCCATTGACGAAGGTCACCACGATGAGCGTCCACAACATCCACGGGGCTCGGCGAACAAACAAGAGACCCTCTTTGATCTCGTGAGTCATTGATGTTGTGGCGGTGCGTTCGATCGCTGGTGGCACCCGCAGTACCGCGAGTGTCAGGGCCGAGAGCGCGAAGGTGGCGGCGTCAACCCCAATCGCCAGCGAGGTTGACACTGACACCAAGAGGCCCCCGATGGCCGGCCCGAGTGTGTTGCCGAGCAACATCATGGCCACGGGCCGCGCTCCGTTCATGGCCGGCAGCAGTTCCTCCGGGGTGATCTCGGGCACCAGCGCCGAGAAGGCGGGGGTGAAGACGGCGTCAAAGGTGCCGAAGAGGCCACCGAATACCAGCAGGTCGATGAAGTGGAGGTGCCGGGTAACGACGAGCACGGTGAGTCCCGCGGTAAGTACCCCGCGACCGATGTCCGACCAGAGCATTAGGGCCCGCCGGGGGAGTCGATCGACGAGCGCGCCACCCACCAACACGAACAGCACCATTGGAACGATGCGGGCGGCGGTGAACCACCCCAGCTTGGCTGCGGAGTGGGTGGTGTCGATGACCAAGAGTGAGAAGGCCACGTTGGCCACGCCATCACCGAAATTTGAGATGGCCTGCCCCGAGAGCAGGAGCGCGGGGTTGCGGTGAGTGAAGAGCGTCAGCAGCGCTGGCTTGGTGGCCACTCGGTCAGTCTACGAATACCGCCGGACCCGACGGGGTCGATGTGCCTCGGCGTATGCCTTGTTGGCGCAGTGCCTTAGAGCGTGACGCCGCAGAGCGTCGTGTGGCCGAGGGTTCGCGCCAGGTTGAAGCGCCACTGACCGTTCTGAAACTCCCAATAGGAGAGATTGGTGGCTCGCCCCACGTGGGCGTGCACGACAACCGCGCCGTCGGCGAGCGGAGTCACGCTGGTGGCGATCCACTTCGGGGGGTAGGGGATACAGTGCCCACTCACCGTAGTGAAGGCAGCTTTCGACAGTGCAGCCTGCGTGTGGTGATCGAAGGCGTCGTAGGTGGCGATGACGTCGCGGTCGTGCCAGGTGTAATAGAACTGCGTGACGTCCGCCTCCAGGACCGGCGCACTGAGCGCGGTCTGCTGCGCGGCGGAACGATTCGCCGAAAGGGTGCCACCCCACACCGCGAGTCCAATCAGTGCGGCCACGCCGACTATGAGTGCGGCGACCAGCAGCCACGTTTGCGACGAGCGAGCGACGTTTGATTTAGAGGTCACGAAAGCTCCGTAATGGTCGTTGGGGTGATGGTGAAGCCACGGCCCGACGGCAACGTGCACGTCGTGCCATGACTGAGAACGACACACGTGATCGGTGCACCCACCACGTGGGTGGGGGCGAGGAAGGTGGGCGTGCCGAGTCCGGCGTTTGATCCGCAGTTGATCGAGCGGCAGACGGTGATGTGGCCGGTGCTGGTCATGACGACGTGCTGGGCGAAGGTGCTCGAGGCGTATTCGCAGTAGATGGAGTGCTGGGTGGAGCCAGTTTCAGTGTCGAATTCACACGACACCTGCTGGGGCGAGGCGTAGAACTCGTAGACACTGCCCGTGGCGTGCACGACCGACGTGGTGTGGTGATGGCTCATCCGCACGCCTGCGGCAACCAAGAACAGTGCCACCATAAGGGCGAGCGATCCCCGCACGACGAGGCTCCCTCGCCGCTTGAGTCCTGGTGTGGTTGACGACATGGCTGGCTCCCTTGCAACGCATCGCCCAGTCTAAGGAGCGGGGCGTCGGTGCGGTGGATTACGCGACGAGGTCGCGGTCGGCCGTGAACTCGAGTGTGAGCCAGAGGTCGTGGGGGATGGTGGCGAGTTTGGCGAACAGCATCCGACGCACGTCGTCGGACTGCGCCACTGTCCAGGTGATGGGCACGACAAAGTCGATCTCGACGTAGAACTTTCGACCGATCTTCGTCATGCGCATGTGGCGGTCGGTGAGACCAAAGGCTTCGGCGACCTCGACAAAGGCCGCGTCGGCCGCGTCCACGAGAGGTTCGTCGGGCACACCTTCAATGAGCTCAACGAAAGTACGGCGCACCATGCCGGCGGGTGGTCCAACCATGATGAAGCAGGCTGCAATCACCATGACCGGATCGACGTAGGGCGCCAACCATGCGTAGCTTGACCCGTGCAGCAGGCGAGCAATGGTGAAGGCACCGAAGATCGCCGCACCGAGGGCCGCGCCGGCGAGCCACTGCAGCGCTTCAGCGCGAACGAGTTCGCTCCGACGCGCGATGCGGCGGAGACGCCACCACACCAGTGCCGGGATAAAGGTGGAGGCAATGGCGTAAGCGAAGCCCCAATTGTTCGGCAGCGCACTGCCGCCACCGACGATGGTCATGATGGCATTGAAGATGGCGTAGGCGCACGTGGCGAGAAGGGCCACACCCTCAATACCGATGATGAGGGGCACCAGCGCTTCACGTCCGTAGGGGAAGCGCTCCGTCGGCCCCGCCTCGACGAGCCGCGACACGCGCGAGGCCATCCAGGTCAGCAAGATGCCGAGGAAGGTGTAGACGCCGTCAAAGAGGATGATCTGCGATCCCGAGACGATACCGATGGCAATGGCGGCAATGGCGAAGGCGAGCCCGCCGAGGAACGAAATTGTCAATGCCCGCCGTTCCTGGCGAAATTCAATTTTCTTTGCGAGACGTTTGGTTCCGCTCACGATGCACCTCAGTTGTCTCTCCCCAGCCTACGGGGCCCCTTCGGTGTGGCGGTTGTCAATGGGTCCGCCGCCGGGTCAAAACTGACTATATATGTGCAATAACCTGAAACGGTGGCCAGCAACCCGCGGCCAACGAAGCGGAGCGAGGGCTCCCGCCACCGGCGGAGTGACAATTTTGTTGCAATTCCCCAGTAATGACGCTTTCGTCTAGTTCCTTGGGCAACGGTCACTGACAGTGTGATCTGTACGAAGGGAATTTACGGTGGCAACCACGGCACGCCTAGCGCGACGGTAGTCACCATCGCCTAGTTGCTTCAGACGCAATGCAGAATCCCCGCTCCGGAAGGAGCGGGGATTCTGCTTTAAAGCGTCAAGAAGTGGTTAGTGTCGCCACACTTCCAACTCATTTGGAATCTCGCTTTCGCGTATTCGGCGCTCAAGACCTGCACCCTCGACTGGTTTCCAATCACGTTCAACGATGTCCAGGAGGTCGTCGTCGGCGTTGCCACCCAGCAACGTGATGAGGGCCGGAATGTGTTCGGCGCGCACGACTGTGATCCATTCGTATTCGCTGTCACCCGGACCGAGATCATGACCCTCGATGACGAAGTCTCCCTCGTCGTTAATGGATGCCCAGAGACTCATCCAGATGTCACCGTTGGTTCGTGCCTGCAGGCTGAGCATTCGTGCCATTCCCTGCTCCTTTCGACACTCCATTGTCTCGAAGGGGTGTGACGTAAGAACTACGACTTTTGCGGGGAGCTCTGGGTTGACCAGAATTGTTGCGAGATGGTTGCGATGGTTTGTTGGCCGTAAGCCATTGTGGCGTTGCCATCGGTCAAAATTGCCGCGATGTAATCGTGCCCGTTGCCATGTATCCAGCCAATCGAATTCACCGTCCAATCGGTGTACCCGTGAATGGGGAGCCACCCGTTTTTGAGAGAGACGGTGGTGCCTTGGCTGACCCCACTAGTGATACCCCAATCCTCGGACGCAATGACGTTGGCCATCAGAGTTGCGGCATAACGGCGTGCTGTCGCTGTGAGTATCCCGGTGGATTCAGCGATCTGCTGAACAAGTCGTACTTGGTCCGCCGCGGTAGTTGTGGTGAGCCCCCATGCCGGCCACGGGAATCCCTTTACCGAGAGAAGTTTTTCAACGACGGTGTGTTTGAGACCAAGGCGATTGTTGTAGTTGGTGAGAGCGCTGTACCCATCAATCTTCTCCCAAAGATCCGTGGTGGCGTTGTTATCACTGTCTTCAATCATGCTCGTCGCCAGTGGTTGCCAGGTCGAAGGGACCACGCTTTGATGTGTCGCCAAAATTGTTTCGAGTACGTCGAGTTTCACAATGCTGGCGTCGTAGTGGGGTAGCGCGCCCGTCGTAAAGCTATAGGTTTTGCCAGTAGCGAGGTTCATAACGGCACAGTCGATTGTGGTGTGGTCACGAAGTTGCAGTTGTTTGACGAAGCTCGCCGTGAAGGGGTTTGATGGGGCACGCTGCTGTTGGCTTGCCCCACTGACGACGCCGCCAGTACTCGCGCTTAGGGGCGAGGCGAGAAGTGAGATCACGATTGTTCCCATTGCGGAGAGGGCGGTGAGTCGTTTCACCGGTGCGGCAATGCGGGGATTGGCCATTGGTTAGAAAGCGTTGCTATTTGGGGCTAGCCCGAAGAGCCCCCGCAACGCGTTGTACGCCGTACGGAAGGCGGCCTTGGCATTGGTGGCGGCAAGGTCATCGGGCTGGGACGCCGCGAGACATGAGGAGGCAATGTAAGCGGTGTAGCCATTGTTGTTCTGGTACAGACACGAACTAATGGCGTTGTCGTCAGCCAAGCTTGCCGTGAATGAAGCGGCCAGCAGGTTCTTCACGGAGACCTCGTCGTTGGTCGTCGTGGGCAGACTTTGCGTCTGGGCTAGTAAAGCCTGTCGCGTTGAGATGATGCTGGCAATGTCACTCTCATACTGATTCAGCGTGAGGGGCGATCCGTTGCCATTGACGACTGAATTGAGGCCCCCGTAGTACTGATTGAGCGTTGGAAGCACTGCAGCGGAGCTTGCCAAGATCTGCTGCACCGAGGAGATGAAGCCCAGCTGGGAGCCCGTTGAAGTAATCCAGCCCTGGATGGGTGTGGATGAAGGGAACGCAACATGCCCGAGGAAGGACAGCCCCCCAAAGTCGGTAGTCGCCACGACGCCCAACGGCGATAATTGGCTGGCCGATGCTGATGACGCTTGGTGCAGCGCCGCCGCCGCCGTTGTGAGCCAGTTTTGTTCTGCGTCGAGGGCGTTTTGCACCTTGGACTGCGTGGCGGCGTCCGGGTGTGTGAGGCCGGAAACCGTAGCGCGTGCGGCTCGCAGTGAGTTCAGTGTCTGGGATATGTCGGTTTCAACGGTCGTGGGGCGACCAGCGGATCCAAGCGCATTCGCGGCAGCCGCAAGGACCTGGTTCTGGGCGAGCAGCGGCTGCATGGCCGTCGCAACACGGTTGTTGTAGGAAGAACCCGACGACTGTGATGAAGTGCCAATAATGGCGAGGGTGACTCCGAGGGCCACAACGGCACAGGCGCCTCCAATGATCAGTGCCTTATTCGAACGGTTCGGCCGGTTGACGGGGGTCACCACGGGGTTGACCGCGGTGGCGTTGGGGGTCTCATCGTCCTGATACCACCCCTGAACAGGCTTCATGTCGGGTAACGGTGGCGTGGTTGCCGCGGACGCAGTCACTGGGGGAGTGGCAACGACTGGCGTCTCTGACACAACTGGTGTGGGGGCCTGGGCCTCAACGGCGATGGAGGCCCCACACTTCGGACAGAAGTTTCCGCCGTACTGGGGCTGGCCACACTTGGGGCAGTAGCCCGAGGGCATTGCAACTGTTTCAACCATGTCGGCCTCCATTGCATGTTGATGAAGATAGGTAGTAAACGCTGAATCCGATACTACTCAGCCGCTACGTGCTCCACGGGGTGAAGTGATCTCGGATTTCTGGTGACAATTTGGTGACATCGGTGGGCGCAGGCTCGGGCTGTTACTGAAAGATGCCTATAGTTATCATCAATAACCCAAAGGACCGTCATGCCACGCCGCCATTTTTCTCAATTGTTCATTTCGCTGGCCTTTGTGCTTGTACTCGTGGGTGGTCTGGTCGTGCCAGTGGGAACCCAGGCTGCACAGGGGGCACCTGGTGCGACTGCTCATGCGACAGCCTCGTCTCGATTCGGTAATCCGGTAGTCGTCGCTGGTGCGCGCTATGTGGCGCACGTAGCCCACCCAATTCAGTGGAATAGCTCGATGCTGATTTCGGGCCAGAGCAGCACCATGACGGGCGGCCAGTGCACGAGTGCAACCTTTTGCATTAATTACGGCATTGCCAATGACACCAGTGGCGCTGGTGATTACTACGGACTATTCAATGGTCGCACTTGGAAAGAGTGGTGGTACCCCGCGGGGCTCCCACAGGGTGGGGGCAACGCACCGACACCGTTGGCGTCCTGCGCAAACTCTTCGCTGTGCCTGATCGGTAACGATGGCACGTCGGCGAATTCGAATATTGCCTTTTTGCAGGGGGGTACGTATACCGAGTTCCCAACAGTCAAAACGCTGAACATCACCATTGGCTCGGTGCCATGCGTCTCGTCAACGTTCTGCCCAGCGTCAACCGCGAACGAAGAGTCGAATTTGACGTCGGCGACCTGCTTGTCGACAACATTCTGTGTTGTTGGCGGCACCTATCTCGATCGCAATTACAACTCACAGGCTTTTGTCGCGGTGTGGAATGGCACAGCGTTTTCGGACACCGAAGTTGCTGGCGACCTGAATAACGCTTCGGGAAATTCGAATGCGCCAACCCCCGCCGTCAATACGGTGTCTTGTGCCAGTTCCAGCTTCTGCGTCGCTGGCGGCAACTACGTTGACCAGAACGGTTCGTCGGAGGCTTTCGTGGCCACATGGAACGGCCGTTCGTGGTCGACCCAAGCCATCGGTGGCGACACACCAGTCGGCGCAACGGGCGCTACTGGTGCAACGGGCGTATCCGGGTCTACGGGAAGCCAGGGGTTCTCGGGCGCGAGCGGGGCAACCGGGAGCACTGGGGCCTCTGGTGCGAGCGGAAGTAGCGGTGCGTCAGGCTACACGGGCTACACCGGCTATTCCGGAGCGACGGGGTACACCGGTGCGACTGGCTACAGCGGTGGCACGGGTAGTTCCGGTAGTACGGGCTACAGCGGATTCACCGGCGCTTCTGGATCGAGTGGCAGCTCCGGCGCGACGGGTGCCACCGGCAGTTCAGGGTGGTACGCCGCAAGTATTACGGCGAGTAGCTGCGCGGCGCACGGTCGCTGCGTTCTCGGCGGCACCTTTAGCAGCAATGCCTATGCCTCGGGAACTGATGTCTTCTTCTTGACACCCGTGAGCGGCCAGTGGACCGCCTTCCCCACGGTGGGGGGAGATGCGTCGATCAACGGATTGTCGTGCCCCTCGTCATCGTTCTGTGTTGGCGTGGGCGGCTACAGCAGTTCGAACGTACCGCAACCCTATGAAGCCATGTGGAATGGCTCAACGTGGTCCGCGTGGAGCAATCAGGTGTCGAACGCCGCGGGCGGCGGCGGCGTTCTCAATTCCGTGGAGTGCACATCCTCTTCGTATTGCATTGCGGGTGGCTGGTATAACGACCAGACGGCGCAATACGGAAACTCCGGCACCGCGGCCTTTGCCACCACGCTGGATCACGGTCAGTGGATTGACCGTGAAGTGGCTCAGGGGTACAACGCATCTGACGATGCGAGCATTACCGGCGTCACGTGCGCCAATGCGCTGTTCTGCGAACTCCTGGGGACCGCGAATAGTGACGGAACATGGGGAGACAACTTTGCGACGGAACGAATAGTTCCCCAGCTCCAGAAGAAAATTGTTGTCTCGGGCTATGGCCTTGTCACCAAGGTCTCCTTCAACACGCAGATCCACATCGTGCCTTCGGGTGGGTCGGGGGCAATTGCCTACGGTTACAAAGTGCTCTCGGGTGCCTGCACCTTTACCGGCTCGGTATTGCGAGCGTCGCACCCCAACACCACCTGCACCATCATCGTCACGAACTCGGCCAACGCTTTCTACCTGGCCGCAAGGTCCGCGACCTATGCTTTCAAATTCAGCCTGCTCTCGCAGAGCCCATTGCGAGTGTTCGTCACCAAGTCGGTGTGGCCCCGTCCCACGACGGTGACACTCTCGTATCGCGGTGGGTCGGGGTTGGGTGGGGTGACCTACGCCATCAAGATGTCGATGGCGAACTCCGCTCATTGCAAGGTGCTGGGCACGCGGCTTTTGGCAACGCATATTGGTAGCTGCGCGGTGCTCGCGACAAAGGCGGCGCAAGGAATGTTCGCGTCAATTACGTCACTGCCAACCGTGCTGACGTTTCGATAAGAGCCCGAGAAGGGCTCGAG
>Ga0208742_1000440_pt1 | contig 15397 bp, 30 predicted proteins | sample CryBogCBH28Sep08_FD_184601 | JGI IMG/M metagenome (GOLD analysis project Ga0208742, IMG submission 184601) | Freshwater microbial communities from Crystal Bog, Wisconsin, USA - CBH28Sep08 (SPAdes) (version 2) | ecosystem: Environmental > Aquatic > Freshwater > Lake | place: Crystal Bog... | reverse complement strand
CCATCAAGAGTGAACCATGAAGATCGTCAGAAGTTCTACTCAGAGTTACTCTTTATTGCTCAAGACAAAAACTACAATCCGAATTGGGCTGGCCATAAGTTCAAGGAAAAGTTTGGTATCTGGCCGACCAACCTTGACCAACATCCGGCTAGTCCATCTATCAATACAATGAATTGGATTAAGCACAAGAACATAGCTTATGGAAAAATGCAGAAGAAATTATCTAGGAGAGTAGCATGAGGTTTGAAGAGTTTGCTAGGGCACACGGCTTAATCATTCGTAACGTAGTTCAAAACAGATGGGTGAAAACACCAACAGAGGATCACCCCAAATCAGACAATGGTAGTTATAAGTTCATTGGTCATGTAGGCTGGGTGCAGAACTGGGCTACTATGGATAAGCCGGCTACTTGGTTTGATGAGAATACTAAGGTGGATGGTAAAGAACGCTTTAGACAGATGCAGAATAAAGATAACCAACAGGCTGAGCTTGCAGAAAAGGCTGCCAAAAAAGCCGGCTGGATCATGCACCAAACAGTATTAGAAGAACATCCCTACTTAAAAGCTAAAGGATTTGATACAGAGAAGGGCAATGTATGGCACAAGAATGGTGAGGCTTTATTAGTTATACCCTTGCGGATCAATGGTAACATTGTCGGAGTGCAACTCATCAACAGTAATGGGGAAAAGAAGTTCCTCTATGGTCAAACGACAAAGGGGGCAACTTTTACCATAGATGCAAAGGGCTTCCCTATTTTTTGTGAGGGTTATGCGACTGGACTTGCCATCAGAGATGCCTTGAAGTTCAGCAATATCAAGTATTGCATCCACGTTTGCTTTAGTGCATCCAACATGAAGCTCATAGCACGGAACGTCAGGGATGGTATCATAGTCGCTGACAACGATCCCAACCATATTGGTGAGATCACCGCTTGGGAGGCAAATAAGCCCTATTGGATCAGCCCCACAGTCGGGGACGATTTTAACGACTTTTGGAAAAGAGTTGGAACTGCTCAAGCCAGCGCATCCTTAAGAAAGGTGGTAGATAGGTTTGTAATGTAATTCATAGGCAAAAAAATAGCCACTACTTTTGATGGTAGTGGCTTTTAAGTTACTGCCAATCTAATCTTCCCATACTTCTACAATCCTAAAGCTCTCTTTATCCGGATAGTCCTCCATGTATCCATCAAGGTAGGCTTCTTTGCAATCTTGAATGAAGTAATTTAATTCCGCCTCTGCCGATTTGACGTCATCAAAAATTGTAGGCAGTCCACCGCTAGACCAATTGTTAATCCAACCATCAGCCAAAGTTTCTTCTTGCACCTCATAACGTTTATTCATTTTAATTCCCCAATGTTTTATCTATGATGTTGTAATCTAAATCAATTCCGTAAACGTAATACCTGCGCCTATCGGTAAGTTCTATATGCTCAAACCAATAATGCGGTCTAGTGTCATCGTCATTGTCATTGATTAAAACTGCGCCCACTAAATCTAGCTTGCCTAAAAATGTTCTACCTATTCCTGTATCCGGCTCTTCTATGTCATCATAAGCCGGTATTAGAATTCCCTCTTCAGCCAAGTCATCCCTTAACCTTACTCCGTCCATTCTTTCTGCTCCTTTACGATTGTAGAAACCACAGAACCATCTGTGATAATTTCATAATCCCTGCCATCTACGCAGGTAGGACAATCAACACTTGCTATATCTCTTAATGCTTGCTCATGTGTTGGTGCTTCTACTCTGTACCAAACACGAACTTCACAATTTAATACTTGCTCTACGCTAAAATATGGCATTATTCGTCCTCTTCTGGAAATAGTTCATTAGCCCAAAACTCTAACACATCCCAATTGATGCCAACATTAGCATCAAAGTTATCCGCCACAGCCTCTAATACTTCATGCGCTTGGTCATCGTCTAAATCAGCACGGACAGATTGAACGTCTTCAATGTGCCAATCGTCAGCCAAATACCAAATTCCCTTCTCTTCATTTAATTGCATGTGAGCCATGATTATTCCTTTTCCAATTCTTCTATACTATCTATGTTGATATTCCATGCGTCAGATAATCCTGTGTCATCCCAAGTCTTCCATTGGTCTGTATCAGCCTCTTCTGCAATCTCATAAGCCTGCTCTTTTGTGTCAGCTTCTACAATTATTTCCCAAATCTGATTGTATTCTGCCAAAACTGAAAACTTTGCCATTTTTTGCCCCTTGCTTAAAAAATAGGCTTCATATAACGCTCTATAACGCATTATTTTATGCCAGCCTATACCTTAGCCTTAGCCAAAACGGATATTTTGACCTTGCCTGCATAAGACCGCTTCTCAGCGGTTTCGGGTAATAAACCCATCATCAGTTATGCTGAATTAAACTTTCAAACTCTACCTGTAGCCGATACTCCTCATCTAAGCCTTTTTGCCATGCTCTAGCCAATTCACGCTCTTGCCACTTTACTTCGGCTTTGTCATTTTCTTGCTTTAACTCATCCGTTGCATCTTTTAGTATCTGAATAACTTTTTGGGTACTCATAATTAAACCTCTTCTATTTCTGAGCTATGTGGCTCTGTATCTAATAGCTTCCAATCTTGGTAATCAATATCGGATGCTTTATCATAGGCTTGATCTTCATCTTCTGCATCTACGATAATCTGCCTAATTTCTAAAATCTTTTCCACAATCTTATATTGAGCCATAATCAAACCTCACTAAATCCAACATCAATTGTAATGCGTGGTGACAAGTAAATCATATTGCCGACACCAACATAATCCTGCTCTATGTCACCATCTGCATTTTCGCCAACACGCACAAACTCCGTACACAATCCGGCTTCTTGTGCCAATGCCAACAGTTCATTCCACATCTGAACTTCTTCATATTCGTCATACCACTTAACATAGTCTTGACTGAGATAGATAATCTCTTCGTCAGCCTTAATAATATGTTTGATGTCACCACCAAACTCTTCGCATACTTTAGTAAACAAATCAAAGTTATCAGCCTTGAAAGCTGAAACCTCATTACTTGTGCCATAAATAACACTCTTTACTTCGCTTCTGTATCCCATGATTAACTCTCCACTACATCTGCAATTTGAAAATGCTCTCCATCTATCGGATAGCCCCATTCCACAACACCACTTTCGGCAATGCGCTGTGCTTCTTCTTTGCTTGATGCCTCAACCTCAGCAAAATAGGTCACAACCTCTTCAGCCCATACTTGATATATAGCCATGATTATTCCCTTTCCATTACTTGCTCAACTTCTGATATATCACTTTCAATTTCGTAAGGGTCAGACCAGTCAATATCATTCCAATTGAAGTTATCCCTTGCGTCATCTTTATTTTCTGCTTCAACTTCTACTGTGTAATAACTAACACTTTTAACCGATACTAAAAATTTAGCCATGATTAACCCTCTATCATGTGATGAATATATTCACCACGTTTATTAAAAAGATACTCATTTAACTGACAATGCTCATCTATATCATCGTCACTCCAATCACTTGCATAGTCATAAACAAGTTCGCCCTCATCGTTTTCATACTCAAAAGGGCAATCGTCTAACCAATTTTTTACTCTTGCTTTGGCTTTGTCATCAAGTTCAGAATAATTAAAGCCCATTACAGATACCATTCTCATTTTTGCACCTCTACCAATGTGTAATCTAAAACCTTGAACTCAAAAGGCTCTGTCATGTAACCTTTTAATTCCTCTTCGCCCTTTTCGCAAAAGTAAAAAATTTCATGGTCAGAGATGCCGAAACTGTCACATTCCTTTTCTGCATTCCATTCACCATCACAAAAGCTAATGTAACAACCATTGACCACTTCTTTGTTGTCAACCCACTGAATTGTTGCGTATGCGCCCCTGTAACTCATCATTTACCCCCTAACAAAAGTCTAAAGTCTTTTAATGCTTTGGCTTTAGTGGTGAAAAAGTATTGCTTTGTTAAAAGTTCGCCCCTGCCGGTCATGGCATAGAACTTATGTGCACCTTGAAAAGTCTTTTCATACTGAATAATCATTTCATTTCTCCCATGCTAGTATCAAAATCACGATGACCGCCCCTGCCAACATCAGCCATCCAATTGCTTTTAGTTCATCATAAGTAAACATAACATCCCCTTAAAATTGCTTAAGACCGCATCACTGCGGTTTCGGATATTCAATCCATCATCAGTTAAGCTATAGTTTGCCGGCTTCTACCGCTTTAATAAATAAGCCTGTAGCCTTGAAGTCCTGCGGTGTTACCTTGCGCCCTATGTCATAGGTTAGCTTCACGCTGTGCTTATTTATATCAACTGTTGCAATGGTGAAGTGTTGCGGTATTTCCGTCATTTTCTTATGTTTCATAGTGTGACCCCTTCTTGATGTAGTTTTGTGTAAAAAGCCTCTACCGCCCTGTGCATCTCACAGCGCATAATTTGAAAGATTGCGTATTGCATGATCAGCCCCCTAGATGCCAAAAGCTAACAAGTAGCTAATGACAAAAATAGATAAATAAATCAGCACTAAAAGATTGCCGGCTTCTTTAGTAAATTGTCTCTCTGTACGCATATCAAGCCCCCAAGATGTCATCAAATATTAGCGAAGCAAAGCCACCGGCTAATAAGCCACACGCAAAGATTAAAGCCCCATAATGAAAATCAGTTAAACGAACTCCAAAGACACCCAAGACCAATTCAATAAAGAAAATCCCTGTGCTACAACCTAACAGTGCAATAGTCGTGCTACTCATAATCAGACCCCTTTTTTAATGTGTAAGACCGCAAGCCCTGCGGTTTCGGCTCTTAAAGCCTCATCAGTTACACTATGCAAGCTCTTCCTCTTCTATGTATTCGCCTTGCGTAATCTCATCAGCCAACCACTCCACAGCGAACCAAATCATAGAGTTTGCAAAATGCGTATAGTCACTCATATTTTTATTGATGTAATCAGGAAAGCCGGTTTCTCCTGTCATGTCGTTATACTCATTGACAATGTCAAAGCATTCATCTTTGAACTGCTCAAAATAACGAACAGTGTCGGAATAGTAGATAAAATCACCAAAACCACCACCGCAACCATGCAAGGCGCATTCTGCTAATTCATTGTGAGTGTAATTATCTAATAGATGTTTTTTTAATGCGTTCATGCTTAACCCCTCTCTTTGCCGTTAAAATAACTTTTTACTGTAGTGTCGCAATCGTACCAATCGGACACATAAAAAAAGCCGGTAACTGTTTCATCGTCAACAATCGCCTGCACCTTAAAATTGATATGTTGGTCTACTCCGCCCATGTCTAATGAACGTTCAATTGCTCTTTCTTTAGCTTCTACCAATGTCATGATTAAACCCCCTCAAAAGCACGATTGCGGACACTCTCAAACCATCCGGACACATGGGCGAACTTCTTATATCCGTTTACTTCATCCGGAAAACCTTTTCCAAGTGCTTCAAGGTTTTGGCTGTCTGCTCTTGTGATGGCTTCCCATAGTGTAGATTTGAAACCGCCCAAGACATCATATTGCCACTCTATAACCGCTAGTTCTTCTGCGTTTAGATTTGCTGTGTTGTATCTCATTTAATGCCCCTTAACTAATTGATTTGATTAAGTTATTTGCTACTTATCGGCAGATGATGCGGTTTTGCGTCACCTGTTGATTGAGATTAAATCAGAAGAACTGCACAGCGTCAACCATCTAGAGCAAATATTTTTTATGTTCACAGAAACCGCCTGCAAATCCGGCTAAAGGCGAAGCCAAACAGTCAAGGGTAAGCAATTCTAATAAGAGAATACATAAGAGACATAAGAACACTATATATAGTAGTAACTCTATACATAAACCACAATATGTTGTATATTCGTCCTATTCTCATTAAGTACCTATTGACACCACTATGAAACTAACACGGAAGCAGATAGCAGAAGGACTGAAGGCAACACCAATCCAAGACATTTTACTTGGTGTCAATAACCCTGCAGGAGTTACGCTCACCGCTAAACAAAAGGCATTCGCAGAAGATGTAGCAAAGGGAAAACCAAAGGCACAAGCCTATAGAGAGAACTACAACACCAAAGGCAATAAGGCTGTGGAAGCGGTAGAAGGTCATAAGCTGGCAAATACTCCTAAGGTGTCCAATATGATAGAGGCTTTCAAGGCATCAATAGAGGCACAGAAATATCTTTTCCCTGCTCATTTAAGAGCGATGGCTATACAAAAGCTGACAGAAAAGGCACTTGATGACACGCTACCACCATCCCAGCAATTGAAAGCATTGGAGTTAATCGGTAAGATGTCAGAGGTTGCCTTATTCACAGAGCGCAAAGAGGTCATTACTACCAACACCAGCGCAGACGCTAAAAATAAACTGTTGGGGACTCTCTTAAATGCAATCACTAACAGCAAATCATTGAGCACAGATAAGAAGGCAGAAGCACAGAGCCTATTGGATGAGCTAACCAATACTAGAGAAGTACAGACTATTGAACAGGATGAAGAAGACGCCAAGACCGGCTCAAACGTGCCGGCTAGTGGAGACGAAATCGGGGATATTGAGACCCCACCGGATGCCGACCCCCAAAATCATGCCTATTCTGAGCCCGAACACTTGCATAGTATTTCTGACAAACAATCACCAACTGACAAACAATCACCAGCTAAAAACACAGGGGTACCCCCTAACGATTTCCCAGAAGGTGATGAGAATGATTCTCAGGAGAATGACCCCCTTGATGTTTTGGAATAAAAAGTGGCAGGGGTATATATAAAATTTTTGAAGTAAAGGACGTTGTATGGATGTATGGGTTAAGTTATATGATCCTAGTGATAAGTGGTATACAAGGAAGTTAAGATCTATTAGGTGGAGAGTAGCCGGACTGTTACGCAAGCTTAAGCGTGGTCCGTCAGGTATTGCTGCGTGGATGAAGATGAATAGGCGGTGTAAGGAGTTGAACCGTGCATTGATAGCGGAAGCTGAGCGTAGTGCACGTGAGCCAAAATATCCGGCTCCTACACCTGAAGAGATTCAAGACTTTATTGATTGGTCACAAGCACATGGTGTGATTTATGATAACCGTGTAACTAAAGTGAAACATCCTAAAGATTCTAAGTATGTGGATATATCAGTATGACACCAGCGCAGAAAGAAATCTTTTTAGTCATTGATGAATGGTGGAAGAACTTTGGGTTTGGTCCGACCATTGATGACATCATGAAACTTACCGGTGAAAAAGGACGTGGTAATGTTGCACGTAAAATGCAGATCTTAATTGACATTGGGGTTTGCAAAGGTGTAAAGGGACGTGCACGTTCTATTCGTCCGTCCTATTTAAGGGTCAGGGATCTTGAATGAACATTAAAGATATTATTGATTTGTTACCTCCTGATGAACAGGCAGCTGTTTGGGAGAGTGTAAAAGAGTATGATGATGCAGCTAATCGTGAGCTTGGTCAAAAAGACTTTCTAGCTTTTGTGCATACAATGTGGCCTGTATTTATTGATGGGCGCCATCATAAGTTAATGGCTGAAAAGTTTGAAGAGATTGCTGCAGGCAAGACTAAGCGGTTGATTATCAATATGCCGCCACGTCATACTAAATCTGAGTTCGCTTCATATTTATTGCCGGCTTGGTTTTTAGGTAAGTTCCCAAACAAAAAGATTATTCAATGTTCTAATACGGCAGAGCTGGCTGTGGGCTTTGGTCGTAAGGTTCGTAACTTAGTGGATAGTGAAGTCTATGCAAAAATATTTCCCAATGTCAGCCTTAGGTCTGATAGTAAGGCTGCTGGTCGCTGGTCCACTAATGCTAATGGTGAGTATTTCGCTATTGGTGTTGGTGGTACTGTTACTGGTAAAGGTGCGGATTTGCTCATTATTGACGATCCTCACTCAGAACAGGAAGCAAAACTAGCATCTACTAACCCAGAAGTGTTTGACAATGTATATGAATGGTATACCTCTGGTCCACGTCAACGTTTACAGCCGGGCGGTTCTATTGTAGTGGTAATGACACGCTGGTCTAAGCGTGACCTGACTGGCAAGATCTTGCAGGCGATGGTAGATCGTGACGGTGATGAGTGGGAGATTATTGAACTTCCGGCTATTCTACCTAGCGAAAAACCTTTATGGCCTGAGTTCTGGTCTTATCAAGAGTTAGATAAGCTACGTACAGAGTTGCCATTAAGTAAATGGCAGGCACAGTATCAACAAGATCCAACCTCTGAAGAGGGTGCGCTGGTTAAGCGTGAATGGTGGAAGGTTTGGGAAGGTGATCGTGCACCTCCTTGTGAGTTCATTATCCAGTCTTGGGATACGGCTTTTACTAAGAATGAGCGTTCTGACTTTTCAGCATGCACAACATGGGGCGTCTTCTATTTAAATGAAGATCCTAATGATCCGAATATCATCCTATTGGATGCGCTGAAAGAGCGACTGGAGTTTCCTGAGTTAAAACAAAGAGCAATGGAAATGTATCAAGAATGGCAGCCAGATTCGTTTATTGTAGAGGCGAAAGCTTCTGGTGCGCCTTTAGTCTTTGAATTAAGACGCATGGGAATACCGGTGCAGGAGTTTACGCCAACACGTGGTAACGATAAGATCAGCCGGCTAAATGCAGTAACCGATCTTTTTGCGTCCGGCAAGGTGTGGGCACCACGCAAAAGATGGGCGGAAGAAGTAGTAGAAGAGATTGCTGCGTTTCCAAACTCAGACCATGATGACTTGGTGGATAGTTCCACACAGGCTTTGTTGCGTTTCCGCAAAGGTGGATTTATTCCATTAGCGACTGATTATTCAGATGATCCTGTTGAATTTAAACGTAAACGTGCCTACTATTAAATCTCATGCATATACTGTATTATTGCAAATTAGTCAACACCACAATTTAGGAATTAAAAATGTCAATAGATAAAGCACTGTATTCAGCCCCACAAGGACTTGGAGCCATTGAACAGCCGGATATAGAAATTGAAATCATAGATCCAAATGAAGTAGAGTTAGATGAGCCAGCCATTGCTGATGGTGAGCCATTTGATGCCAACCTTGCTGAATACATTCCAGAGTCTATTCTTACCCAGCTTGCTGGTGATTTAGTTGGAGACTATGAGTCTGATGTAGATTCACGTAGAGATTGGATTCAAACTTACGTGGATGGTCTTGAATTACTTGGCTTAAAAATTGAAGAGCGTAGCGAACCTTGGGAAGGTGCTTGTGGTGTGTACCATCCTATTCTTGCTGAAGCTGTAGTTAAGTTCCAATCTGAAACTATTATGGATACCTTTCCGGCTGCAGGTCCATGTAAAGGTGAGATCATTGGTAAAGAAACACAAGAAGCTAAAGAAGCAATGGATCGTGTCGTTAGTGACATGAACTATGAGCTTACTGACCGCATGGTTGAGTTCCGTTCAGAACATGAACGCATGCTTTGGGGTACTGGATTATCAGGTAACGGTTTTAAGAAGGTTTACGTTGACCCAGCATTAGACCGCCAAACATCTATTTATATCCCAGCAGAAGATGTGGTTGTTCCTTATGGTGCATCACGTATTGAGACTGCACCACGTGTAACGCATGTGATGCGTAAGACGGAGAATGAAGTATTACGTTTACAAATAGCCGGCTTCTATCGTGACGTAGATCTAGGTAGTCCAGATACAACGCTAGATGAAGTAGAGAAGAAGATTGCGGAGAAGCTTGGCTTCCGTGCTACGTCTGATGACCGCTATAAACTATTAGAGATGCATGTTGATCTTGACCTTGATGGCTATGAGCATACAGGTGAAGATGGTGAGCCTACAGGCTTGGCTTTACCATATGTAGTAACAATTGAGAAAAATACTGGCATGGTTCTTGCAATCCGTAGGAACTGGAGACCAGGCGATAAAACGCATCAAAAGCGTGATCACTTTGTTAAGTACGGATACATTCCCGGCTTTGGTTTCTATGATTTTGGTTTAATTCATATCTTAGGTGCCTATGCTAAATCTGGAACTTCTATCTTACGACAACTGGTTGATGCTGGTTCACTCTCCAACCTACCTGGTGGGTTTAAAACTAGAGGACTTAGAGTCAAAGGTGACGATACTCCTATCGCTCCAGGTGAGTTTAGGGATGTAGATGTACCTTCTGGGGCCATGAAAGACAACATCATGCCCCTTCCATACAAGGAACCAAGCCAAGTATTGGCTGGATTGATGGATAAAATCATTGATGAAGCACGTAGATTCGCTTCAGCCGGTGATTTGCAAGTGTCTGACATGTCTGCTAACTCTCCAGTTGGTAGCACATTGGCTATTTTAGAGCGTCAATTGAAGACAATGAGTGCGATTCAAGCACGTATTCACTACTCCATGAAGCAAGAATTGAAGCTTTTGAAGGAGATTATTGCTGATTATGCGCCAGATGAGTACTCATATGACCCTGCTACAGGTAGTCGTAAAGCACGTAAATCTGACTACAAAATGATTAATATTGTGCCTGTTTCTGACCCAAATGCAGCAACAATGGCACAAAAAGTCGTTCAATATCAAGCAGTTTTACAGCTTGCACAGACAGCTCCACAGCTTTATAACCTTCCATATCTACATCGTCAGATGTTAGATGCAATTGGCATTAAGAATGCAGACAAATTAGTTAAGATGCCTGATGAGCAAAAGCCATTAGACCCAGTATCTGAGAACGTTAATGCATTAAAAATGCAACCGCTTAAAGCTTTCCCATTCCAAGACCATCAAGGCCACATCCAAATCCATATGGCCGCCATGAATGATCCAAAAATCAAGCAAATGATCGGTCAAAACCCACAAGCTCCGGCTATTATGGCTGCAATGCAGGCTCATATTACAGAGCACGTAGGCTTAGAGTACAAGCGTCAGATGGAACAAGCGATGGGCATGAGTATTCCAGAGATGGAAGATGACAGTAAGATGAGTCCAGAGATGGAAGCTCAAATTACACGTACAGCAGTGCCAGCTGCACAACAGCTACTCAACCAAAATCAAACAGCACAAGCTGCACAAGCTGCTCAACAAGCACAAAATGATCCTATCGTTCAGATGCAGATGAAAGAACTTCAACTTAAAGCGCAAGAAATTGATATTAAGATGAAGAAAATGCAGATTGAAGCTGCAGCTAAAGCTGACCAAATTGAAGTTGAGAAGCAACGTATTGCAGCGCAGAAAGAAATTGCTGGCATGCAGATTGGCGCTAAGGTTCAAGCAGACAAAAACAACATTGCGTCCAAAGAACGCATTGAAGGCTTGAAAATTGGCAACACTACCGGCCAAGCAAAGGCGCAAATGAATCAACAGCGTCAAATAGAGAAGACACGCATGGCAATTGATGCAGCCAAACACATGGATCAAATGACTATGCAGAACAACCAACCCTCAAAAAAGGAAACTAAATGAATGGTTTAGAAGCGATTCTAAAAGAAATAGATGAAACTGTATCAAACTTACAGGATCATTTAGGTAGAGGCATGGCCAAAGACTATGCTGAATACCAAAATATATGTGGGAAGATCTCAGGTCTTCTTTCCACACGAAGATATGCCCAAGACCTTTTAAAACATATGGAGAACTCTGATGAGTGAAATCATACTGCCAGGATCAAACCCTGGTGAAGTATTTGAAGTAAAACCAATAGGACAGATTGCTGATCCAACTCTTCAAGCCGATGAGGATAAAGCAAAACAACTACCAGAACCAACAGGTTATCGTATCCTTTGTGCACTACCAGAAGTAGAAAAGGAATATGAGTCTGGGATTATCAAGCCGGATATGGCAGTTAAGACTGAAGAGTTACTATCTACAGTATTTTTTGTAGTAGCGCTTGGTCCTGATTGTTATCAAGACAAGGCACGATTCCCTAACGGCCCTTGGTGCAAAGTCGGTGACTTTATTTTGGCTAGACCAAATACCGGCACACGTGTAAAGATTCATGGTCGTGAATTCCGTGTAATTAATGATGATTCAGTGGAAGCAATTGTGCAAGATCCACGTGGCATTAGCAGAGCATAGGAGAAAATCATGGCTGACAATTACAAATTTCCAGATGAAATGGATAACGAAGACGAATTAGTAGAAAATAATATTGAGATTGAAATTGAGGACGATACTCCGGAAGAAGATCGTAAGCATGCTCAACCTTTACCTGAAGAAATTGTAAAAGACATTGATGAAGATGACTTGGAGTCTTACTCTAAAGAAGCTAAACAACGTCTATTGCAAATGAAAAAGCTAATTAATGACGAACGCAGAGCAAAAGAACAAGCTTTCCGTGAGCAAGAAGAAGCTGTTCGTGTAGCGCAATCCCTATTAGAACGTACTAAAGAACTGCAAGGCCGGCTTACTGAAGGCGAAAAAGCATACGTTAGTACTGCAAAAGATGGTATTGCACGTGAAGTTGACATGGCTAAACGTGAATATAAAGAGGCTTATGACTCTGGAGATTCTGATCGCTTAGTTGAAGCACAGGAGAATTTGACACGTGCTCAGATGAAAGCGCAACAAATTGAACAATATAGACCACAATTTGATGAAAGTACTTTACAAGAGTGGGAAAATAGTGTACAAATACAAAAACCTCAAACGCAAGCTCAGCGCTTGGACTCAAAAACCCAAGCATGGCTAGATAAAAATAGCTGGTACGGCACGGATGAGGACATGAGTTTTCTTGCAATGGGTGTTCATAGACGTCTAGAAAAAGAAGGAGTCCCACCAGGCTCTGATCATTACTGGAATGTTATTGATACCGAAATGCGAAAAAGATTCCCAGACAAATTTGCTGGCGAACAATCCGTAGAGACCAAAGACTCTGCACCAAAAAGATCCAACACGGTAGTAGCGCCTGCTACACGGTCCACATCCTCCAAAAAGATCAAACTGACGCAGACGCAATTAGCTTTGGCTAAGAAATTCAAATTAACCCCAGAGCAATACGCTATGGAATTAACGAAAGTACAGGAGTCACAAAATGGCTGATACAAGAATTCCCCGTGAAGTAAGCAACCGTCAACAAGATGAGCGTCCAAAAGCTTGGCGTCCACCAGAGTTGTTGCCAGAGCCAGATAAACAAGCCGGCTATGCTTATCGTTGGATTAGAACTTCAATGCTGAATAATGCGGACCCACGCAATGTCTCATCTAAATTGAGAGAAGGCTGGGAACCGGTGACAGTGGAAGAGCAACCGAAATTTAAACTATTAACTGATCCAGGCAGCCGCTTTGAAGGCAGCATTGAGATTGGTGGCTTATTGTTATGTAAGGCTCCTGAAGAGTTGGTACAGCAACGTATGGAATACGAAGCTAACCAAACAGCTCAACAGGCCGAAGCAGTTGATAATAGCTTCATGCGTCAGAACGATGCCCGTATGCCTCTTTTCTCTGAGAAGAAATCAACGGTCACATTTGGCAACAAATAAACTTTTTTAACTTAGGAGTACAATATGGCTTATCCAGTCATTTCCGCACCTTATGGTTTTAAAGCACTGAACCTTATTGGTAGTCAAGTGTTTGCTGGTGGTACACGTCAATACACCATCCAAAACAACTACAATACCAATATCTTCTTTGGTGACTTTGTAACTGTAACGAACGGCTTAGTAACATTAGCACAAGTAACTTCATCTACATCTGGTAAACAAACCATTGGTGTATTTGCTGGTTGCTCATTCACTAACCCAGTAACAAAACAAAAAACATTCAGCCAATACTACCCAGCTAATACAGCTGCTGGTGATATTCAAGCATTCATTGTTGAAGATCCAGATACAGTATTTAAAGCTGCAATGGTAACAACTAACGGTGGTTCAGTTTTAGCTTCAGCTTCACAAGCTATCGTTGGTCTTAACTTAGCTGGTTCATACCAAGCTGGTAACACATTGAACGGTGATTCATTGAACGGTTTAGTTGCTCCTACAGCAACACCATCAACAGGTCTTCCATTCCGTGTATTGGCTCTAGTTCCTGATACAGCAACTGCTGTTTCTGCAACTGGCGGTAACGCAAGTACTCCAGGTACAACTATTACATTGACAGGCACAGGTCTTCCTGCTGCTATTCCTCAAGGTGCTGACGTTGCATACTTGTTGAACGGTCAATTAGTTCAAACTGGTGCTTTCGTAGCTAACTCAGGTGGTTATTCAACAGGTACTACTTCTATCACTACTGATAAGAACGTAAGTATTCCTACTGGATCAACCGTTGTATTCACATCATACCCAGAAGTTCTTGTAAAAATTAACTTCGGTATCCATAACTACTACGCAGCTTAAGGAGTAATTTAATATGGCTATCTCACGTGCACAACTATTGAAAGAGCTATTACCAGGCCTTAACGCTTTGTTTGGTTTGGAATATGCCCGATACGGTGAAGAACACCGTGAAATCTACGAAACTGAAACATCAGAACGTAGCTTCGAAGAAGAAACAAAGCTTTCAGGCTTCTCAGCAGCACCTGTTAAAAACGAAGGCTCAGCCATCGCTTATGACAATGCTCAAGAAGCTTGGACAGCACGATACAACCACGAAACAATTGCTCTTGGTTTCAGCTTAACTGAAGAAGCAATTGAAGATAACTTGTATGACTCATTGTCTGCACGTTACACTAAAGGTTTGGCCCGTGCTATGGCTTACACTAAACAAGTTAAAGCAGCAGCTGTTCTTAACAACGGCTTCAATGGTGCTTTCACTTACGGTGACGGTCAACCTTTGTTTTCTACAGCTCACCCATTGGTTAACGGTGGTACTAACGCTAACACACCATCAACACCGGCTGACTTGAACGAAACATCATTGGAAAATGCTGTTATTCAAATCGCAGGTTGGACTGATGAACGTGGTCTCTTGATCGCAGCACGTCCTAAAAAATTGGTTGTTCCACCAGCTCTTCAATTCGTAGCAACACGTTTGCTTGAAACTGAATTGCGTGTTGGTACAAACAACAACGATGTAAATGCTATTAAGAACAATGGCGCTATTCCAGAAGGTTATACAATTAACCACTTCTTGACAGCTACTAACGCATGGTTCTTGACAACTGATGTACCGAACGGCTTGAAACACTTCGTTCGTACACCATTGCAAAACAGCATGGACGGTGACTTTGATACAGGTAACGTACGTTATAAATCACGTGAACGTTACAGCTTCGGTGTATCAGATCCACTAGGCATCTACGGTTCTTACTAAGCCGCAGTAATAAAGAAGCCCGACCTTAAAAAGTTGGGCTTTTTTTATTAAAAGTATTTGTTTTATATTGTATTTGTAGTAAACTTAAACTATCTGGGATTCCGCTTTTGCCGCCACTGCCCCAGCAGACGATGCAACGATTGGTAAAAGCTCTTTTGCATAAGGAAATATATTATGGGTCGCTCTACTTTTGACGGTCCGATTTTATCGGG
>Ga0208742_1000433_pt1 | contig 15647 bp, 15 predicted proteins | sample CryBogCBH28Sep08_FD_184601 | JGI IMG/M metagenome (GOLD analysis project Ga0208742, IMG submission 184601) | Freshwater microbial communities from Crystal Bog, Wisconsin, USA - CBH28Sep08 (SPAdes) (version 2) | ecosystem: Environmental > Aquatic > Freshwater > Lake | place: Crystal Bog... | reverse complement strand
GCGAAGTAGGTGCTGCGCTCGGTCTTCGCATCACACCTACAATCGAGTTTTTTGCCGATGGGTTGCAGGAATCTGCAAGCGCAATGAATGACTTGATGTCATCAGTAAAGGCTGCAGATGCCGAGCTAGCCAAATTGCGTGAAGGCGCAAAGCCTGTCGGCGAAGCCGATCCATACAAGACTCACGAATAACTGGAGCAGAGCTGATGGATGGTTTCTTACTCGTTGATAAAGCGGGCGGGATGACCAGCCATGATGTTGTTGCAAAAGTACGACGCAGACTTGGCACAAAAAAAGTTGGTCATGCTGGAACCCTCGATCCGATGGCCACCGGCGTGCTCGTTCTCGGAATCGGCAACGCTACTCGTTTGCTTCAGTATGTTGTCGATGGCACCAAGGAATATTCAGCAACAATTTCGCTTGGAAAAGCCACCGTCACAGATGACGTCGAAGGCGAGGTTGTATTCACGGCCAAGGCGGGGCAACGTGCTTCGGTGAGCGAAGAAGCAATCACGAACGTGCTCAACGGAATGGTTGGCGTGATTGCGCAGCGCCCAAGTTCCGTCAGCGCTATCAAAGTTGATGGCAAGAGCGCGCATCAACGAGTTCGAGATGGCGAAGTCGTTGAGCTTCCCGCGCGAGAAGTCACTATTGAATCAATCACCATTCATGGAATTACTCATGGCACGGATGAAATTTCCATTGACGTAACAGTGAAGTGTTCCGCAGGCACGTATATCCGCGCGATTGCCCGCGATTTGGGCGAGGCGCTAGAAGTAGGCGGACATCTCACGCGTTTACATCGCACTCTGGTCTCACCATTCGCAATTGATGAATGCGCGCCGTGGGAAGAGGCCGAGCTCATCACTACCGCGAGTGGAATCTCTCGAATCTTGCCTACCCGAGTGCTCGCTCCTGATGAACTCAATGAGATCTCCTTTGGACGAGTAATCCCGGCGAACCCTTCTGATTCGGTCACCGCTGCGCTTACGTCTGCTGGAGATTTTGCAGCCTTGCTTGAGAATAAAACCTTGGGCTCTCAGATCTACGCAACGCCTTCACTTGTTGCTGTGAAAGGATAGTCCCGTGAGTTCAGTTGCGATTGGAATCTTTGACGGCGTTCACGCCGGTCACCAAGCGATCATCCGCGAAGCAGCGCAGCATGGCGCTGTCACTGTCCTCACCTTTGATCCGCACCCAACTTCGGTATTTGCGCCCGAGCGCACGCCGTCAGCGCTCGTTTCACTTGAGGATCGCATTGCTCTCTTGAAGTCATACGGCGCATCTGATGTGGTCGTTATTCACTTTACAAAAGAATTTGCGGCAATGTCTCCCACACAATTCATCGAAGAGATATTGCAGACGCAACTGCACGCAACTCATATCACCGTAGGGAGTAATTTCACCTTTGGCCATAAAGCGGCGGGCAATGTGGACTTTCTCAAAGAGCACGCGGGTGTTCCGGTGAGCGCGGTTGCGCTTTCCGAGAATCGGGGGAGCGCGATCTCATCCTCGCGCATTCGTGCACTGGTTGTTGATGGTGATGTCGAGCGTGCCAACGAACTTCTTACTCGTAATTTCTACATCAAAGGGCCGGTGGTCCATGGCGAGAAGCGCGGTCGCGAGATCGGGTATCCCACAGCGAATATTGGATTAACCGAGAACGCGACAATTCCAGCGGATGGTGTTTACGCCGGTTGGCTCGAAGTTGCTGGTACTCGCTGGCAAGCTGCGATTTCTATTGGCACAAATCCAACATTTCCTGGTGTGCGCGGACGACAGGTCGAGGCGTATGCGCTCGATCAAGAAGGCTTGGATCTTTACGACCACGAAGCGAAACTGGAGTTCGGTTTCAGATTACGCGACACCCTCAAATTCGATGGACTTGAGCCGCTGCTTGAGCAGATGGCTAAGGACTGCGCTCAAGCCAGAAGCCTCACAAGCACCGCTCAGTAGCGCCATTCTGAGCGTGAATCCGACTGGATTCCGGTGAAAACCTGGCGGATTTCGCCCCATTTATCAGCGCTGGTAACCTTGGCCACACAAAGCGAGCAATTGTGCCTTCGTGAATAACACCGAGGCCCTCGTGACAGCACAAGGAGTGCCCCATGGCGTTACAGCCTGCAGAGAAAAAAGAGATCATCGCAAAGTACGGCGCTTCCGCCACTGACACAGGAAGCCCAGAAGCACAGATCGCATTGCTATCTCGTCGTATCGAAGAGATCACAGAACACCTCAAGACCAATAAGAATGACCACCACAACCGTCGTGGCCTATTGCTCTTGGTAGGTAAGCGTCGTCGTTTGTTGCAATATCTTGCAAAGACAGATGTCACCCGCTACCGCGCGATTATCGAAAAGCTCGGTATTCGCCGCTAACTTCTCTTACTATTTTTAGTGGACAGTTTTAGCGAACAGAAAATATAAGTAACACTCCCGCACCTTTCGCATGGACGAAATTGGTCCTCGGTAGTGGTTTACGGAAAAGTAAAAATCCGTGAACTTCGATCGAAGATCCATTTCACCAGCGCAGGTGCGGGAGACTTTAAGAAATGGAGATGACCCATGGAGGGTCCAGATGTGAAAGTCGCCGTTGCAACAATTGATAACGGCAAATACGGAAAGCGCGAAATTCGTTTCGAAACAGGACGACTCGCAAAGCAAGCTGCAGGAACCGCGCTTGTTTATCTCGATGATGATTCAATGTTGCTCTCAGCAACAACTGCTTCAAAGCAGCCAAAAGACCAATTCGACTTCTTCCCACTCACAGTGGATGTCGAAGAGCGCATGTATGCAGCTGGAAAGATCCCAGGATCATTCTTCCGCCGCGAAGGTCGCCCTTCTGAAGATGCAATTCTTACCTGTCGTTTGATCGATCGCCCACTCCGTCCAGCATTCGTTAAGGGTCTGCGCAATGAAGTTCAGGTTGTTGTCACCGTTATGGCGCTCAACCCAGATCACATGTACGACGTGCTTGCGATCAACGCAGCATCAATGTCGACTCAGCTCGCTGGCTTGCCATTCTCTGGTCCGATCGGTGGCGTTCGCGTTGCTTTGATTGACGGACAATGGGTCGCATTCCCAAATCACTCTGATTTGGAAAAGGCTGTATTCGACATGGTGGTAGCTGGTTCTATCGCTGGCGATGACATCGCAATCATCATGGTTGAAGCAGAAGCAACGACCTCAACCATTAACCTCGTCAAGGGTGGCGCTCAGGCTCCAACTGAAGAAGTTGTTGGACAAGGACTAGAAGCTGCAAAGCCATTCATTCGCGCACTTTGCCAAGCTCAAATCGAACTCGCAAAGGTTGCTGCAAAGCCAACTGGCGAATTCCCGGTCTACTTGGATTACCAAGACGATGTCTATGCTGCAGTTGAAGCAGCCGCAGCGAAAGATATTGCTGCTGCTCTGACAATTGCTGGCAAGCAAGATCGTGAAACTAAGCTTGATGAGATCAACGCTGCTATCAAGGAACAACTTGCCGCAACCTTCGAAGGTCGCGAAAAGGAAGTTTCAGCTGCGCTCCGCTCAGTAACGAAGAAGTCAGTTCGTCAACGCGTCTTGCGTGACAAGGTTCGTATCGATGGTCGCGGCGTTCGCGACATCCGTCCGATCACTGCTGAAGTAGAAGTAATGCCACGCGTTCACGGTTCTGCAATCTTCGAACGTGGCGAGACTCAAATTCTTGGTGTCACCACCTTGAATATGCTCAAGATGGAGCAGATGCTCGACACCTTGAACCCAGAGACCACCAAGCGTTACATGCACAACTACAACTTCCCGCCTTACTCAGTTGGTGAGACCGGTCGTGTTGGTTCACCTAAGCGCCGCGAAATCGGCCACGGTGCACTTGCAGAGCGTGCGTTGGTTCCAGTTCTTCCAACTCGTGAAGAATTCCCATACGCGATTCGCCAAGTATCAGAAGCTCTCGGCTCAAACGGATCTACCTCAATGGGTTCTGTCTGTGCCTCCACCATGTCACTACTCAACGCTGGCGTGCCTCTCAAGGCTCCAGTCGCAGGTATTGCAATGGGTCTGATCTCAGATGAAGTTGATGGCAAGACAGAATATGTCGCCCTCACCGATATCTTGGGCGCAGAAGATGCCTTCGGAGATATGGACTTTAAGGTTGCTGGAACAAAGGATTTTGTCACAGCGCTCCAACTCGATACCAAGCTCGATGGAATTCCTGCATCAGTTCTTGCTGCAGCACTTCTTCAGGCGAAGGAAGCTCGCTTGTTCATTCTCGATCTCATGATGCAGGCAATTGATGCACCAGATGAGATGAGCTTGCTTGCTCCACGCATCATCTCGATCAAGGTTCCTACCGATCTCATCGGCGCAATCATCGGACCTAAGGGCAAGATGATTAACCAGATTCAAGATGAGACTGGCGCAGATATCACCATCGAAGACGATGGCACGATCTACATCGGCGCACTTGAAGGCTCACAAGCTGAAGCTGCCAAGGCAATGATCGAAGCGATTGCTAACCCAGTCGTTCCTAAGGTCGGCGAACGTTACAACGGTACCGTTGTGAAGCTAGCAACCTTCGGCGCATTCATCTCACTTGTTCCAGGTAAAGATGGCTTGCTCCACATCTCGCAGATCCGCAAGATGCATGGTGGAAAGCGCATTGAGAACCTTGAAGAAGTCATGAAGGTTGGCGACAAGATCGAAGTTGAAATCAACGAGATCGATCCAAAGGGTAAGTTCTCTTTGGTGCCAGTCCTCGCTGATGGAACAACTCCATCGGATGCACCAGCAGCACCTGCTGCAGAATAAGTAATTGATGGCCCGTACTTCACGTACAACTCTGGCTAGCGGCCTGCGAATCGTCACCGAAGAGGTTTCGACGGTTCGCTCGGCTACTTTTGGAGTGTGGGTCAATGTTGGCTCCCGCGATGAGACACCAGCTGTCGCGGGAGCTTCGCATTTTCTAGAGCACTTGCTCTTTAAAGGTACGACTCGTCGTAACGCCATGGAAATTTCATCGGCGATCGAAGCGGTCGGTGGCGAGATGAATGCCTTCACCCACAAGGAGTACACCTGCTTCTATGCTCGAGTGATCGATGTTGATCTACCACTCGCAGTCGATGTGATCTCTGATCTGATTACCTCATCGCTCGTCACAGCCGCGGATGTAGATTCCGAGCGCAGTGTGGTACTTGAAGAGATCGCTATGCGAGATGACGATCCATCAGATTTGATCCATGATCTGTACTTAGAAACCTATTATGGCGATACCCAACTAGGTCGCTCGGTGCTCGGCACCGTTGATTCCATTAAGAACATGTCGCGTTCTTCAGTATTTAACTATTACAAGAAGCGCTATCGCCCAGAAGATATTGTGGTGGCGGTTGCTGGAAATATTTCGCACAAGAAAGTTGTGAAGCTAGTAGAGCAGGCGCTTTCGCGCGATGGCTTCCTCGATGTCCCAAACGCAAAACCAAATCTTCGCGCCAGCTCTCGCGCTCGTACTCCTGGCAAAGGATCGATCGGTCTCATTGACCGCAAGAGCGAACAAGCTCACCTCTTGCTTGGCGTCGATGGCGTCGATCGAAATGATCCCAAGCGATTTGCGATGAGCATTCTGGCTTCGGCCCTTGGTGGCGGTATGTCTTCCCGCTTATTCCAAGAGATTCGCGAAAAGCGTGGACTTGCCTACAGCGTTTATGCCTATGGCCAACAATTTTCCGGCTCTGGCTCGTTGGCCTTCTACGCTGGGTGCCAACCAAACAAGGCAGTCGAAGTGACTCAAATAATTCGCGACGTCACCCACGATGTAGCGACTCATGGTTTGAGCGATGAAGAGATCGCCCGAGCGAAGGGCGCGGTCTGTGGCTCACTAGTTTTGAGCCAGGAAGATACTGGTTCACAGATGAGCCGAATCGGCAAGAGCGAGCTCGTCTATGGCGAAATCATGAGCTTTGATGAAATCTTGGCCTCGATCAATCGCGTGACCAAGGAAGAAATTAAGGAAATTGCCGCCACAATCTTGCCTGGCCGTTCTACGCTAGCGCTGGTGGGGCCTTTCAAGAGCGCCACTCAATTTGAAAAGGTGATTGCATGAGCATCAAGGTAGGCGTACTAGGCGCAAAGGGCCGCATGGGCCAAACAACAGTCGATGCTGTTAATTCCGCTGCCGATCTCGAACTCGTTGCTGCTATCGATCTCGGCGATTCCCTCGACACGCTTGTCAGTAGTGGTGCGCAGGTGATTGTTGATTTCACTCACCCAGATAGCGTCATGAAGAATCTTGAATTTGCGATCAACCACGGAATTAACGTTGTGGTGGGAACAACTGGCTTTGATGATGCCAAGCTCACTCAAGTAAAGAATTGGCTAGCAGCTAATCCAAGTGTGGGTGCGCTCATCGCTCCTAACTTTGGCCTTGGCGCAGTACTCATGATGCAGTTCGCTGCTCAAGCTTCCAAGTATTTTGAATCGGTAGAAATTATTGAACTCCATCATCCAAACAAGGTGGATGCGCCATCCGGTACAGCAGCTCGAACTGCCGAGCTCATCACCGAAGCGCGGGCGTCAGTTGCTAAAGCCGCAATGCCAGATGCAACAACCACTTCTTTGCCTGGAGCCCGCGGAGCAAAGGTTGGCGATGTGCCGGTTCACTCAGTGCGCTTGCGCGGCCTGGTAGCTCATCAGGAAGTTGTCCTTGGCGATCTGGGCGAGACCCTGACTATTCGTCACGACTCCATCGATCGAACCGGATTTATGCCAGGAGTATTGCTTGGCGTGCGCAAGGTGGTCCACACTCCTGGACTCACTTTTGGGCTCGAACATTTCCTCGACGTAAAGTAAGTTAACACTGACGGTATTTACATAACTCCCAAGAAAGGTGTGAAAATGTCTGAATCACGAATAACTATGTATGGAGCTGACTGGTGCGGAGATTGCCGTCGCTCAAAGCGTTACCTCGACGAACATAACGTCACCTACACCTATATCGATGTCGAAGCAGATCTCTCTGCTAAAGATAAGGTCGTAGAAATCAACGGCGGAGCACAATCGATCCCTGTCATTGTTTTTGATGATGGCACTCACTTGACCGAGCCATCTGATCTTGATCTTGAAGCGAAGCTAGAAGCGCTCTCAATTCTCTAACGATAAACAATTGCCGAAGTTGCCATTGCCCCAATAATTACTAGGGGGAATGGCAACTTTGCTATTACCCCAACAAAAGCAACTGCAATTCCGGCAGCTCTGTGATCGATGACTAGCTTGGTCTTATCGGTAAAAGTCTGCATGGCAATCAAACCACTGAGCAACACAATCGGGATGTAGTTGGTAATCCGCTCGAATCGAGGTGTTTCTAGATAGCGGGCAGGAATGAGATGGCCCAAATATTTAAGCCCGAAAGCGGCAGCGCTCGTGGCTATAACAACAATCCAGGTGCTACTCATCTATTTCCACCCCGCGATCACTGCGATTATTACCGTGGTCAAAATAGGAGTTCCCACCGGTAAAAACGAGGTGAGCGAGAGCGCCCAGACCGCTGCGAAAACGGCAGCTAATTTCGTTGAGCGCTTGAGCAAACGTGGCCACAGAACAGCAACGAAGATTGCAGGAGATGCCACATCTAATCCCCATGCAGCCGCATTACCTAGCGCCTTTGCACCTAGTGCTCCAAGAAGCGTGAAGAGGTTCCAGAAAAAGTAAACGCCAAATCCGGTGTACCAAAAGGCTGTTCGAGCAGTGGCCGCATCACTCTGTGCGATTGCCATTCCGGTGGATTCATCGATCGTGATCTGGGCTGCAACGAGTTTTCGCCACCCTCGATTCTGTAGCAACGCTGCCATACGAATTCCATAGAGGCCATTGCGAGTTCCAAGAAAGGCGCCAGTAGCAATCGCACCTAGGGCAGAGCCACCACTTCCGATAATTCCGACCAACGCGAATTGCGATGCCCCCGAGAAAAGCACGAGCGAGAGGATGCAGGTCTGCAGAATGGAGAAATGATCCGAGACCGAGACCGCTCCGAAGGCGGCTCCGGCGGCTCCGACCGCAACCCCGACTGCGAGGGAATCTCGCTTCACTGACACGCCGATATTCTGCCGTAATCCCGCTTTCTTGTGGGGCGAATAGGTAGGGTCACGACTATGGATGCAGAACAAAAGAGTCAGAGCCAGCCTAAAGAACACTTTCCGATTGTCTTCCGCGAGGATATGACCGTTGAACTGGTTAAGGCGAGTGCGAGCGATTCTGATGTCATTTGGGCAGCACGAGTCTCAACTGCCGGCGATAAGTCGCTCGATGATGTCGATAGCGATGCCTCCCGCGCTGAAGGTTTGATCAACTATCTGGCACGCGAACGCCATGGCTCGCCATTTGAGCACACCTCCATGACCTTCTTTGTTTCCGCCCCGATCTTTGTCTTCCGCGAATTTATGCGTCACCGCATCGCTTCCTACAATGAAGAGAGTGGTCGTTATCGCGAACTTCGTCCAACCTTTTACATCCCAAGCAAAGAGCGAAAGCTTGTTCAAATTGGCAAAGCTGGTGCGTACACATTTGTCGAGGGAACACCTGAGCAGTATGAATTGACTGTTTCTGCAATTAAAGAGACATGCACCGTTGCATATGCAAACTACACAAAGATGCTCGATGCAGGTGTTGCACGTGAAGTAGCTCGCGCAGTTCTGCCAGTGACGCTGTATTCATCGATGTATGTCACGATGAATGCGCGCGCTTTGATGAATTTCCTATCGCTTCGCACCTCACACGAGGGATCGCATTTTCCAAGCTATCCGCAGCGTGAAATTGAGATGGTGGCTGAGCAGATGGAAGCCCATTTTGCGAAACTTATGCCAATTACCTACGGGGCATTTCAAAAGTCTGGACGTATTGCACCCTAGTTTTCAGATAGAGTTACACCCATGTCAGCCCACCATTCAACGACTCAGATCCAACCTCCGTTTGGCCGCTTGATCACAGCAATGGTGACACCGTTCGCCAAGGATGGGTCGATCGATTGGGATGGCGTGGCAAAGCTCGCGCAACACCTTGCCGATACCGGGCATGATGCCATTGCTGTTAACGGCACCACCGGTGAAGCGCCTACGACTAAATCTTCTGAAAAAATTGAAATCATCAAGGTCGTTAAGAGTACCGTCGGTGATCGAGTAAAAGTTCTGACCGGCGCTGGCGATAACGAAACCGCTTATACCGTCGAGCAATCCAAGCGTTGTGCTGAAGCAGGCGCCGATGGATTGCTAATCGTCACTCCTTATTACAACAAGCCGCCACAAGCCGGCATCGAGGCCCACTTCCGCGCTGTAGCAAGCGCCACCGATTTGCCGATCATGATGTACGACATCCCTGGTCGCACAGGTGTTCCGATCGAGGAAGACACAATCTGTCGTCTTGCTGAAGTAAAAAATATTGTCGCCCTCAAAGATGCCAAGGGAAATCCGGCATCAACTTCATGGGTTATCAAGCGCACTGGACTGCCAGTGTATTCAGGTGACGACATCTTGAACTTGCCGCTGCTCTCAGTGGGCGCTGTTGGATTTGTTTCTGTCTGTGGTCACACCGTTGGCAGAGAGTTGCGCGAGATGCTCGATGCATGGTTTGCGGGTAATACTCAGCGCGCTCTTGAAATTCATCAACAACTATTGCCGGTATTCACCGGAACCTTCCGCACTCAAGGTGCGATATTGACTAAGGCCGCACTAGAAATGATGGGCCTACCTGGTGGATTTACTCGTTTGCCACTTGTCGATGCCACCCAAGCGCAGATCGCGCAATTGCGGGAGGACCTTCAAGCAGGCGGAGTAAAACTCAACTAATGAATCACCCTCATCCAGATTTACCCTATCCAGCAAAACTCGCGCCTAAAACTCTGCGCGTTGTAGCACTTGGTGGATTGGGAGAGATCGGTCGCAACATGACCGTCTTTGAATACGAAGGCAAGCTACTGATCGTCGACTGTGGCGTTCTCTTTCCAGAAGAGAGCCAACCCGGTATCGACCTGATCCTTCCTGACTTCTCTTATATTCGCGAACGTTTGCACGATGTCGTTGGACTAGCGCTTACCCACGGCCACGAAGATCACATCGGTGCAGTTCCGTACCTATTAAAAGAGCGCGCTGATATTCCGGTGATTGGCTCCAAATTAACGTTGGCTTTCACAGAAGCAAAGCTCAAAGAGCGCCGCATCACAGCTCCGCTCGTTGAAGTCAAGGCTGGAACCAAGCAAAAGTTCGGTCCATTTGAACTCGAATTTATCGCTGTCAATCACTCCATTCCTGATGCTCTCGCAATTGCGATTAGAACCGAAGCGGGATTGGTTTTGGCTACGGGTGATTTCAAGATGGATCAACTGCCACTCGATGGTCGCGTTACTGACTTGCGCGCCTTTGCCCGATTGGGTGAAGAAGGCGTTGATCTTTTCATGACCGATTCAACGAACGCCGATGTCCCTGGCTTTACCACCTCTGAGCGCGACATCATGCCAGCGCTTGATCGTACCTTTCGCGCTACCTCGCGTCGGGTGATTGTCGCCTCGTTTGCATCGCACGTGCACCGCATTCAACAGATTCTTAATATTGCAATCGCACACGATCGCAAAGTGGCTTTCGTCGGTCGAAGCATGGTTCGCAACATGAAGTTGGCTGAAGACCTTGGCTACCTAGAAGTTCCAAAAGATCTGATTGTCGATGCGAAGAATATTGATGATTACGGCGACAAGATTGTGTTGATCTGTACTGGCTCTCAAGGTGAACCGCTTGCTGCGCTTTCTCGGATGGCTAACGGAGATCATCAGATTAAAGTCGGCAAAGGCGACACTGTCATCCTTGCCTCATCTCTGATTCCAGGCAATGAAAACCCGGTCTATCGTGTGATCAACGAACTCACTCGCTTTGGCGCAGAAGTCATTCACAAAGGCAATGCCATGGTGCACGTTTCCGGCCATGCCGCTGCCGGCGAATTGCTTTATTGCTACAACATCGTCAAGCCAAAGAATGTGATGCCTATTCACGGCGAGTGGCGCCATATGCGCGCGAACGCTGAGCTTGCGATCAAGACTGGTGTGGCTCGCAATAACACTTTGGTTGTCGATAACGGAATCGCAGTCGATGTTCATGATGGTTACGCCGATATTGCCGGCGCTATTCCTGTGGGATTTGTCTATGTTGATGGCCAGAGTATCGGCGAGATCACCGAAGACTCTCTGAAGGATCGTCGAATTCTTGGCGAAGAAGGATTTATCTCGGTCGTGGTCGTTGTCGATGCACAGACTGGAAAGATCGTTGCTGGTCCCGATATTCATGCACGTGGATTTACCGAAGATAAGGCGCTCTTCGATGAAGTCAAGGTAATGATCGAGAAGGCGTTAGCCAAATCGGTCGCAAGTGGAATTAATGGAACCCACCAACTCCAACAAGTCCTTCGTCGGACGGTCGGAAGTTGGGTGGGCGAGGAACATCGTCGTAAGCCAATGATCGTGCCGGTTGTGATAGAGGTATAAATGGCAAAACGTAAGACACCAGCTAAACGCACATCCAGCAAGAGTCAACGCTCGGCTATTGGTGTAGTTGCGCACGCGCTAGAAGTAATCTGGCGGGGGATAGCTAAAGGAATCGGTAGTTCTATTCGATTCTTATTCAAAGAGGCGAGAGAGTTAGACCCTGCGCATCAACGCGACGGTTTTGCATTCTTGATTTTGATCCTCGCCCTTGTTGCGGCTGGCGGTAGCTGGTTTAACTTGCACGGAGTTCTTGGTTCTGCCTTGGCATCGTTGCTCCTTGGAACTTTCGGTCGCCTAGCGATTATCTCCCCAATCTTGTTCGCTTACTTCTCGTATCGACTATTCCGCGCACCGCACGAGGGTCGTGCAAATGGTCGAATCACAATTGGTGCGATTCTGCTCCTTCTTACCAGCACTGGACTTGCCCATATTTGGAATGGCTCCGTAGGCGACACCCATAAAACCGCGATTCAACATGGTGGCGGATGGATTGGTTACGCAGTCGCAACTCCGCTGGTAAAACTCACCACCTTTGTGCTGGCTATTCCTATCCTTCTTATTCTCTTCTTCTTTGGAATATTGATCGTCACGGCCACACCAGTCTCGCAAGTCGTTGCCTATATTAAAAAGGCGCTGCACTGGGGCAAAAATCGAGTCGATGCTACTCGCCCAGAGAGCGATGAAGAGTTTGAACTCACCGATACGCCGCCATTTGAAACCCCGCTGGTTCAAGAATTTGGTGCAAGTGACGAAGAAGAGTTCGACGATGGGTATGAAGATCTCGAGGTCGGCTACGAAGATGATTTAGCGGCATCAACTCCGCCACCAATCTCTGCACCTGCGCCTACTCCGAAATTCGAACCTAAGTCAGTTCAGAGCGCACCAGCCAAGCAGATGATTCTTGCGTCCGATGGCTCGTACATTCTTCCTTCCATGGACCTGCTGAAAGCCGGGCCAGCGAGCAAGGCAAAATCAAAGGTCAACGACACCGTCGTTGCCGCCCTTGGCCAAGTCTTCGAGCAGTTCAACGTTGATGCCAGGGTGACTGGTTTTATGCGTGGCCCCACGGTTACTCGTTACGAAGTAGAGCTTGCTGGTGGCGTAAAGGTTGAAGCCATTACGGCTCTCACAAAGAATATTTCGTATGCCGTTGCCAGCAGCGATGTTCGTATCCTCTCGCCGATCCCAGGCAAGTCAGCCGTGGGAATTGAAATTCCGAATGCCGATCGCGAGATTGTCACAGTAGGCGATGTCCTTCGTTCACCTGTTGCAACGGGAGAACCACACCCTATGGTGATCGCGCTCGGTAAAGATGTCGAAGGTAACTTCATCTGTGCCAACCTAGCCAAGATGCCGCACTTACTTGTTGCTGGTGCAACTGGCGCAGGAAAGTCTTCGATGATCAACTCGTTGATTGTCTCTATTTTAATGCGAGCTACGCCAGATGAAGTTCGTCTGGTGATGATCGACCCTAAGCGAGTAGAGCTCACCAGTTATGAGGGCATTCCTCATCTCATCGCGCCAATTATTACCAATCCAAAGAAGGCCGCCGATGTTTTGGCTTGGGTCGTGCGCGAGATGGATCAGCGTTATGACGATCTCTCACACTTCGGCTTTAGACATATCGATGACTTCAATAAAGCAGTCCGTGCTGGCAAACTCAAAGCACCAGAAGGTAGCGAACGAATCCTCGAGCCGTACCCATACCTACTTGTCATCATCGATGAGCTTGCTGATTTGATGATGGTGGCAGCGCGTGAAGTGGAAGAGAGCATTGTTCGCATTACTCAACTCGCTCGCGCAGCTGGTATTCACTTGGTTATTGCAACACAGCGCCCAAGCGTGGAAGTTGTGACAGGTTTGATTAAGGCGAACGTCCCATCACGACTTTCATTCGCAACTTCCAGCTTGGCTGACTCTCGAGTTATTTTGGATACACCCGGCGCCGAGAAACTTGTTGGTCAAGGAGATGGACTCTTCTTGCCGATGGGTGCTAGCAAGCCAATTCGTATTCAAGGTGCATATGTTTCAGACCGTGAATCTGAAGCAATTGTTAACCATGTGAAGTCGCAATTGCAGCCGGTGTATCGCATTGATATCAATGCACCAGCAGTGAGCAAACAGATTGATAATGACATCGGCGATGATATGGATCTCTTGTTACAAGCAATCCAACTTGTTGTCGGAACTCAGTTTGGCTCCACATCAATGCTTCAACGCAAACTCCGTGTTGGCTTCGCCAAGGCCGGAAGGTTGATGGATCTGATGGAGAGTCGGGGAATCGTTGGCCCATCCGAAGGCTCGAAAGCTCGCGCTGTTTTGATCACCGCGGAGCAGATGCCAGATGTGTTGGAAGAGATTCAGGGCTTCAATTAAGAGTTGCGGCTCGTTGCCACGCTGAGAATTAGACAGTTGATCTGAATCTCGGGTGAACTTTCTGGGTGACCCCCGTGTGGTGTTCATGGCGGGGTAGTCAAGCGGGATTTCTGGCGCGTACCCTTAAACCATGAACGTTGGCCTTCTCCTCCAACAAGCTCGCGAAGCCGCGGGCTTATCAGTGGAAGAAGTTTCCGAACGCACTCGCATTCGCCCACAAGTCATTCGCGATCTTGAAGCCGGAAAATTGCAATCATCCGGTGGAGTCGCTTATGCACGCGGTCACATTCGTTCAATCTCGCGAGTTGTCGGCGCAGATGCCGAAGTATTAGTGGCGCAATTTAATTCTGAAGTTGAAGATTCCAATTCACCCATGATTGATCTCCTTGCGGAAAATAGCGCGACCCCGCTCAAGAATGAGAAGCCTAAACTTTCTTACAAGAAATTATCCGCAATCGGTGTCGGAGTTCTTATTGTGGTGCTTCTGATTCCAGTTATTGGATCACACCTACATTCAAAGAAAAGTGTTGCTGTTCCGGCAGCCACGACATCAGCGACTCCGGTAGCTACCCCATCAACGTCTTCATCAGCGACACCTACCGCTACTCCGTCAGCGATAGCAAGCACCAGCGCCACACCATCAACTCCGCCAGTCAGTGCATCTTCGGTTGCTTTCACGGCAGTGAGCGCGAGCAGCTGGCTCTCGGTCACCGATAAGAGCGGAACTGTGCTGTGGCACGGCATGTTATTTAAAGGTGCATCTCAAAAGTTCACCCTTTCAGGGCTCATTAACGTCACGATCGGCAATGCCGGGGCTGTGGATGTTACGATTAATGGCAAGGATGCCGGACTAGCAGGCAAACTTGGTGAAGTCGTTAACATTCAATACGGACCCGGAGCTACCTCATAAATCTTCCCAACTTCTTAACTGTCCTCCGAGTTTTAGCGCTGCCCTTTTGTGCGTACGCGCTTTTCAAAAATGGCGGAGATGACAGTACCTGGCGAGTAATCGCTTGGTGTGGATTTTTCTTAGTCGGCCTCACAGACTTGCTCGACGGCAGAATCGCACGATCACGCAATCAGATCACAAGTTTTGGAACGCTGCTTGATCCAATCGCCGACAAAGCTGCGATCGGCACCGCAATGATCGGCCTCTCAATTCAAGGCAAGCTCTGGTGGATTGTTACCGTCGTCATTCTTGCGCGCGAAGTCGCGGTCACGCTCTTGCGCTTTGCTGTGATTCGAGGGGGAGTGATTCCAGCAAGCAAGGGTGGAAAATTGAAGACAATGTGCCAAGGCTTTGGCATTGGTTTCTATATCCTGCCGCTTCCACATTGGCTTCACTTGCCTCGGGATCTTTTCATGCTCTTTACCGTTGGAATCACCCTCAGCACCGGCTTCGATTACTTTAAAAAGGCGCTTCGTCCATGAGTACGACTGTGATCGATGCCAGTTCGATTGTTCGAAAGCTCAAGCGTCGTGGTCAGACTCTGGCTGTGGCCGAGTCGATTACGGGCGGAGGACTGGCGGCAGCAATTACCGATATCGCTGGCTCCTCGGCGGTTTTCCTCGGCGGGGTCGTCGCTTACAGCGATCAGGTGAAGCACTCTTTTTTGAATATCCCTAAGCGGGTACTCACCAAAGAGAGCACAGTGAGTGAAGTTGTTGCGCGGACGATGGCCGAGCAGGCCCGACTGAATTTTGGAAGCGACTATGCGATTTCCACAACGGGAGTCGCGGGACCAGGCAAGGCATATGGTCAGCGAGCTGGAACCGTCTGGA
>Ga0208742_1000421_pt1 | contig 15896 bp, 18 predicted proteins | sample CryBogCBH28Sep08_FD_184601 | JGI IMG/M metagenome (GOLD analysis project Ga0208742, IMG submission 184601) | Freshwater microbial communities from Crystal Bog, Wisconsin, USA - CBH28Sep08 (SPAdes) (version 2) | ecosystem: Environmental > Aquatic > Freshwater > Lake | place: Crystal Bog... | reverse complement strand
TTGGTTCCAAGTGTTTGCATCAGATGAGCGGCTCCATGCGCCTGAAGACGATACGTAGATACCGTTTTGCGACTGGGTTGTCTGGTTTTTAACCAAAACACGACTTGATGATGTCAAGAAGCCATCAATAGTCTGCTCGCCAGACAGGGTAATGTTTGCTGTTGTAGCTACGTAGACCGGTGCTTTAGTGCTTAAACCGGAAGCAATATTATCAACGTACTGTTTAGTAGCTAATTGAAGTGCGCTTACTGGGTCTTGTGTTACTGTAACGCTGGTTAGGCCAGCTAGTGTTAGCGCTGTGCTGCCTAACGAAATTCCAGTGGTGCCAATGGTGATTGAGCTATTTGCCAACTGGGCGTTACTGATTGTGCCGCTCAAAGCGGTCGTAGGAATCGTTGTAGAGGCCGTAGCAGCGCCTGCGCCGTTAGCGTATAGGTAACCAGTCAGACCAGTTACAGACAGGCTGTTAAGGGTCGCTAAACCGCTAGAAGATAGCGTGGTAAACGCACCGGCTGCTGGTGTAGACCCGCCGATTGCCGTACCGTTAATTGTGCCACCAGTAATACTTACTGAACTAAACGCACCAGATGCGGCGCTCTTAGAGGCAATAACTTGAACAGCGTTGGTATTGTCTTTGTAGTACAGCTTGCCGTCAGTAACGTTAATAGCCAGCTCAGAACCGGAAGAGCTGTTGGTAAGGTTAGCCGCAGACGGCGCGTTAGACGCTGTCGTGGAGCTGTATATTAGTATGGGGGTATAGCCAGACTGAGCCATGTATTTACCTTAAAATATTCCGCCGCCGATACCGGTGGTGGCTGTAACGATGGGAGTTGTCAATGTGCCAGCTCCGGGGTTAAACTGTAATTGTGTAGATGCTACGTACTCTGTTGTTGGTGTGCCACTGGTTACATCTGTAAAAATAGGGTAGCGTACTGCGTTGGTGCTGTTGTCGTTTGCAATTGTGGCGCCACCAGCTCCGGGCTGACCTGCTGGAATACCGAAGTTAAACACTGCATTTTGCGTTGTTCCAACGTTTGTTACTGTTGGTGTAGAACCATAAGGTAGTGTTGTTGCAGAACCTGCATTTACACTAGCTGATGCTCCAGCGGGGCCTACAGGTCCCGTTGGTCCGGTAGGTCCTTGTGGGCCGACTACATTACCACAGTCAACTGTACCGCCGGTGGTTAAGGTCAGAATTAAATGACCAGCACCATTAATTGTTGCATTTGTGTACCCAGGAATTGGGCCGGTGGTAGAAGTTGTTCCATCACTGTAATAAAATACTAAATAGTTTTGAGCATTTAGTACTACGTTAGTAATTAACTTACCAGGTGATACTGCGTTAGCAATCAGACTTACTTGTACTTGCTTTGTAACGCCTCTTTGTACAATTACAGTTTGTTCATCGCCCGTTACGGAGATAGCGACTGGTAATTGAGTTATCGACTGATCTGCCATTTTTAGGTATAAGTAAACGCACCGTACGCTGTACTATTGCCAAACGGAGAAAATACCTCAACGTCTACAATACCAGTAACCGCATACGCTGGTGTCACTGCTGTAATAGTTAATGAGTCTACTAAATTAAATGTTGTTACAACGCCGCCAATCTTAACAGTTGCAATATCTGTAAAGTTGCTGCCATGAATTGTGACATTTGTACCACCAGTTTTTGGTCCAGTGGCGGGAGATATAGAACCCACTTTTGGAGCCAATGTCATAGGTGATGGCACCACGTTACTCATAGTATTCAAATCACCTTGGGTATTTGCTGATGGAACACCCTCAATAAATATTGAATTACCATTTTGAAATCCGTTTTCTGTTGTAATTTCGTTACCGCCAATTGGGCCAGTGGCAATAGATACATCAGGACGTGGAAAACGTAATGCAATATTTTCTGTTTGCAGCGCCGGTAAGCGCCACGGATCAAAATTATCTCGATCTTCCTTACATACCCGCATTCCTGGGAAATTGGGGTCTGGCATTAAATCTACATACGCAAATTTCCTACTGCAGCGATCGCAGATCGCCACAGATAGGACTGAATTACCCCGCGTATCAATGTAAACAGGCATTTAACTGCCTTAAGCTGACTGACAATCGTTTTTAATCAATTTACCAGCAATAATCACACCTGCAGCAACTGTAGTAGCTGTGCTTGTTACTAACTGCCATTGAATATCAGTTTTTTCTGTATAAGCAAATGGATCAGAAGTTCTATTGGCTGTGTAAATGGATACAAATGGTTGTTGTAAAACAGTTAATTTTATACCAGTGTTATTGTTGATAGCTTGTACTTTGTAAGTGACAATGTTTGCTGATGTGTAGCTATTTGATGTATTAACTTCTGCAAAATCCAAATAGAAAGTATATCCTGCAGGGACAGTGTATACCGTACTTTGTGATTTACCAATACCGGCGTTAATTTGAGCTAAAATATTGCTAGACTGTTTAACAGTAATTGTACCAACGTTAGTTGTTTGGCTTGTACCCGGTGAAGTCATTAACAGGCTATTAATACGGAAGTAGCTATTAACGGTTGTGACGTTAGTTGTTCCATTTAACGCAATAGTTTCAGAAATTGGAGCAAAATTTGCATCTAAACCAGAAATTAAAATTTTTGCGCTAGTATCATCAGATGTAGATGTACTTACAACAGTCATCGTAGACGCTGAAGTTGGGTATGTATAAGCTGTTGCGTTTTCCCAAACTGGAATAGAAGTATTGCCTACGGCAGCTTGGTAGCCAAACAAACTTAATGTTTGGTGCCCCATAATTTGACCGCGTGAAACTTGTAAGTCAAATGGCTCGTAAGCACCTTGAACAGTTACGGAATGGGGAGGGGATGTAAACGGATTGTAGGCGTTAGCCATGTATTTCTCCTAAACGGTTAAAAGAGGCGGGACTAGCCCGCCATCTAAATTAGTTATTTGTATAACCAGAACCGTAGGCAGTGATAGAACCGTCAACGTTACGTGCAGTGTAATCTACAGAAATTGTGCCACCCAAAGTACCGGTGTTGGCAGATACAGTAGCTGCAGAGAATGTCAATGTGGCGTCGAGTGTGCCAATGTTTTCAATAATAGCTGCAGTTGCTGCAGTTGCTGTGAATACACCAGCGATACGACCACCAGCTGCGGTTGGAGTAATTGTACCAATTGCTGTAGTTGTCAAAGAACCATCGGTTGGGCTAGTCTGAACGATAGATACAGTGATTACACCACCAGTCAAACCAGTAGCTGCTACGTCTTGATAGAGGGCGATGCTTTCAATGATTGCGCCAGCTGGCAATACGAATGGAGTTACTGTAGTAGAACCGATGTCAGCAGTTGTTAAAACTGTTGCGCCAGAAGTTGTACCTACGATTGGGTTGGTGATGTAGCTTTGTTGTGACAGACGGGCTGCACCAGTGTTGTCTGGGGCGATTGTGCCGTTGTTTGTTGGGTTATTGCGTTTAAATACGCGAATGGGTGTTGTAAATGTAGATGACATGGTATTTCCTTATCTTAGTGGGTGTCCCAAGCTGTCTCTAAGTCGTCTCACCGGGAAGTGTCGGCGGTCAGAATGGGATTAATCTTCCTATTTATACTAATGCAAAATCCACACCTTTTCCGCCCTAAAATGCAAAAAAGCCACCTTGTGGGTGGCTTTTTTGTTACTACGAGAGGTTTGGATTACAAACCAGCTGTACCGAACACGTTACGTGCATCGTGCCAACCTGTAGCATAACGCTCAGTGGCTTTGTAACGCATAGAATCAGTCTCGAAGTCGCCTTCCATGGATTTCTCCATTGGACGACGCATTACGAGCATGAGACCATTTTCTGCATCGGTTTGAACCCACCAGGCTTTGCTTGAGGACAAACGTGTTACCACGTGTGTGCCTTTTGGCAACATACCTGTTGATTTGATTGGGTTCAAATCGTTGTCAGCTGTACCAGAACGGAGAACAGACTTCAGAATAACTTCTGCCTGGAACTCGAGTGCTGGTGGAACAACTAACTGTTCTGCCTTCAAACGGATACGCTTACCGTTGTTGTCGATAGCGCCACGGATTTGAATTAACATCTGTTCAACAGAAGTTTGGCTCAAAGAAGCAGCTGTAGACAATTGGTTAGAGTATGTCAAACCGTTAGCAACAGGGTGAGCTGTATTGATCAATGTTACGCCATCACCACCGACATAGCCGGTTGTAAATGCGAAGTTGAGCAAGTTAGCGCACAATGTTTCTTTGGTTTCAATCATTGACTGAGCAAGGTGCTTAGCAAATGTTGAACCGATACGGATGTGATCACCGTCTTCCATCAAAACTTTGGTCAAGGCGTATGCCAAGCCATAGATTTGGTAGATAAAGCGAGTGATGTACAGTGTACCACCTTGATCGTAGCTAACTGGAGTGCCGTCAGGCATTGCAGGAGCTGCGTTCATACCATAAAGCATTACTTCTTCATGGTAATTGCGTGGGATACCTTGGATCTGTTCAACAAATCCTTTCCACTCGTCGTCGCGTTGTTCGTAAACGCCATCAAAGACTTCGTTGATAATCGGCTCGACTACCGCACGAAAGTCTGTACTACGCATTGGGGTTGCCATTGCTTATTCCTTTCGTATTATATTAGATCGAGACCGAAGCGGCTACAAACATATTGTTTGCGATCTGTACTTGAACAATCGTGTAAGCGTCGCCCCAGCTGTTATTGCTGCCAGCTGGATATGCTACTTCACGGCCTAATCCAACAACACGTACTTGACCTTGAGCGCCTGCAGCAACTGGAGTTGCTAAAAGAGCTGTAGTAGAGAAGCCTGCGCCACCTACACCAATAGCTGTACCATCAGTTACGAGGGAGCCAGAAGTTGTGTCAAAGTTGTATTGAGTACCGATAGCTGCAGTTGTTACTGAGCCATTGCACTGGATTTCATAGATCAATTGTGGGTCTTGGAAGATCCAGAAAATGATCTGAGTAGAAGCGTCCAAAGTTGCCTTTGTTGCGTATTTAGCTACTGCACGACGACCGTCAGAGTTGGTGTACTCAACGCCATCGAAAGAGCCATATACACGACCAATGGTTGTGGATGCTGCTGCTTGTGCTGCTACTGTTAATTGACCTGATGCTGTCAAAGCCACTGGGGTGTACTGATAAAACGCAACTTGTGCGCTAGTCAGACTGTAAGGGGCTGTATAGGTTGTTCCTGGATTGTAGGTATTGGTGCCTACAAATGGTACAGAACGATCTAAGCCACTTGGGTGGTAGACAGGCTTCAGACCAAAGGGTTTAAATGTTGTGGACATTTATTGTATTTCCTTTGTTTTTGAAGAATGTTATTGGAAACGAATGTTTTTATTATTCGCTTTTGCGGTGTCCTTTTCCATCTCCAAAAGACCACCTTCCAAGTGGCTACGGCCGCCATTTTTTCCCTCTGCAGCCCCACGGACTTGAGCCGTGATGTTGCGTTGGTGCTCGAGAGGATCCTCGAGATGTAGCATGCGCATAACTTCTTGGTAGATGTCTTCTGGTAATTTGAAGAGCACCATTTCGTTACAACTAACACAGCCTTCAAACTTGCCCGAGCTCATTTTGCCTAGTCCTTCAAAGCCCTTACCTAAATCAGAGGCTTTAACTGGCTCATAACCCAACGCCATACGTTTGTCGATACTGTCGTAAGTATTGGTTGTTGACAACCAACACAAGTGCATCCCCGGGATAATCCCTGCAGGAAGATCGGGCAACGCACTATTTGCCCACTTGTCTCTAAACGCATCAAGGCGTTCACGACGTGCAATGTCATCTGGATTCGCAGTTGTTGCGCGTTCCATTACTTCTTGTGCTCGATCGGCTAAGCGATCATCTAAGTCACGTTTAATTCTTGGATTTGCCATTTTAATTAACCTTTATTTTGTCTGTCGTACGCTTGATACGCACGAATCATTTTGTTTCGTTTAGCTACGTCGTCCCATGCGCCAGCATCTTTAATTGCTTGAACTCGATCACGACTAAGCATGACTGTTCCTGGCTTTGCTACCTGTGAGCTGCTCGACCGATTGGAGGATGTTGGTCCTGCCTTCTTGTTGGACGAGTTGCCCTTTGATGCGTAGCGGTGTGGTAAACGTGCCTGTAAACGATTATCTAGTTCTTCCCAGTATTCTGGATCTGCTGCGTCCCAGCCTTCACCGGCAAGTTCTTGGTCAATTACTTTGGCAATTCTACTATCTGTATCTCGAGCCTGTGGGTCATACCAAGAGTTCTTTTTGAGCCACTTGGTAGCATTCTGTTGCACTTCCGTATTAATCGGATTTGGAACATTTTGCTTTGGAGACTTGGCTGTCTCGAGTTGTTGTTTCTTATATGCTTGGACCTGAGCCAAACGTTGTTTAGCGTCTGTTAACTGTTCCAAGTATTCCATTTGAGCAGCAACGTCGTTTTCTTGAGCTGCTTGTACCATTCGCATCTTAGCATACTCAACTCGGGTGGCTTCATCTTCCACGGCTTTATCGAGTTGTGCAAGTTGATACGAGGAAGCGGTGCTTTCTACTGCTGCTAACCGCTTAGCTAGCTCTTCATTGCGGCGCTCAAGCGCTTGAATCTTGTTTTTTGCAGAGATTTCACGCTGACGTTTTAAATCTTTCTTAAGCCGGCGCTCTTCGCGTCTTGCTTCACGGATTTTTTCACGTTCTTCTTCGGTTTCGCCATCATTTGGCTCATCGTCGTGATCTTCTTCGTCGTGATCTTCGTCTTCTGCAGAAGGTTCATCGTCCTTCTCTTTTTTCTTTTTCTTTTTGCTCTCTTTTTCGGCCTCTTCGCCTTCTTCAAGAACTAAAAGATCTTCTGGGTGCTCTTCTAATGCTACTAGCGCTGTCCCATCATCCTGTTCTTTTACAGGAATATCTTTTTCATTTTCTGCCATACTTTTCTTTCAAAAGTTAATCTACAAACGCTTTCATCTTCTGCGCATGCTCAAACGACTTGATGCGAGAGATGACTTCACGTGCCTGGATGGTAATGAACACCACTGGGGAGCCCTCATCATCTGGTTGCACTATGAAACGATCGCCACCGTATTTAATGGTACGAACTAAGTCGCCTTCTTTACACCAGGGCCCTTCAACCCACGGTGTTAAGTCATCTGGTGACTTGTATGCTAGAGGGCCAATTTGGCGAACCTTAGCAACGGTTTCATTGAATCTTAACGTCTGTCTGGTTTCATCAACTAGGATGATTCCGCCCTTACTGGTTGACTTTTCGCGTCTTAGTTGGACTAAAACACGGTCTCCAGCTACTTCAACTCCATGATCAATATCTGGAAAACATTCCTGTTCAGATCTTGTATCAGGTTCGTCATTTTGCATTAAATCAAACACTATTCAGTGCTCCTTTAGGCTATTCAGCCTCGCTATCCTCCTGCAAGAGGTTGTTTAAAATATCAAGAGCTTCCATTAAGCCCTCATGCCTACCCACCATTGCCCGATAGTCATCGAACGAGTGGATATTGACGCCAGCTGTAATAGCCTGACTCAATTCGTCGCCAGCTTCTTTCAAGCGGCCAATAAATTCTGAGATTGGGTCCTTCATATTTATACTAATGCAAAAATACTAAAAAACCCGCCCCAAATTTTAATAAAAGTTACCACCGCCAATTTCGTTCAGATTCTTATCTGGACCAACTTTGCTTGATTTAACTTTATTTTGGTTTAATACTGCGTTATTAGCGCGTTTGCTACCGGATGCACCAGTTTCTACTTTTTGATCTGGGCCGCCAGCGTAACCGGGAGTGCCGGTCATTTTATAGGCTTTTTTGAAACCTAATTCTCCGCCGTCTTGTTTTTTAGTTGCCATTATGCTTCCTCTGTGGGTGGTTGTTGCTCTGGTTGTGCTGCTTGTTGTTCTTGCATCTGCTGCATCTGTTGTTGATGCTGCTGGTCTGCTTGAGCCAACTGTTGTTGATGCTGTTGATCGGCTTGTTGTAAGCCTTGTTGATGCTCTTGTGCAGCTTGTGCTTGTTGCTGCTGTGCCATTGTGGCTTGATTCTGTGCCTCAATATTGTTTTGAACCTGGGCGGCTTGCTGCTCGAATGCTTGCTGCTGAACTTCTAATCCATGTTGGCGAATATCTTGTTCGGCAGCCATAGTAGCTTCCATTGCAGACATGTTTTGCTCATGTTCTAACTTAGCTTGTTGCTGGTCCATTGCGGCGCCAGCGCTAATCATTGCAACACGCTCTTTAGCAGAGTTGTTGATATTAGCCATTGCAATATCTGTAGCATTACGTTGGCTATCGATATTAGATTGGGTTGTGTACTTAGCTGCCAACTCTTGAACTTGCTGTTGCAACTGAGCCACTTTGATCTGGTACTCTTGTTGTGCTTTTTGCAAGTCAAGTTGCATCTTAGCTTGAGCTTCTTGTTGTTTGCGCTGAGTCTCAGCCATTTGGGTCTTGAGAATTACGGCAGCTGTTGGGTCAGCCATCATAGCAGACTGCTGCTGAGCTTGTTGCATCTGTTGGACTTTTTGTGACAACTGTTGGATCTGCTGGATGTATGGTCCAAGATCTTGCTGTGACTCTTCGTTTACCAACTGTGAAGCCAATGCAATAGCTTGTTGCGCCTGCTGTGTCATTGGTTTTTCTTGATGCAGATCAAACACATCTTTACCATTGTCTGAAGCCTGAGCTACATAACCGCGAACAGACTGCAGATAGTGCAATGTCAAGTGCTGCTTGATATGCTGCAAGGCTTGTGGTGCAAATGTTGGTCCAATTACGGGGTTGCCACCGTAGGCTGGGTTCATTGCGTACTCTAAGTGAATCTTGATATGGGCTAAATGGTCCTGGTCTGGGTAAGCAGCTGCTGGACGGCCCATAGTCATTGAGACGTTTTCAAGAGCTGGGTTAGATTCTTTAGCACCTAATGGGTTTGGTAACACTTCATCTACTGAAGGCACCTTGAGCTGGCCTAATACACGGCGATACACAGCGCGGATGTCAAACATACCAGGAGGCGCAGAGGTAGCCATTTGTAACAGGGCTTGGTTCTGTGCTAAACGCTGGGTCTCAGAGAAAATGTTAGGGTCTGAAACTGGACGGACATCGTTGTTGTAAGCAAAGTCACGTACTTTAACTTCAGAGCCGGACTCGTTGTCCATCTCTTCTAAATACCAGTGATTTAGACGAGAAATAATTGCTAGGGATTTAGCCTGTGAGCGATGTAAACGAGCGTGGATGCTAGAGAATACTTTAGCGCCTTGTTCAATCAGAGCTTGTGTTGTACCGACTGGAGCATTGGAGTTAATCTCGCCAATCTTTTCTTCTGCCGTTGTAACTACGCCTTTTGCTGCGTTTGTTAACCAACCTAATAAATCAAACAGAGTTGACGAAGGTGGATTAAACGGCATTGGCATAGCAATCTGACGGATGTCAGTAATGCCGGGGCCAGATTCTACTTCAATTACTTGGGTTGGTTCAATTCTGTCAGACTGGCCACTAACTCGTCCAGTTTTGAGTTTAAGCATTGTCTGACTGTTGTTGATATGAGCAGCATCAAGCAAAGCACGTAGAGAACCAGTAAGAGCAGCAGAGAGGCCACCAATAAGATGGGGGAGGCCAATAGCATAAGCACCGCGCCAAGGAATGAATTTGAACTCAACATACCAATCCAGTTTTTCGAGTTTCTCATCATTAGCTTCCCAGTTACGGCGAAGAGCCAAGACGTCACCGCTTGACTCATCAATTGTTAAAATGTAGGGGGCGCGACGACCTTCTGTTAATGGATCTTCTTCTAAGCGTAAGTAACAAGTAATTTCATAAACACGACGCAATCCATCAATGTTTTTGGAAGGCTCACGTTTACCTTCGATCTTGTTGTTCGCTACTTCAGAACGTGTCTGCTCTGTAAGTGGGGTATCAGAAGTGTAGTCGTAGTTTTCTAGATCACGGTATGTGCCGTCGTCAATACGCTTTTGATATGTGTCTTCTGTAATGTCTTGCTGCTCTGCTACACGCTGTGCAGTGTAGAAGTTGGTTGCAGCATAAGGAAGAATGATGTTGTCAATTGGAACCCATTCGCACAGAGGACGTTTTTGTTCGTCATCAAAGCGCCACTTGAGATACTGCGATCCGCCAAGTGGAAGTTGGGTAAGCAGCTGCTCCATTTCGTCGCGGTACTCAGGTACCTGCTCAGAAAGTTGCCAATTTAGGAATGATACTTTACGGTTTGCTGTTTCTTCTTTGATGCGGTCTGCATCGCCCTTGATATTGGATTTAACAATACCATCTGGGGGAAGTAATTCTTTAGCAGCAGATGCAGCGAAATCAACGCAGGCTTCTGCCATAACAGGGTGGACGACTTTGGAAGCTCCGTCAAACGTGGCTCCTCCAGGTGCGTCCTTACCTAGTCCTGTACGACGAAGACCTTCTTCGTACTGTTTGTCTCTTTCACTGCGAGCCTCTTTGTCTACGTCAATGTAGTCAAGATACTCGTTTGCCAAGTTGGCAAGTACATCTTCATCCAAAACTTCAGCCAGGTTCTCATAGAACTCGGGGTCTTGTTTTGGGCTTTTCTTTTCTTGATAGTTGATTACAACAGAACCGTCTTCAAGTTCAATAACTTCTTGTTCGGCTTCATCGGAATCCAAACCAAGCGCTTCTTCAAGCTGCTCGATATCTTCATCTTGATCCGCAGCTTGTTGTACATCTTCCTCGCGGTCCAAACTTGGGAGGGCAGCTCCGGCTTGAATTGGTAATTGTGGTTGGGCCATAGGTTATTGAGTTTCCATCCAATTTGCTACAGCTCGAAGTTCTTCGGGCTGCGCATCATTTTTTATCATGTTTGCTTTATTTGAAATCCAAGCAACATTTCCTTTTGTATATCCTAATTTTGGATTTATTCTGTCCAATGACGGGCTATCAAATTCTGCTATCCCTTTAGTTCTACGACCCCATCCTAGTTTTATATTTAAAATGGGGCAAAAATCTGGAGCAATTTTAATTAAATAATCAAAATCTAAATCAAAATCTAAATTTTTTAATTTAGCCCGTCGTTTTATACTTGCTAAATTTTTTCTTAAGTGACCATCTTTGGAAGATACTTGTTTATGGTGCCTATCTTGTTCTTTTTTATTAAAACTTAGGTATTGATCTTTTGTTATCCAATATTCACCGTTTTGGCAAGTTGATCTTTTAACCCAAAATACCATACCGTCTTCACGTACGTCGCCACGTTTAAGTTTTTCCATTTTAACTCCCTACAAGTTTAATTGGCCGGAAACTAGATTGGATGTAGGGTCCAAACAGGCGCTGCAGGCGCTTTTCGTATTCCTACTTATACTAATGCACAAATAACGTATTTTCCGCCCTAATTATTGAGCATAAGGATTTGCACTACGTTTAGATGGATCTTGGTCCGCATAATCATAATCCCTAACTGGAATCGGGTCCAAATTAACCCAACCAGAATCTCTAAGTACTCGAAGTGCTTGACTAAGAGAATCAACATAATCGTCATGCCCACCAGCGACTGGGAAAGAACACACCTGCCGTATGAAACGTTTGGACCAGTCTGCAAACTCACCTTTCTTTACAGGATCTTCCGGAATATAAATTTTTCCTTTGGCAATTAGGGGTGCCACAATGTTTAAACGCTGTACTTTATCCGCCCGCCCTGGGTTGTAACCTTGCACATAAATACCAGAACCTTGAAGTTCTTGGATCAGTGAGATACCAGCGGATTTGTCTTCCATTAGCACCATGTCAGCTTTTTTGCCTTTAGCAAAATCGTTGTCTGCGCCGTAAACAACTTCTTTGTAGTCGTCAATTACTTTTCTGCGCAGCTCAGGATAATTTAAGTGATGATCCCAAGCATCCAACATTATAATGCAAGTACCGGCGTCTTGCTTTTCAAAAATTCCCCACGCCGTACATGCGGTTGGGTCGTTGGTTGTTTTTTCTGAGGTAGCCGGGTCGTAGCTTACAATAACATACTCAAGGTCTGGGGTTGGCATTGAGGCTGGCCACATCTTAAACCATTTACGTTTGACAATACCAGATGCTTCTGGGTCCAAGATCTCGCCATAGATCTCCTGGCGCCCCATATCGGTGCCTTCGTATGTTTCTAACTGCTTGAAGAAGGTTTCAGATAGGTTTTCTCGGTTGTCAAAGGACGAGGCATTGACCACATAAACATCGCCACCAATTTTTCCCTCGTTAAGATCTACAATTAGTTCTTTTGGCTTGGGGGTTGTGGTGATGATTTGCTGGACTCGGGGGATCCGGGGATCTTTAAGACGCAACGTGAACTGCACACCGTCGTAGGCTTCGTCAAGGTAGTCGAATGCGCAAAGCTCGTCGAACCAGGCACCGTGGAATTGTTTACCACGGTAGCGTTCCGGTTCGGAGGCGGGGATTCCCTGGATAATGGAGCCGTTGGTAAGGGTGATTTCGAAGAGCGACTTGTTGTAATCCCTGATAATGCTGGGTGGGATGATATTAAGGAGTCCACTATCCCCTTCGAAGCAGGTTGCTCGGATATCGTTTGAGGTTGGGGCTGTGACGAGCCAGCGTGTGTTGTCGTATTTCCAAGCACGAATGCCAATCCAATGAGAAGCGGTGTGCGTCTTGCCAGATCCACGACCGGCAAGCATAAGAAACGTGTCATATTCTCCATCTTCTGGCTCCCTTTGGTGTGGCAGGGCTTGAATCTGCCATTTTACTTGCCACATAGCCGCTTCTAGCTGCTGTTTGGGCCAGTGTTTATTGTTTTGAGCAAATTTTTTAAGGACTAGCTCTTGTTTTGCTGTTAAAGGCATGAAATAAATCCTTCTCCTACTGAAAACGTACCACGATCTCCAGTGGTTTCAATGTGAACGCAGGGTTGTTGCTGAATTTCGTAGATCTCTCTGATCTGACGGCGGGCTAACACGCGTTTTTTGATTGGGGGAATCTGGTTGGGTATCAAATTTAGGCGAGATTTAAACGTAAGGGTGTGATTTTTAACCTGGTCGTTGGAGAAAAACGTGGTTTTATGGCCCAACGATTCCACTAACCATTGACATTGACGTACCAAAGCCTCGTTCATGTTTGTTATTCTAAACACTTTAGTGCGTGGATTGTATTGCCGGTGTTTAGCTTGCAGTATTCCTTTGAGCAATTCAAGTCTTTGCTCATACGAACCCATGAGATAGTTGTTTGGGATACGAACTGGCACATTAGGTGCGAGCTGGGACTCGATTGTAGGGGTTGTTGTAAACTCATAGCGCAATTGTTTTATTTTACACCCTAGTTTAACACGATATCCAGCATCTCTAAAGGCCTGATGTATGTCATCTTGGAAGTCCTGGAATGCTACCATCTGTTTGCGCTTCTTACGGTTAAAGAACCAGAACCCAAAAATAAACGGCGGCACTGGTAAGTCTTGGTGTGGTAGCTGTAGTGGTTTGGTTGTTGGAACCGAATAGATAAAATGATGCTGGACTGGGTTATGTAGGGGTTCAATAAGTAGGTCTGATATTTGCTTGACCCGGTATTGGCGGTCTTTAGGACGCAGCCCTTTGTATTGGGATTCTTTGCAACGGTCAAGGTGTGTCTCAACCACAAACCCCAGCTTATCATCTCCAGCTATGGTCAGGTGGTCGTTGAATAAAACCTCATAGCAATGTGGCGGGGTGTATTTTTGGACTAAGGTTACTTTGGCAGGTTGACCATTGCGGTCTAGTAACAGGTCACCTTCTTGGACCTGGTCTGCTCTTTTCCAATAATCAAGCGTTAGTATCTTTTGATTTGCTAGGACCGCCATAGAAGTTTTTAGTCACCCAATAATCTAACCAGTGCCCTAACGGCCCTCTGATTCGGTTTTGAACTGAAACGGGTAGCTTTTGAATATCCAATGGCTGGGTTGTTACTTTTAAGCGAAACTGGATATATTTTGCCGTTTCATTGTCTAGTATTTCGACTGGAACATCCACAGACTCGAAATTGTATAAGTCGCATACCAAAACCCTTAGCCCTTTGAACTGGCCCTCTGCATTTTCCAATGCTCCGTGGATTTGGTACACGTATTGACTCATACATATACTAATGCACAAACCCAATTAAAAACGCCCACAATATTTTGACCTACTAGATGTAGTGTTTTTTGAGAGCCCAACCACTAGAAAGACAGGGTATCCAGGGTCTATTTCACTTTATTCTTTTTAAAAAAAAAAAAAAAAAAAAAAAAAATTAAAAAAAAAAAAAAAAAAAATTAGGAATAAAGTCATTTAGACCCTGACTTCTATGTCTTCCCTGTCTTTTGAAAAGGCCCCCTCTATATAAATCAATGACTTAGCAAAAAATAGGGTTCGGTGTAGAAAAATATAAAAACTCAGTCTTGGTGGGGCCCCAGTCCCGAGGGCACGGGGGTCTATTTTTTAGGGGTATCGAGTTTAAACAGACCCCCCTCTTAGCTAAATAAGAATTCTTATTTCACATTATGAAACTCTATCCCACAATGCGTAAGCACCATAGTGGTGCATGATGGTGCGGTGCAACATGGCTGACAGGTAGCGAGGTGGTTTAAACAATACCCACATTGGCAGTAAGGGATTGCACCATGTTGGTGCATTGGTGTTGCGGTGCAACATGGCTGACAGGTGGCATGGTTATGCGGGTGCGAGGGCTGAAGGGAAGGGGTGAATAGATACCCTCAAATCCCACATTGTGAAATATCCGATTAGACGCATTTTAAGCCCCTTTTTAGCCGAGTTGATCGGTCAGGCTACCCTAGCCCCAACCCCCTTGCGATCTCGATTTTCTAAGGGTAAACCCTATGTATAAAGACAGGGCGAATCATAACAAAAGAATATAAGCAAACTTAGGGTAAACACCTATTAACACCCTCAACCATTGTGCTATTGTTATGACATGGAAAGCAATTTCGCTGACCATGATTACTAACCTTGAAAGGATTAGAACACCATGCAATTACTTAATAGAGAAGGCTGGCTCAACCTCATAACAGAGCAACACATCAAACCACACTTTGAAGCCAAAGGCTATAAAGTGCCTGACAATATCAGAATGTCATGCTCTTTGACCTCAACCAAAAAGTCTATTGGACAATGTTGGTCTAGCAAAAATAGCGGAGATAACCATTTCGAGATTTTTATTTCCCCTAAGATTTCAGACAGTAGCAGAGTCACCGACATTTTGATTCACGAAATCTGTCATGCCGTTGTTGGTATCAAAGCGGGTCACAAAAAGCCATTTGCTGATTGTGCAAAGGCTGTCGGCTTGACAGGCAAAATGACCGCCACAGTAGCCACAGACGAATTGAAAGCCACTATTGCTGAATGGGTAGCCGACATGGGCGAATATCCTCATGCCCCCTTGACCGAATCAGGCATTAAAAAGCAATCAACCCGCATGATTAAGTGTGCCTGTAAGTCATGTGGTTATCAGGTCTATACATCACGAAAATGGATTGAGTTGGCTCTACCTGTATGCCCTGATTATGATTGCGAGAAATACGGCTCAAGCATGACAGTAGAATTGCCTGATGAGAATGAAGGCGAAAACGAATAACAACCAATAGGCGGGGGCAACCCCGCCAAGTTTAAACAACACGAAAGGCACACCATGACAGTCAAATATACAATTAAAACCCCCGCCAAAGTTTATGAGTTTAAAACTCTAAAACAGGCTAGACAATTCGCCCAATACTTACAGGGCATGACCATAATCAACCAAGTGAAAGGCTAAGACCATGAATGATAAACAGATAACCGCCCTTAGAGAGTTTGCCCGCTTACATGGGGCAAATTGGAAAAACGAATTAAACCTATTATGGTATAGCGGGAAAGATTCGGGGGCATTAAGACAGATACGAAACAATTTTTTGCCTATTGTAATGTCAGACAATTTTTATTTAGGG
>Ga0208742_1000419_pt1 | contig 15912 bp, 17 predicted proteins | sample CryBogCBH28Sep08_FD_184601 | JGI IMG/M metagenome (GOLD analysis project Ga0208742, IMG submission 184601) | Freshwater microbial communities from Crystal Bog, Wisconsin, USA - CBH28Sep08 (SPAdes) (version 2) | ecosystem: Environmental > Aquatic > Freshwater > Lake | place: Crystal Bog... | reverse complement strand
CGACAGTATGCAGCGATGTATTCTCGTGATACCGCACTTGCCCGAAAGATTCATGAAGCCGGGAAAAATATTGGTGACAATGCCTGGCATATGCCACTCGTTGATGACTACGCAGAGGCGCTGCATAGCGATATCGCCGATCTTGCACACGTTGATCGCAAAAAGTTTGGCGGTGGATCAATTACTGCAGCTCTCTTCTTAGAGAAGTTCGTTGGCAAGCGTCGTTGGGTTCATTTAGATATCGCCGGAAGTGGACGATCAGAGACCGATTCTGGTGAAAATGTTAAAGGTGGAACTGCATCAGGCGTTCGACTCCTTATTGATTGGATCGCTTCACTATGACGACTTTTGGCAATCGCGGAGATATGACCGCATATTCTGAGAGTTACGTTCGCGAAGATATTTTTATGCAGCAAGCACGGGCTTTCGGTGTTGAATGCGGTGCAAGTGATCCAACGCCAGCAGTGGGTGGCCTCCTTCAATTTGCGGCAACCCAACTTCAGGCAAAGTCTGTTGTTGAAATCGGAACAGGTTCTGGTGTTAGCGGACTCTGGCTATTTCAAGGAATGCCAAAAGATGGCGTCTTAACCTCTATCGATACTGAACGCGAGCTCTCGGCAGCGGCACGATCGAGCTTTGAAGAAGCGGGAATTTCACCGCAGCGATTTAGATTAATCACGGGCGCTATTAATGATGTCGTTGGAAAACTCGCCGATGGCAACTATGACTTAGTCGTTATTCGAGTGGCAGCGGATTTGATGGACCTCATCCATGAGGCTCATCGACTGCTGCGAGTCGGTGGAACCCTAGTTATCGACCATGCGCTCTCAGGCGGAAAGGTCGCTGATCCGACTCAGCGAGATTTCGAAAGTATCTCCCGTCGTGATGGCATCCGATCGATCAAGGAAGATAGCCGCTGGAGCTCAACGCTGCTGCCTCTTGGCGCCGGAGTGCTCCTTGCCACAAAGAGCTGATAACGAGCCGCTTTTAAGTTTTGCCTTATAAGATCGCAACCATGAGCGATAACGAGACTCCTTCGACTCCTCCAGCGAATACGCCATGGTGGCTATCATCAACACACTTTGAACCGCCACAGCCTGCACCTCGCGCGGCAGGTATCAGTATTCGGTTAGCCCTCGTGATGACACTCCTTGCTGGTGGCGTCGGTGCGATTGTCGACCGAGCTCTCACCTTGCACAACACCAACCTGGTTTCCACACATTCGTCTATTCAACGAGCACCTGATTCCATTGCTGGGATCGCAGCCCGCGTCTCACCATCTGTTGTTTCAATCGATGCTCAAACTCCATCAGGTGGCGATACTGGATCAGGATTTTTCATTCAGAGCGATGGCACCATCCTGACAAACAACCACGTGGTAGAGGGCGCCGTAACGAGCGGCGGTTCCATCACAGTGAACCTTACAAATGGGAAGAGTTACCCAGCCAAGCTAATCGGCCGTGATGGTTCTTATGACCTCGCTGTTCTCAAAATCGACGTGACCGATGCACCAGCTTTGCAACTTGGTGATTCTGATCTGATTCAGGTGGGCGATCCAGTTATTGCGATCGGCTCGCCACTAGGACTTGCTGGCACTGTCACATCCGGAATTATCTCTGCCAAGAATCGCGCTGTAACAAGCGGTGGTGGAACTGGTGAGAACTCCTTTATCAACGCACTTCAAACTGATGCCGCAATCAATCCTGGAAATTCAGGTGGCCCATTGGTTGACATCAATGGCGCAGTGATTGGTGTGAATTCAGCGATCGCATCACTCGGTTCAGCATTTAGTAGCGAATCCGGATCCATCGGACTCGGTTTTGCTATCCCTATTAATCAGGCGAAGAAGACGGCAGAACAACTGATCAAGACCGGCAAAGCTACCTACCCATTGATGGGCATCTCAGTTGATTCAACTTTCACTGGTAATGGTGCTCGTATTGCAAATGTTCCGAATGCAATTCTTCCTGGTGGGCCGGCGGCAAAGGCGGGCTTACATGTCGGGGATATCATCATGGCGATAGATGGCAAGGCGGTTGCCAATGGCGATGAGCTGATCGTGGCTATCCGCTCTCACAATGTCGGCGATCGGGTAACTGTGACCTTCCAGCGCGGCAATCAGACAAAGACCGTTTCCTTGACTCTCACTTCAAAGTAGGCTGATCTCATGTTCAATATCGGCGCAGGCGAGTGGCTGCTCTTAGCCGTCCTCGGAATCATCTTGGTCGGCCCAGATCGACTACCGCATGTCGCCGCCGATGCCGCGAAGTATGTCCGCAAATTCAAAGAGTTGACCTCGAAGGCAACAGAAGAACTTCGAGAAAACTTAGGGCCAGGTTTTGAAGATATCAACGTCTCAGATCTCAACCCGAAAAAATTCATTACAAAGACCCTCACCGAAGCCACTGAAGGCGCCGTCCCAGTTGCTGAGATTCGGGAGATCGCTCAAAACGCAAAGATCGATCCAGATCTCCTATGAGTCAAACTCATGCTGATCTGATTCGCGAAGCGCTTTCGAAGGTATCAGATCCAGAACTTCATCGTTCCATCACTGAACTTGGAATGGTGGAGTCGATCGAGGTCGCTGGCAAAAGCGCACGAGTACATATTCTCTTAACTATCGCTGGTTGCCCAATGCGCGATCGGCTAGATCGAGATATTCGTAGTGCAGTACTTGCAGTCGATGACATCTCCGAGGTTGAACTCACCTTTGGCGCAATGAATGAAGAGCAGCGTGATGCGGTAAAGAAGATGATGCGTGGTGATCGCGACAAGACGATTCAATTTGCCGATCCATCCTCTCTCACTCGTGTGATCGGTGTTGCCTCTGGCAAGGGCGGTGTTGGTAAATCATCGATGACCGTGAACCTCGCTGTTGCCGCAGCTCGCAAGGGGTTAAAGGTCGGCATCCTCGATGCAGATGTCTACGGACATTCGGTCCCGCGTCTCATGGGTGTACTCGGCCAGCGACCAACTGCGATTGATCAATTCTTTATCCCTGTTGAACGCTTTGGCGTAAAAGTTGTCTCGATGGAGATGTTCAAGCCAGAGCGTTCTGACCCCATTGCATATCGCGGCCCACTTCTGCATCGGGTTCTCGAGCAACTTCTTAGCGATGCTTATTGGGGCGATCTCGATCTTCTCCTGCTCGACCTTCCACCTGGCACAGGCGATATCGCTATCTCGCTGGGACAGTTGCTACCGGCTTCTGAAATCCTTGTAGTAACGACTCCTCAAGTGGCGGCGGCTGAGGTTGCAGAACGTGCTGGACGCATCGCTCACCAACTTAAGCAACATATTGTTGGTGTTGTCGAGAATATGAGCGATATTCCGTGTCCACACTGCGGCGAAGCGATTTCAATCTTTGGCTCTGGCGGGGGAGAAGAGACCGCTAAGCGACTCTCTACATTGGTGGGTAGTGATGTCTCGCTCTTGGCCCAGATCCCATTTGATGGCCAGCTCCGTGAAGGCGGAGATCAAGGCGAACCGATCGTGCTCTCTGCGCCGCAGGCCCCCGCAAGTAAAGCGATAGATGAACTCTTGACCAAGTTGTTGATCCGACCTCGCTCGCTCGTGGGAGTCCCGCTCACTCTCCATACCTGATCGCCTAGACTTAGAACATGAGAACGCCACCCGTCAGCACCATCAATACGGTGGCGAAGAAGATTGTTGGCCGCTCAGATAACGCCCTCACCAAAAAATCGATTCGAGATTCACTCGTCTCTGTCTCTGGACTTATTGGTCGACCAGTTCGCGATGAGAATGGCAGGGATATCGGGCGACTCGTGGATATCGTGGTCCGCCATGACGATGCAACCTACCCACCCGTTTCAGGTTTAATCGTCAAAGTTGGCCAACGTAAGTCGTATATCAAGGGTGCAAAGATCTCATCACTCAATCACAACGAGATCAGGATTTCATCCCTCAAGATTAGCCTCGAAGATTTTCAACGTCGTGAAGGCGAATCGCTCCTTGATGCAGATGTACTCGATCACCAAATTGTTGATGTCGATGGTCTCCGAGTAGTGCGATCATCAGATCTTTATCTCGCAACACTCGATCGCGAAGTACGTCTCGTTGGCGTAGATATTTCGTTCCGATCATTTTTGCGTCGACTCTTCCCAGGTGCAATTAGCCGTCTTCCAACACCCGATCATGTAGTGGACTGGGCAACGATCGCTTCCCTCACAACGGGCACTGGTGTAGTGGTTACTGCCGGACAACGTTCCAAGTTGTCACAACTTCGACCTGCCGACCTCGCCGATCTCCTTGAAGATTTAGCAGGACGTGAACAAGGTGCATTCGTTGATCTTCTCGATCCGAATATTGCTGCAGATGCACTTGAAGAGATGGAAGAGGAAGATCTTCAGGGACTTCTTCGCGGTCTCTCGGCAGAGCGTGCCGCTGAACTCCTTGCACTGATGGAGCCGGATGAATCGGCTGAAGTTATGCGTGATTTAGATGAAGAGCACCGAGATGCGATTCTCGCCGAGATGGATAAGAGCACTGCGCGCGAACTTCGCGAGCTGATCTCATTTGATGAGCGAGTAGCAGGTGGAATGATGACCACGCATATGCTCGTCATTAAGCAGACTGACACTGTCGGAGCTGCTCTGAAAATGCTCATCGAACATAAAGAGCGCGACGTTGTAGATGGGATTCTGGTTGTTGATTCCAAGGGGCGTCTTGTCGACCATATCCAAACAATTGAACTCGTCGCCGCAAAGCCAAATGCTCTTATTGAGACCTTGATTGCCGCACCGTTCCCAACCACGGTAAAAATTGATACCCCGCTTGATGACGTGATCGAGGAGTTCTCTAATAACCGCGGTTCTTCGATCGTGGTCGTCGATGTCAAAGGTAAGCCAATCGGCAGAATTCTCGCTGATGACCTAGTCGATGCATTAACTGCCGAAGAAGGTCGAGTATGACGACTACTAAACCTTCTTTACCGAAGGCACCATCGCCAAAGAAGATCCGCCTCGCAGCATTTCTCGCCGTGATGGGTCCTGGTGTACTCGCCGGACTTTCTGATGATGATCCCGCTGGCATCACTACGTATTCACAACTTGGTGCTCACTATGGCTATCAGTTGATGTGGGTTCTGCTCATCTCCACCATCGCGCTCATTATCTTTCAGGATCTCGGCGCACGTATCGGTGTTGTTACCCGCCAAGGTTTGCTTGGTCTGGTTCGGCAGAAGTACGGTGCGCGCTCTGGCATTTTGAGTGCGGCTGCGCTCATCATTGCCAATATTGGAACAATGACTGCGGAGTTCGCAGGTATCGCGGCCGCCGGCCAACTCTTTGGCTTATCTCGCTACATCAGCGTTCCGATTGCAGCGGTGGTGGTCTCTGCTCTCGTACTCCGAGGATCATTCGCACGCGTTGAGAAAGTCTTCTTTGCGCTCTGCGCCGTTTTCCTTGCCTATGTAATTGCCGGCTTTATGTCTCACCCACATTGGGGAGCAGCCTTCAAAGGCCTGGTTCTGCCAACGATGCCGATCAATCATGATGCGATTTACATCGCAACCGCAACACTTGGAACCACGTTAGCTCCATGGGGTCTCGCATTTATACAGTCGTATGCGGTCGACAAGCGCCTCTCGAAAGATGATCTCAAGTTACTTCGTGTTGATGTATGGACTGGCTCACTCCTCACAGGTGTTATTGGCTTCTTCGTTATCGTCACCTGTGCTGCAACGCTCAACGCTCATGGGATCACGAATATCACCGATGCATCTCAAGCTGCTGCGGCGCTCAAGCCATTAGCTGGGACATTGGCAAAAGATCTCTTTGCCGTTGGCCTTATTGGTGCAGCGCTCTTAGCGGCATCAATTCTCCCGCTCTCAACTGCATATTCCATCAGTGATCTCACGGGCCGTCCTGCGGCACTCGATGATTCATTTGAAGAGGCGCCGCTCTTCTACTCAACCTTTGCCTTTATTACTGTGCTCGCTGCGGCCTTGATCTTGATTCCTGGTGAACCGCTCATCACGATCTTGATCATCTCTCAAATCATCAATGCAGTACTGCTCCTTCCACTTTTGCTCTACATGTTTGGCATCTCACGCGATAAGCGCCTTATGGGTGAGTTTGTAGCAACGAAGACAATGAGCCTCATCTACACAGTGATTATTGCTATCGTTGCGGTATGCGTCTTTGCCATGCTCTGGTATACATTCTTCTAGCCGCGCAAAAATCGACGTAATGAGCAAGGCGACGGATCACACCGCCCTACCTCAGGGACGCGATATCCCAATTCTTCTTCTCGGAATTATTGGAATCGGCACATCAGGCCCTCTCATCGCGAAGAGCGTTATGCCGGTGCCTACCCTCATCTTCTGGCGCAATCTCGCTGGCTCACTCATTATGACGCCCTTTGCTTTGCGAAGAGGTGAGTGGAAGAGTCCAGCTCAGCGAAAGGCGATCCGTATCGCCGCGCTCTCTGGCATCTTTCTCGCATTTCATTTCATTGGCTTCTTCCTTGCGATGCGATTTACCAGTGTTGCAGCAGGGACTGCGCTAGCTGCACTACAACCAATCTTCAGCGCTATCTATGTTCGCTCTCAAGGTGGCCATATCGCCAAACTCTCGCTCTTTGGAATGCTCGTAGCCTTTGCTTCGGTCTTCATCATTACCGGCGTCGATTTCAGCCTTTCGATTCGCGCCTTCGAAGGTGACCTGTTTGCAATTATCTGTGCGATGCTCTCGGCAACATATGTCATGTTTGGCTCAAAGGTGCAGAGTGAGATCTCAACTTCAACCTACACCAGTGTCTGTTACGGCGTTTGCGCCCTAACCGCGCTGCCCATGATCTTTATTACTGGATCAACCTTTATCGCCTTCCCTAAAGTTCAATGGCTCTGGGTTGGATTATTGGTTCTTGGCGCACAACTCCTAGGCCACACCATGTTCAACTTGTCGCTGAAGCGGCTCTCACCTGTTGTCGTATCACTTGTGGTCTTCTTTGAGGTCCCGGTCGCGGCAATCTTCGCTCTTCTCTGGCTTCACCAGAAGCCAAGCGCTGGGATCATTCCTGGTGTTATCGGAATTTTGATCGGCTGCAGCATCTTTGTCATGGGAAGAAATTCGAAGTGAAGATTGATCTCCATACGCATTCACTCATGAGTGATGGAACCGATCGACCAAGTGAGCTAGTCAACAAAGCTCTCTCCCAAGGGATCACCACTCTTGCTCTTACCGATCACGACACTGTCGCTGGCTGGGATGAAGCGATTGAGTGGTTGCGACCGGGACTCGATTTGGTTTTGGGTTCAGAGATATCGTGCCAAACTGAAGATGGCATCAGTGTTCATATGCTGGGGCTTCTCTTCGATCGTGAGAATCAACCACTTCAGGAGATGCTTGCTCAAACACGAGATAACCGATTAGGCCGCATGGAGCGGATCATTGCGCGGATGAATGAGGCGGGCATTGATATCTCATTGGCCGAGGTTCATGCACAACTCAGCGATGGTGCAACGCTCGGCAGGCCGCATCTTGCGGATGCCCTGGTTGCGAAGGGTCTGGCTAAGAGTCGCGATGAAGTATTTGCAGATTGGTTGGCAAATAGCTCGCCATTTTATGTCGCTCATTATTCGCCAACACCCGAAGTGGCGATCGCTGCGATCAAGGCGGCTGGAGGAGTTGCAGTCATTGCCCATCCACTAGCCTCGCTACGAGGGCGAGTTGTGAGTATTGAGAGCTTTGATTCCTACATTGAAGCAGGTCTTGATGGCATAGAAGTGAAGCACCGTGATCAGACCCCAGAGCAACAGCAACTTCTCTTCGATATCGCCGCAAAGGCAGATCTGGCTATGACTGGATCAAGTGATTATCACGGAACCGGAAAGATGAATGAACTCGCCGAATTTACAACTGATCCCGAACAATGGGAGAAGCTCGAGTCTCGTGCAGATGCGCGACGAGTTGTGAGCGCTATAAAGTAGTAAAGCCGACCTTGCGATCTGCTGCGTTACCAGCCTCTACGTAAGCGATCTTTGAATGTGGCACGAGAATCTGGCGGCCCTTGGTATCGGTGAGGGATAACGTCTTTCCGCCATCGAGCGCTTCCTGAACCTTGGCGATGACCTTCTCGATCGAGTTCTCGATCTCATAGACGAGATCAACTCCCGTGTCAGCGATGCCAATACGTAGATCAGTTGTTGTCTTTGCCTCTTTAGCCATGTCGTTACCCTAACCTGAAATTATTGATTCTGCTTGGGGAAGCCGCCGATACCGCGCCAGATCTGATTGGCAACCAATTTAACGGCGTTATCTCGATCGATCTTGCCATCGCGCTCTAACCAATGGCGGGCAGCAGATTGGACGTTTCCGATAATTCCAACGGCGAGCATCATGGAGGCCTCTTTAGGAAGTCCAGTGTCGATAGAGATTACAGCAGAGAAGGCCGCGGCACAGTCGTATGTCATGCGAGTCAATCGCTCGCGAACTTGAGGCTCTACGCTCATATCGCTCTCGAAGAGAAGTCGGAAGGCTTCGCCTTCACGATTGATGAAGTCAAAATATGCCTCGGTCGTTGCTTGAACGCGAGCCCAGTTATCTTTCTGTGAGGCTACTGACTTTTGAATCTCAAAGACCAAAGAGTCAATGTGGAGATCGAGAACGGCGAGATAGAGATCTAGCTTTGATGGGAAGTGCTGATAGAGGACAGGCTTGCTGACATTGGCACGATCTGCGATCTCATCCATCGCAGCCGAGTGATAACCCGCTTGCGTGAAGACTTCGAGTGCAGCAGCGAGGAGCTGGGCGCGACGTTCATCGCGAGGAAGGCGTCCCTTAAGGTCAGTAGTCATGGTGGAAGGATAACTAATACCGGCTCCCTTGTTATCCTCTCTCTATGACATCCTCGCAATCCCGAAAGAGCCTTCTACTCGTCCACGCCCATCCAGATGATGAGACGATCAATAATGGTGCGACTATGGCGATGTATGCGGCAGCTGGATACAACGTCACCTTAGTAACCTGCACGAGAGGTGAAGAGGGCGAGATTCTTGTCCCTGAACTTGCACACCTTGCTGCAGATAAAGAAGATGGGCTTGCATCAATACGCGAAGGTGAATTAGCGAATGCGATGGCAGCGCTCGGTGTGACAGACCATCGTTTTCTCGGCGCGCCTGCGCACCGATATCGCGATAGCGGGATGATGGATACGCCGTCAAATAATCGACCCGATGTTTTTTGGCAGGCTGATGTAGATACTGCGGCTGGCGAACTCGTTGAGATCATCAAAGAGGTCAAGCCCCAGGTTCTCGTTACATACGATGAGTTTGGCGGATATGGCCACCCTGATCATATTCAAGCCCATCGGGTAGCGATGAGAGCTGCGGAGTTAGTTGCGCCGGAGTGGGATATTCAGAAGATCTATTGGAACACAATGCCTCGATCGGTAGTTCAAAAAGGTATTGATGCAATGAAGGCGCAAGGTTCAGATTTCATGGGCGCAGAGAGTGCAGATGATCTGCCATTCGCAAAGCCAGATGAATTCGTCACAACGCTGATCGATGGAAATGAATTTGTTGATCGGAAAATGAAGGCGATGGCTTCACATCCAACTCAAATCGCACTTGATGGCCCCTTCTTTGCACTTTCTAATAACATCGGACTCAATGTCTGGGGCAATGAGTATTACACCTTGGTTAAAGGCGAGAAGGCTGGTCCGTTCACCAGTGAAGGCTGGGAGACTGACCTCTTTGCTGGAGTTATTGAATAAGTTCGTAGTTTTGGCCAGCGGCTGAGTCTTTAACCTCAACCCCGAGCGCTCGGAGTTGATCCCGTAAGAGATCGCTGAGAGCAAAATCTTTCTCAGCTCTTGCTTGGGCTCGCGCCGCTAATAGTGACTCTTGTTCGGATGTCAGTGAGATCGATTTTTCACGTCGATCAAGATCAAGTGAGAAGATCTGGTCTAACTCTCGGAATACAAAGGCGCGAAATCCAGGGGCAAGATCTTCATCTCGTTCAATACGGCGAAGTTCTACAAGAGCGTCAGCGCTGCCGAGATCGTCGAGAATGAGATCAACTAAATGCGAGACGACGCGCTCTGCTTCAGCTGACTTTTGGCTTGGGCCCCAATCCTTTAATTTCTTGCGCCAGCGAGTAATAGTGGAATCTGCGGCGGTTAATGCATCCCACGTCAGATCGATCTGACTTCGATAACGGTTCTCTAAGAAATTTAATCGCAAGGCCAGAGGGTCTAATCCTCGAGCGACGATATCGCTGACCAGCACGACATTTCCCGCACTCTTTGACATCTTTCGACCCTCAAAGAGGAGGTGTTCGCCATGGACCCAATTACTTACGACTTCATAACCAGCAGCAGCATTCGACTGTGCCCGCTCATTTTCATGGTGCGGGAAGCGCAGATCGATTCCGCCTAAGTGAAGATCCACAGCACCATCGAGATAGTGCAGGGACATGGCAGAGCATTCAATATGCCAGCCAGGAAAACCCGCGCCCCAGGGCGAATCCCAAATCATCTCTGTGCGGTTTCCGGCCGCTTTCCATAATGCCCAATCTGCATGGAAGCGCTTCGCCCCATCATCGGTGTACTCATATCGATGGCCGGGCTTGAGTGCATCTAATCGATTACCACTGATTTCGCCATAGCTTTCAAATGAACGGGCATCAAAGTAGACCGATGAGTCGGCACCTACATAGGCATTGCCCTTTTCAATGAGTCCAGAGATCAACGACAGCATCATCTCGATCGATTCGCTAGCTCGTGGATAGATATCGGCAGGTCTCACACCAAGTTGGCGCAGATCGTCATGAAATCGTCTTTCAAATTCGCGCGCAATTTCAAAGGGATCGATTTTGCGAGCAGAAGATTCGGCGAGCAACTTATCTTCGTGCAGATCTTCTGACATATGCCCGACATCAGTAATATTTTGAATCAGCTTTGCATCGATGCCGGTGTATTTCAGCGCTTTGATAATGAGATCCGAGAGAAGAAATGTTCGAAGATTTCCGACGTGCGCATCTCGATAAACGGTAGGACCGCAACTATAGATTCGAAGGAATTTGCCGTTGCTCGCCGAGAGAGTTTCAACGTTTCGTGTACGAGTATCGAAGAGGGAGAGTTTGGTCTCAAGGGCCTGGGTCACTGTGCCGATACGACCTTCCAGAGAAAGATGCGATGGGGATCGAACTCTGCCAGAGAGCCATCCTTCTTGCGTACCGAAGTCGGGCTCTCAAGTACGCCAAGGAGATCCCGAAAGCCACCAGCTTCATCGAAGAGGCGAATACTGAGGCGCTGGCCGATATCCCCGGGTCCTGGAAGATCTGGTGGGATACGTCCGCTCATGTCCCAATTCTGTACCCTCTTGCCAGAACTTTTGCCATAAGATTCACCCTAGAAAGTCCAGAGTTCAAGCCCGTATCTGAAGGAGTCCAGCGTGACCTATGTAATTGCCGAGCCATGTGTCGATGTGAAAGATAAGTCTTGCATCGAAGAGTGCCCTGTTGATTGCATCTATGAGGGTTCACGGATGCTCTACATCCAGCCAGATGAGTGCGTTGACTGCGGAGCGTGCGAGCCAGTCTGCCCAGTCGAAGCGATCTATTACGAAGATGACATTCCTTCGCAATGGAAAGAGTTCGGCCCAATCGCCGGAGAGTTCTTCGTTGAGATTGGTTCCCCTGGCGGTGCCAGCAAGGTTGGTCCAACAAATAGCGACCACCCAAAGGTTTCGGCACGCCCTGCAAAAGCTGAGTAGCTCTGAAACTTCCAGATTTTCCTTGGGATGCGCTCGCTCCGATCGGAGAGATAGCGCGATCTCATCCTGAAAGTTTTGTCGATCTCTCGCAGGGCACGCCGGTCGATGCCACTCCTCAATTTATTCAGGATGCTTTTATTGCGGCATCGAACTCGCCGCGCTATCCAGTAACAACTGGCACTACCGAACTTCGCACAGCTCTCAAAGAGTGGTCTATCAAGAATCTCGGAATATCGGGCGACTTTGATGTCATCCCAACCATCGGCTCCAAAGAACTGGTTGCGTGGCTACCAACACTTCTTCAAGCCAAGAACGTTCTCTATCCAGAGATTGCTTATCCCACTTACCTAGTTGGGGCAATCCTCGGTGGAGCCGCCCATCAGACCGTTGGAGTCGATGCATCACAATGGCCTTCGGCAGATCTCGCTTGGGTGAATTCGCCATCCAATCCAACCGGTCGCATTCATAGCGCTGACGAGTTGCGGGCGGTTGTTGAATACTCCCGACGCACCAACACCGTCATCGCTAGCGATGAGTGTTACTTGAGCTTCCCAGCATCAGAGAAGAAGCCGATCTCGATCTTTGAAGTAGCAGGGGGAGATAACAAGAATCTGCTAGCGGTCCATTCACTCTCCAAACGTTCCAACCTTGCTGGGTATCGTGCTGCATTTGTGGTGGGTGACAGTGCGTTGATTGCAAAGATTCTTGAGGTGCGTAAGCACGCCGGCATGATGGTCCCACTTCCTGTCCAAAAGGCGATGACGGTTGCACTGGGCGATGAGAACCATGTCCTCGAGCAAGCACAGCGTTACCGCGCACGCCGGATCGTCCTGCAGAACGCCCTTGAGAGCCAAGGCTTCCGTATTGATCACACCGAAGCAGGCCTCTATCTCTGGGCCACTCGTGGTGAGTCTGACTGGGATAGCGTGAAATGGCTTGCTCAATTCGGAGTTCTTGCAACGCCTGGCCACTTCTATGGTGAAGCTGGAAAGGAACACGTGCGCATTGCACTCACCGCAACGGATCACGAGATTGAAACGGCTGCCTCCCGTATTCGTTCTCACGTAGGTAAGTAGTTCATACATGGTGACATCGGCAATTCTTCTGGTCGGGGGCATGGGTACACGTATGCAACCTTTAACCTTTGATACCCCGAAGCCGATGCTTCCACTATTAGGGAAGCCAATTACCGAACACCAGATCATGAAGGCGAAGGCCGCTGGTATCACTGAAATTGTTCTCGCTACCTCGTACCTTTCTGATGTCTTCACGCCCTACTTTGGTCTCGGTGAAAAGTTCGGGATAAAGATCTCATATGCAGTTGAAGAGAGCGCACTTGGCACGGGTGGTGCGATTGCCAATGCCGCCAAACTTCTTACAAGCGATGGACCAGTAATGATCTTTAATGGCGATGTTTTAAGTAGCCACTCACTAGAAGAACAAATTGCAGCCCATGAGAAAAATGGTGCAGATGTGACACTCTATTTAACGGAAGTTTCGGATGCGAGAGCCTTCGGAGTCGTTGAATTAGATGGAGCTCGCATCTCTAGCTTCAATGAAAAGATGGAGAATCCGCCAACAAATATCATCAATGCTGGTTGTTATATTTTTAATCGCAGTGTGATTAATGAAATTCCCGAAGGTGTTGTTGTGAGCGTTGAACGTGAGACCTTCCCGGCACTTCTTTCACAAGGAGCGAAGGTCTTTGGCTTTGTCGACAACTCGTATTGGCTCGATATCGGCAACCCTGGTGCGCTCTTAAAGGCGACGCGTGACCTGATTGAATCTACCGGCTACATCATGGCCCAAGGCAAAGGGTCATCGGTCGATCCGACTGCTGTTGTTGATCAGGGAAGTTATGTTGGAGCGAACGCGGTCGTTGGTGCAGGTGCGAGAGTTCATCAATCGGTCATTGGCGACGGTGCAATCATCGGTGCAAATGTCGATTTAACGCGAACTTTCGTCGCTTCCCGCTTTCAGGTGCCTGAAAATTCATCTTACGAAGGGGAATTTCTCGGTTTTTCCGCTCATTAAGTCGGTTCGAGGACTTGACTCGGGAGGGGTTACACCCGTGTAATTCTCCCTAGATGCCCTACTTTCCCAAACCGAGCGGGGCACCAAAAGATCTAGGAGCTGTACCTATGTCAGACCGCCAGAATGCACTTGTCACCTCCCTGCCAATGCCTGACAACTCCATTGAACTCTCGTGGCAAGAGCGCGCGCTCTGTGCCCAGACCGATCCAGAAGCTTTCTTCCCTGAAAAGGGTGGCTCTACGCGCGAAGCAAAGCGCGTCTGCCTCTCATGCGATGTTCGCTCCGAATGCCTTGAGTATGCGCTTGCCCATGATGAGCGCTTTGGTATCTGGGGTGGACTATCAGAGCGTGAACGCCGTCGCCTCAAGCGACGCAGCGCTTAATTTGATCAACCTTTAGGAGCCGCGTCGTGGCGGATAAATTTTTTGTTACTGCCGTCCTTGTTACACACGACGGCGCGAAGTGGCTCCCTGAAGTTATTGCAGCGCTCAGTTCGCAGACCCGGCGGATTGATCGAATTGTCGCCGTTGATACTGGCTCGCAGGATAACTCCCTCAAACTTTTGAAATCAACCGGCCTCACCTCGTTCGTTGAAGATCGCGAGATGGGTTATGGAGATGCCATTGAACATGCCTTGGCACTTACTCCTAGTGCAGGTGAGAATGAATGGCTCTGGCTGATTCACGATGATTGCGCCCCTGACAGTATGGCGCTCCAACTTCTCCTTGAAGCGATTGAAGAGCGTCCACAAGTTGCGCTCGCTGGCCCCAAGTTATGCGGGTGGAGTGATCGATCCCAGTTGCTCGAAGTTGGAATTTCGATCTCTGGCAATGGTTCTCGATGGACCGGACTTGAACCTGCGGAAAAGGACCAAGGTCAGCACGATTCAATTTCAGAAGTAATGTCAGTCAGTACGGCGGCGATGTTGGTTCGACGTAGCGTCTTCGAAGAACTCGGTGGCCTAGATATCAACCTAGCTCTCTTCCGCGATGATGTGGATTTGGGATGGCGCGCACATGTCGCGGGTTACCAAGCTATCTGCGTACCTCAGGCGGTCGCGTACCACGTTGAAGCATCTGCCAATGAGTTGCGAGCGGTAGATGTATCTGAAGCATTTCTCCACCGCCCACTCTTACTTGATCGACGTAATGCAGCCTATGTACTTCTCGTTAATTCATCATGGTGGCTCTTGCCATGGGTGGCGCTCCAATTGCTCGTGACGAGCACCATCCGAGCCCTCATCAACCTGCTTGCAAAATTACCGGGGTATGCCGGCGATGAGATTGGTGCGGTTGCTCTCTTGTTGGCCAACCCAGCTGAGCTCGTGCGAGCCAGGCGCGATCGCAAGAGAAAGCGCCTGCTCTCACCTCGCATCGTCTCGCATTTCATTCCTTCTAGTTGGAGCCAAGTACAACTCGCCTTTGAGAGAGCTGGATCGGCACTCGTAGAAGCGGTAACTCCAAAAGTCGAAGAAGAGGCGCCCACTCCCTCTTACTCTGATCTTGGTCGCGTTGAAGAGAATTTTGATGATGTCGATATCACGCCGCTAGTACGACATTCATTCTGGCGTTCGCTCATTCGGAAGCCACAATTTATCGTTGCATTTTTGATTGCCATCATCTCTCTTGTGGCATCGCGAAATCGTTATGGCTCTCTCTCTGGAGGAGCACTTGCGCTCTCACCAGCGAGCGGCCTGACGGCGCTACGCCATTATGCGCAGTCTTGGCATCTTGTTGGCATGGGTTCTGCAGCTCCAATGCCACCGTGGCTTCCGATACTCGGCATCTCCGCGATTTTGACGCTCGGAAACTTGCCACTTCTGATCACACTTATTTTTCTCTTAGCCCCTGCGCTCTGTTATCTCGCTATCTACCGCGTACTTTTACGCCAGGGCGTTACGAGAAACTTTGGCCTTGTTGGAGCCGGAATATATGTTGCCTCTCCCGTGCTGTGGGCAACGATCAATCAAGGGCGAATTGGCACGCTTCTCGTTCTCCAACTTGGACCGACACTTCTCTCATTATCCCCATTTGCGAAAGTAGCTGAGCACTTCACATGGCGTCGAACGTTTGCCATCTCACTCCTTGCCGGAGTTATCGGAGCTTTTAGCCCGCTTCTCTTAGGAATATGGTTAATAGTCC
>Ga0208742_1000410_pt1 | contig 16120 bp, 15 predicted proteins | sample CryBogCBH28Sep08_FD_184601 | JGI IMG/M metagenome (GOLD analysis project Ga0208742, IMG submission 184601) | Freshwater microbial communities from Crystal Bog, Wisconsin, USA - CBH28Sep08 (SPAdes) (version 2) | ecosystem: Environmental > Aquatic > Freshwater > Lake | place: Crystal Bog... | reverse complement strand
AGAAATGAATGATTTGGGGAAGGGCTCATATAATCTCCTTAGCGTCTTCAGTTATGTTGTTTTAAGTATTCCTGGACATGTTTACGAGATTGTTCCTATCGCGGTATTAATTGGCTCCATGTATGCCATGGGACAACTTTCTGAAAATTCAGAATTTACTGTCATTCGATCAAGTGGATTTTCAATAAAACGCATAGCACTGACATTGTCTTTTACGGGATTATTTTTTACATTATTCACATTTGCTGTAGGCGATCTTGTGACTCCCGTTACAGAAAAGAAAGCGCAAGAAATAAAAATTACTGCTAAAGACGCTATTGTTACCCAAGAATTTAAATCTGGATTATGGATAAAAGATAATAATAGTTTTATTAATGTCGAGCATGTTTTACCCGACTCAAGTTTGTCTGAAATTCACATATATGAATTTGATAAAAATTTTCACTTAAGAACAATCACAAATGCAAAAAAAGGGAGCTTTAAAGACTCTGAATGGAGGCTTGACGACATCAATCAAACAATTTTTGATCAAGAAAAAATTTCTACAAATTCTCTTAAAAGTGCAAATTGGAAATCACTCATTAAGCCAGAAATGATGAATGTCCTTCTTGTCTCGCCAGAAAAAATGTCATCAATGAGCCTCATTCATTTTATTAAATACTTAAAAAATAATAAGCAAAAAGTTACAAGGTATGAAGTAGCTTTATGGGAAAAGTTAATTTATCCGCTTGCCTCTATTGCAATGGTGATATTTGCAATACCATTTGGATTTTTCCAAGAGCGCTCTGGTAGTAAAAACGTAAAAATATTCTTAGGCATTCTAATTGGTATTTTTTACCAGATTATGAATTCATCTTTTAGGTATATCGGGCTTCTTAATGACTGGCAGCCACTCTCATGCGCCGTAATCCCTACACTTATCTTTTTTTCGGTTGGCGTGATGATGATTTATAAAACCGAACATCAGTAAAATGAGTTTTTAAAATTTGATCGTGAAGATATAAATGTTCTTTATTGATAAGCGCCCATATAAAACTTGTGCCACCTATCAGAGCTCCTAAGGTTGCATATATATAACGTCTCCATGCTAATTCTCTAGTTAAGTCTCCGCGCGAGGAAATTATTTTTAATTCCCATGCCCTCATTGCAAGAGTTTGGCCAGACCTTATCCAACAATGAGTTAAATAAATTCCCGAGATCAACCATAAGTAAATTTGAAAAATTATTCTATGATATACCCCAAAAAATCCATCAAAAAAATATATAAAAATAAATCCTGCTAGCATCCATATTGGCACTAAAGCAAACAATTCATAAACTAATGAACCGTAAATCCTTGCGAGCGGCGGGTTATTATTTTTCATAAATAAAAACTATATTAATGAATGGCAAAATAAAGATAGATACAATAAAAGATTCCATTAATACCTAAATGCCATACTTTAATATTAGATTTTTGAATAAGAGCTCTAATCCATAGAGATGAAATAAGCGTTATAAAAATACATAAATAAACTTCTTTTCTCGGTTCCCATGGGGTTAAAAGTATACCTATTGCCGGCAAAAGAGTTCCCTGAAATACCATTGCACCTGTGATATTGCCAAAAGCAAGGGTATCTTTACCTTTACGTATCCAAAAAATACTATTTATTTTCTCCGGAAGCTCAGTTGCTATAGGGATAATTAGCATCGATAAAATAAGGGCAGAAATTTCTAAAATGGATGAAGCTTCTTCAATGCCATAAATAAACCCTTTTGCTCCATAAATCAAAAGAGCTAAGCCGATAAGTAACTGCATAAAAATAATCAAATAATTATTTGGCAATCCAATTCGCTCCATAAACATAGGACTTGAAGCTTCGGTAGCGTGGCCTTCATTAACAAGTTTTTTTGATGCTCGAATTGTCATTAAGATATAAATGAAATATGAAAAAACCATTAAAAAAGCTATTAAGCCTCTGGCTAGTTCAGATGTATGTGGAATGAATAAAGCTAGTCCAGCAAAAATAAATGAAAATATAAAAAAATCTAAATCTCTGATTAATCCAGTTCTTTCAGGTTTTAGATGCCCCTCAAACCCTCTGTGTCTAATTACAGAAGCGGCCATAATAAACATTGTTAAAGTAGATAACATGAGAGGAGCACCTAAAATCGCGCCTACGCCAACCTGATGATTAGTCTCTGCATCCCCATGTGAAGATAAAAATGCTAATAACGGGACCAATGTCTCCGGGAGAGCGGTGCCTATAGCCGCAAAAATAGACCCTGTAACACCCTCAGAAATTTTTAATTTTTCACCCAAATGCTCAAGCGCATTGGTAAATATCTCCGCTGAGACTAAAATAACTAATAACATGAAACATAATTCTAAAAAAATCATTTCAATCCTTGAATTTTTATACTACACATATTAATGCTTTCATCTATATCCATAAATGATGCTGGGTTTGCAAATAAAGCAAAGATTGTATTATCACCCAACTTTGACGGACGACCGAATAAGTCTAATATTAGTTTAATTGTAATTCATAATATTAGCCTTCCACCTGGAATTTATGAAGGTAACAATATTATTGATTTGTTTACGAATAAACTAAATGCTGATGGCCACGAATACTTTCAGTCTATAAAAAACTTAAAAGTATCAGCGCATTTCTTAATAAGAAGAGATGGTTCACTTTTTCAATTTGTATCATGCTTAGATCGCGCTTGGCATGCCGGTGATTCAAGCTGGAATGAAATAAGTAACTGTAATGATTTTTCGGTTGGGATTGAGCTCGAAGGAAGCGATTATGATGCCTTTGAAGCGAAACAATATTCTTGTCTAGAAGAATTAATTCTATGCTTAATCAACAAATATCCAATTAAAGATATTGCGGGTCATTCAGACATAGCGCCGTCAAGAAAAACAGATCCCGGTCCTTATTTTGACTGGGATAAAATAAAAAATTGTTTTGATCAATTAATTCAAAAAGGCTAACTTTTTTGTATTAATCTCTGCACAATTAAACTTACGACAATATCTCCCTCAACATTTACCGCAGTTCTAAATGTATCAAGCAAGCGATCAATCGGTAGCAAAATTGCAAGTGCTTCTAGGGGAAGTCCAATAGACTGCAATACCATGGCCATAGTAACCATACCGGCGCTTGGAATACCGGGAGCGCCAATGGCTCCAATCATTGCCGTACAGAAAATAATAAATTGTTGCCCCATACCTAAATCAATGCCTGAAAGATTTGCAATAAACAAAGCAGCGGAAGCCTCGTAAAGAGCTGTGCCGTCCATATTCATAGTTGCCCCTATGGGTATTACAAATCCAGCAATATCTGACTTTACTTTTAAATTTTTTTCAACAACTCTCAAGGTGACTGGGATTGTTGCACTGCTCGAGCTCGTTGCAAAAGCTGTCATAATTGCCTCTCGGGCGCCTTGCCATAATACAAATAAATTAATTTTTGTAAAAAAATAAAGCAGTAAAGGTAAAACTACTATTCCATGAAATAACGTCATACCAATAATTACCATTATAAACTTTGATAGCGTGACAAATAATTCGGGAGATTGCTGAGCAACCAATTTGATAATAAGCGCTGAAACTCCATAAGGCGAAAATCTTACAATCCAAGATACTATCTTCATAGTGATGCCTAAAAGTCCATTGAATACTTTTCTTACCTCAAAAAATTCCTTGCCACCTTGAGCAATTGCAAATCCTACGAACATCGAAAATGTAATAACACCTAAAATATTTCCCTCGGTCATTGCTTTTAATGGATTAACAAAAATACCGCCAAGGAATTGTTTGATGAATATTGGAAGGGTAATTGAAGACGAGTGGAAATTATTTAACTGCTCGCTAAATATAGACAAGGTCATACCTCGACCCGGCTCAAATAAATTCATTGATCCAAGACCCAGAATAATTGCAAGCGCCATAGAAATAAAGAAGAATAAAAATGTTAAAAACCAAATTCTCGATGACTGCTTATGCGAACTTAAATTAGCTATACCTACAGATATAGAAAAAAATATTACTGGAATCAAGACCATTTTTAGAGAAGAAACAAATATATCTGCAATAAAATCAGCAAAATAAATAATTGACTTAGCACCAAGAGCATATGGAAAAAATTTGATATAAAGACCAACCAATAAGCCAACGAATACGCCAACTAAAATATGATGATTTGTTTTATTTTTCATTTGGCTAATCAATACGCTCAAAAACAGCCGCAAAAAAACCATCTGTTCTTTGATTATGCGGGGTTAATTTTAAAAAATTACCTGTAGAAAGAGGTATTTGATTTTTTATTAATATGTCATCAACAGAAATGGATCTAAAATTTTCATTGTTTTTTAAAAAACTTTCAACAATAGACTCGTTTTCTCTCTTTAGAAGGCTGCATGTGGAATAAATTAGCCGCCCCTCTTTTTTAACTAGTTTTTTAGCTTCTTCGAGAATTGCTAATTGTTTAACATTAAGTTCATCTAAGTCTTCTATAGAATTTTTCCATTTTAAATCTGGATTTCTCCGGAAAGTCCCAGTTCCACTGCAAGGGACATCAGCTAGTACTCGATCAAATTTTCCGTGTAATTTTTTTAATTTTGCATCTTTTTCATTTTTTATTTTTTGGGCAAATAAGTTAGATAACCCAGATTTTTTTAATCGCTTACCTAAGTTAATAATTCTTTTTTCAGAAATATCATAGGCATAAATGCGTCCAGTATTTTTCATGATTGCCCCTATTGCCAAACTTTTACCTCCAGCACCAGCACAGAAGTCTGCGACCATCATTCCTCTTTTTGCATCCACTACAAAACTTAATAACTGACTACTTTCATCTTGGACTTCTATCTTTCCTTCAACGAATAATGGGTTTCGGCTTAGCGATGTTCCTCTAGGGATTCTTATCCCACAAGGCGAATAGGCCATAACTTCAATATCCGCAACTTCCTTTAAAAGTAATTTAATTAGCTCATCTCGACTAATTTTTATTGTATTAACTCTTAAGTCTAGTTTGGCTGGCTCAAGAAAGCTTCTTCCTAAAAGTATTGCTCCATCTTCACCATATTGCTCAACTAATAAGGCCCAAAGCCAGTCAGATAAACTTAATTTTTCTGCCCATGTGTATCTTTCAGTATCTCTAGATTTTAAAGACTTAGCCCATTCGATCTCTTCTTTGCTTAATCCGTGCTCCAAGTCACGAATACTTCTTCCTTCTATTTTTATTAGCCATGCGATTACAAGCTTTTTATAGTTATCATCGTCTTCATTTATTTTTTTTAAGAATCTGAGTCGGCGAATCACGCCGTAGACACATTCTGCAATTTCGCTGCGATCTTTTTGCCCTAACTCGCCATGCTCTCTGAAGTAGTTGCTCAATTTGAGATCTGCAGGGCCATGAAAGCCTAATATTTCTCCTAAAATATTTGCACAATGTTGTATCAAATTAAGATTAAGCATATTTAAGACCCTAAGCTTTCGATTTCAATTCTTTTCGCAGTTTGATCTAAAATACTTCCGTCTTTTTCTGTCTTTCTTATTTTGACAGGAAGATATCTAAAGTCTTTTGCAAGCCATAAATCAATTCTTTCTTCGTTACTGTAATTAAATTTTGCTATATGCATAGTTAACATTTTATCTGTTTCAGATTCGACAATTTCGTCTCCAATATATGAATAATCGTATGATTTATAATTTTTTCCATTAGTAATATAAATTTTCATTTTTGTTAAAGGAGGTTCAAACATAAATTGATACATAAAACTTAGCATATCTTGTGATCCTTCTAACAAATCAAATTCATTTGTTTTGCCACTTATTGTAGTCATTATTTTTTTAGATCCCCAATCAAAAACAGCGAGATTGTCTATCTTATTACCAAATTGATAATGGTAATTTATCGGCTTTAAGCCTTCTGGAGTAATTAATCCATCACTTGTTTGTACTAATTTATTCCAATAAAAAAGAGATACAAACCCTTTAGCCTCGACTTCATTTCTAATACTGTAACGACTTTCTTCTTCAAGGAGATATATTGTTTTTGATGCTCCGACAGGCGAGCTATCTAAACTTCTTCTTACATCGTAATCAATAACTACCTTTTTATATTCAATTCCTTTTTTTTCGCTACCCTGAGAAATTTCATTTAAATCATTGCGCTGAATAGCCTGATCCGAATCTATTGTTGAGATATTTTTTTTTCTATTGGGGCTATCATCTCTTTGCTTATTTTTTTTAAAGGAAGGGAGAGTTTTTTTTGTGGTTGCTTCTTCATTCTTTAGCGGGCTTTCGAGATGACTCTCAATAGTAATATTAAGACTGTCAGAATTTTTTAAAAAAAATGGGTTGTATATATCAATACCGCCCAGCAAAAAAAGATGAATTAAGATTGAGGCAAATATAGCTAACAGAAATTTTAAATGATTTCTTTTTATTAGTTTTTTTATAAAATTAGAGCCCATTTAAGTCGATATTTGCCTGCACCAAATTTTGCTCAAGTGTTGACCCGTTTTTTTCCTGATAACGAATGCGAATCGGTATTTTATAAAGTTTGTTATTTAACCATATTTGAGTCTCTGGTTTTCCATCTTTTTCAGCAACGCTCTGAATGAATGTAGTTTCAAAATTTATATCGCCTAATGTAAGCTCTATTCTCTTGTCCACGATCTTAAATTGATATTTTTTATACTTTTTACCTGTAGCAGCTATAAATTCAATCATAGACTCTTCGAAATTTTCATAATTAAATTGATATAGGTAACTAATTAAATCTTGAGTTTTATTTTCAATATTCTCTTTTGTTTCATTGCCTTTATAGCGAGTAATTAGAATTTGATTTTCCCAATCAAAATCTACGATCGCATCTTTATTTATATTATTTCCTTGATGAACTTCAAAGTGCTCAGGCTTTAAACCTTCTAATGTAATAATACCTTCGCTGATGAGAAGTCGATCTCCAAATAAAGCATAAAGACCGATACCCTTAGTAGCACTTTCAATATGATATTTACCTGCCCCGTTGATTGAAAATTTTTCTGTCACAGTCCCCAATTGCTCTCCATTTTGAGTCAGCTCATATTTCAACTCTAAAATGTTTGGGAGATCTTTAGAAAAAGCTAATGTATTAAATAGAAATAAAAAAAATGCTAGCCACTTTTTGACTGGCAACAATCTTTTCATGTTTAGGATTAAATCACCATAGTAGGATGTTCATTAGCGTTACGTTTTCTAATGACGCCTATCTCATAAACAGTTTCATTTGAATCTTGCAAGATTTGCTTTGCACGAGTTATATCATTTTGATCAATGATAATAGCCATACCTATCCCGCAATTAAATGTTCGATAAAGTTCAGCGCTAGAAATGTTTCCTTTATCTTGAAGCCATTGAAAGAGTTTTGGCAATGGCCAGCTTGATGATTGAATCTCTGCTGTCAGATCTTCCGCAAGAATTCGTGGGATATTTTCTGTGATTCCACCTCCAGTTATATGCGCCATCCCTTTAATTTTGATTGTCTCTTTAAGTTTAAGAATAGACTTTACATATAGCTTAGTAGGCTCCATTACAATATCTTTTAATGTTTTACCATCAAAAGGTGATGAGAAATCAGCGTTTTCTTTATTAATAATTTTCCTAATTAATGAGTATCCATTTGAATGAGCTCCGCTTGAGGCAAGCCCTAACACTGCATCACCTTCTCGAATAGTTTTGCCATTAATAATTTCACTTTTTTCTACGACGCCTACTGCAAATCCCGCTAAATCATACTCACCTTCAGGATACATGCCTGGCATTTCTGCTGTTTCTCCACCCACTAGAGCACAACCAGATTTCTCACAACCTTCAGCAATCCCCTTAATAACCTGAGATGCTGTCTCTACATCAAGTTTTCCACATGCAAAATAGTCTAAAAAAAATAAAGGCTCAGCACCTTGAACTAATATATCGTTGACACTCATAGCAACTAAATCAATACCAACTGTGTCATGTTTATTTAATTCAAATGCTAATTTAAGTTTAGTTCCTACTCCATCCGTGCCTGATACTAAAATAGGTTCTTTGTATTTTTTAGGGACTTCAAATAAAGACCCAAAGCCTCCAATGCCCCCCAAAACCTCTGCTCGCAAAGTTTTTTTTGCAAAAGGTTTAATTCTCTCAACAAGCTCGTCTCCAGCCTGAATATCGACACCTGCATCTCTATAAGTGATAGATTGGCTATCTTTTTTTGTATCATCTTTATTCAAAAGATTAACTCTCTTTCATTAAACATTTGGGTTAGTCGTTATAATTGAAATTTTAACCGAAATACATTTTAAAGATGTGCATAATTAAGGCTATCTTTATCTAAATAAGCTTCCTAATGATATGAAACAGATGCTATTAGACCTTTCGCCAACACCAAGACAATCTTTTGATAATTTTGTTGTTGGACAAAATATCGAAGTAGTTCATACCTTAAAGCAAATTATCTCTAATAACTTACCTATACAATTTATCTATCTTTGGGGTAATGAAGGCTCGGGCAAATCTCATTTAGCCCATATTGCCTCAGATCATGAATTTGTGATTCATGATGATGTTCATTTACTCGATGAGCCAGGTCAAATCGAACTGTTTAATATGTACAATCGATGCAAAGATTCCAAGAAAAATATGTTGGTGACAGGACTTTACTCACCTCTTCAAATGAAATTAAGAGATGATTTAGCAACAAGACTTGCTTGGGGAGTCACTTATGAAGTGATAGGTTTGTCTGATGAAGAAAAAAAATTAGCTCTTTTAAAACATGCAGACGAAAGAGGAATGAAGCTCGGTATGGACATTATTGATTATTGCCTTAAGTACCTAAAGCGGGATATGCCGAATTTATTTTCTATATTAGAAGCTTTGGATAAGTGGTCCTTAACTTATAAAAGGCCAATCACCCTGCCACTTCTTAAAGAAATTATTTTAGCTAATAAAATTTAGCTTATTGACGAATAAGATAATCAAAAGCTCCCAGCGAAGCTTTTGCCCCCTCACCCATTGCAATGATAATTTGTTTATAAGGTACCGTTGTGACATCGCCTGCTGCAAACAAACCTGGCACTGAAGACTGGCCATGATTATCAATAACAATTTCACCAAACTTAGTAAGTTCTAATGTATTTTTTACAAAATCGGTATTTGGTAATAGGCCGATCTGTATAAAAATACCCTCAAGCTCAATAGTTTTCTTTTCATTTGATTTACGATCGAGATAAGTCATACCACTTACTTTTTCTGCACCAATTACTTCAGTAGTTTGCGCATTTAATATGACATCTACATTGGATAAGCTATAAAGCCTTTTTTGTAAAATATCATCTGCTTTGAGTTCTGATGCAAATTCAAAAAGAGTGACATGTCCTACAATATTCGCAAGATCAATTGCAGCCTCAACACCGGAGTTTCCGCCTCCTATAACAGCAACATGTTTACCTTTAAATAGAGGGCCGTCACAATGAGGGCAGTAAGCAACACCTTTTCCTTTAAACTCTTTTTCGCCAGGAATATTTAATTCTCTCCATCTTGCGCCCGTCGCAATAATCACTGATTTGCTTTTAAGTTTGCCACCATTTTCCAGCTCTATTTCAAATAAGGCATTTGAATCATTTTTTTTAACGCTTTTTGCGCGTTGCAAATTCATAATATCAACTTCATATTCTTTTACATGCTCTTCAAGCGCTGTAACTAACTTTGGTCCTTCAGTTGCTTTTACTGAAATAAAATTCTCTATGCCTAAAGTATCCATTACTTGACCGCCGAAACGCTCAGCAACAATTCCAGTGCGAATACCTTTCCGTGCGCTATAAATTGCAGCTGATGCACCTGCTGGCCCACCACCAATCACTAAAACATCATAAGTTTCTTTTTTAGAAATTTTTTCAGCTTCTTTTAAGCTTGCACTAGAGTCAATCTTATTTACAATCTCTTCAAGTTCCATTCGTCCCTGACCAAAAGGCTTACCATTGAGATAAATAGTCGGCACAGCCATAATCTGTTTATCCTCAACTTCTTTTTGGAATAATGCACCGTCAATCATTACATGAGATATGTTTGGATTAATGATGGACATTACGTTTAGCGCCTGAACAACATCAGGGCAATTGTGGCAACTTAAGGAAATATAAGTTTCAAAATGAAACTTGCCTTCAATATTTTTAATTTGTTCTATTTTTTCAGCATCTATCTTTAAAGGGTATCCACTGGTTTGAAGAAGTGCTAATACAAATGATGTAAATTCATGTCCCGATGGAATGCCTGCGAAAGTAATGCCTGTATCTTCTTCCTCTCTATTGACTTCAAACGAAGGGATTCTTTTTAAACTATTGGCCTCTTTACTTAAACTAATTTTTCCTGACAAAGACGCAACCTCTTCTAGCATCTCTATCATTTCAATAGACGCTGGATTCTCATCAATATAAGCCACAAGCTTGATAGGATTGACAAGCCTAGTCATATATTCTTGAAGTTGATTTTTTATTGCTAAGTCTAAAGCCATTTTATTTCCTTATGCATTTATCTTGCTATGAAACTCCCAGGCCAAAAGGCCTGGGACTCATTTTTTTTCTATTTAGATCTTGCCTACAAGGTCTAATGATGGAGCAATTGTTTTAGCTCCTTCTTGCCATTTTGCTGGACATACCTGACCTGGATTATTTGCCACATATTGTGCAGCTTTTAATTTTCGTAATGTTTCTTTCACATCTCGTGCAATTGCATTATCGTGAACTTCCATCGTTTTAATCTCACCTTTAGGATTGATAATAAAAGTGCCGCGAAGTGCTAATCCCTCAGCGTCAATATGAACCTCAAATGCACGTGTTAATTGATGTGTTGGATCACCTACTAATGGAAATTTAGATTTACCAACTGCTGGTGAAGTCTCATGCCACACTTTGTGTGAAAAATGAGTATCAGTAGTTACTATGTAAACTTCAGCACCTGCTTTTTGAAATTCTGCATAATGGTCTGCTGCATCTTCAACTTCTGTTGGGCAATTAAAAGTAAATGCAGCTGGCATAAATATCACCACTGACCATTTACCCTTAAGATTTGCTTCTGTTACATCAATGAATTTACCGTTATGAAATGCAGCTGCTTTAAACGGTTTTACTTCTGTGTTAATTAAAGATGACATCACTTACTCCTTCTTTACATGGTTGAAAAATGATGATTATAGGCAAGTCATTTAGATATGTATAATCAATTGTTATTATATTTATGATAAATATTACTTATTATAAAAAAATAGCTAAAAACTGAGTCTTAGCTAGAAGTAATTTTCAAAAAAAGAATTTTATTTTTTGTCTTTGCTACGATCGTTGGCATATTCAAAGGTTAATTGTTTTAAGCGTGACTCAACAATCGACTTTTGATAAAAATTGCCATCTTTGGATTTAGCTGCTAACTCCATCTGCTGAATAGCTTGCTGCAGATTAAATTTTCGATAATACGATTCGGATTGAGCTTGATATTGAAGAAGTTCTTTGCCTTCTTTTGCATATGCTCTGGAGAGTAATTCATAAAAATAACTATCATCTGGATAGAGATTTAATTTGTCATTTATAAAGCTTACAGTTTTTTCTGGCTGATTTCTCATAAGATAGTGTTCTGCTAACCCATAAATTAATCCTCGATAATTTGGATAAATATTTAGCGCTCTTATATATTGATTAAGTGCTTGATCGGGTTGATTTGTAGCTACTTCAAGTTTAGCGGCTAAAGTTTCAATAATTGCACTCTTTTTTGCGTTGCCCTTTAACCACTCCACTTCGTGTCGGGCTTTTATAAATTCATTTTTTCTCATATAAGCAATTGCTAAACCATATCTTTCTGCAGCTTCATTAATGTAGCGCTTGTCTTTTATACTTGCTTCAAATTCTTCGACTGCAGACTGCGGTGTTCCGATTGAAGCTCTTAGTTTAGATTTAATAAACATAAAATCAGGATTATCAGGTATTTGCCTATAAGGGTTTTGTTTAACGCGATTTTGAATATCGGCAATACGTTCAGTAGTAATTGGGTGAGTTCTCAGGAAGCTTGGGGATGCGCCCTCTGAGAATCGGGTGCCTCTTTGTAATGAATTAAAAAATGAGACCATTGAACGTCCATCAAACCCAGCATCAGTGAGTATCTGAAAACCAACTCGATCTGCTTCTTTTTCGTGATCGCGCGTGTAATCTAATTCTTTTTGAACACCCATTGCTGATGCCGCTGTCATTGTACCGGCCGAAAGTTGCGGATTTGCTCGCGCCACTAATAAAGCTAAGGCCAATCCAGCTATCGTCTTAATACTGTCATTCTTTTGTTGGGCGATCATGCGCGTAAGATGCCTTTGTGTAACGTGAGCAATCTCATGACCTAATACACTAGCAACTTCAGATTCGTTATTAGCAGCTAACAAAAGCCCTGTATGAACTCCAATTACACCTCCAATCATTGCAAAAGCATTTATAGATGTATCTTCAACTACAAAAAAATTAAATTGTTGTCTCTTATTTGGACTATAGGCAACTAATCGGTCCCCAAGATTTTTTAGATAGTCAATGACTTCAACGTCATGAACGATCTCGGGGCTTTCAGCAACTTCTTTTAGAATTTCGCGAGCGGTTGCTTGCTCTTCTTTTACGGTAAGAATAAGCTGTGACGAATCTCCTAGATCTGGAAGCTCGTCTGCTAAAGCAAGAAGGCACCAAAAGAAGCTCAACAAAATGAATAATTTAAATTTCATTGTTGATATGATACCTTTATTATTAAATACCTTCACTTAGGTTTTCTATAAATTTGAATATTACTAAATGAAAAAACTAACTCATATTAATCATAAAGGCGATGCACAGCTTGTTGATATTACTGACAAAGCAATTACTCATCGAAAAGCAATTGCAGAAGGCTCAATTCAATTAAACAAGGAAACTATAAAATTAATTCAAGATAATTTAATTAAAAAAGGTGATGTTTTAAATACTGCAAGAATTGCTGGTATTCAAGCAGCAAAAAAAACTTGGGGGCTCATTCCTCTCTGTCACACAATTAATTTATCTAAAATTGATATTAACTTTAATGTTGATAAAAAAAATAGCATAATTACATGTCAATCTTCATGTGAATGTTTTGCACAAACAGGTCTTGAAATGGAGGCCTTAACAGCAGTGAGCATTGCCCTCCTCACTATTTATGACATGGTGAAAGCAGTAGACCGTAAGATGGTCATCTCAAATATCCACTTAGTGGAAAAGTCTGGAGGACGCTCTGGGCTTTATAAACGAGAAATTAGGGCTAAACCTAAAAAGGGTGGGTAAGACGAAGAAAAACTAGTGTTGCTCCAATTCTGCTCCAATGAGAGGAAAGCAGATATGGCAACAATTAGTAATAGAAGAAATAAATGGCAAGCTAGGGTTAGACGAAATGGTCAACCTACAATCACTAAAACATTCCTTACAAAGCAAGACGCTGAGAAATGGGCAAGATCTATAGAAATAGAATTAGATCGTGGTACCTATATCAATAAAAGTACTGCCGAAAGGACGCAATTCAAAGACATCCTGCAGCAATATCTCACAAGTGTAATTCCAAGTATGCGAAGTAATAAAGACGAAGGTATACGTGTCAGACGTCTTATGAGACACCCTATAGCTCAATACAATATGGCACAACTATCTCCTAGGCATATGGCAAATTATCGTGATGAAAGATTAAAGGTGATTAAACCTAATACTGTCATCAGAGAACTAGCTGTTATGTCATCTATCATTAACCACAGTAGACGTGAGTGGGGTCTCAATATTACTAATCCCGTCACCATGATAAAGAAACCTTCTTCTACGCCAGGAAGAAATAGAATACTTAATGATGTTGAGATCAATAGAATCCTTAATGTTCTAAAAAACACACGTGGCACTTTCCATAATAACTATATGGCTCCACTGGTTGAGTTTGCTATAGAGACTGCCATGAGGCGGAGTGAATTAACTTCTTTACGTTGGGAGAATGTGAACCTCATCAGCCGAGTTGCATACTTACCTTTAACTAAGAATGGAGACAGTCGTTACGTTCCTTTATCATCTAAAGCCATATCTATCCTAAATAAACTCCCACGCACTATTGATGGGAGAGTCTTCCCATTGAAAACTAATAGCGTATCTTTAAATTTCTTAAGGGCATCTAGAAAAGCTGATATTCCTGATATTCACTTTCACGATTTAAGACATATAGCTTTAACGAGATTGAGTTCAAAGATATCTAATGTATTAGAACTAGCAGCTATAAGTGGGCATAGGGAATTAAAGATGTTACAGCGTTACACACATATTAAAGCTGAAGACTTAGTGCAAAAATTAGGTTAATTTATTACTTAAAAAAATAATTTGATTTGAAAGAGGCTAATGACAAGGAAAAGGGAATTCAAGAATTATGAAGAGTTGCCAGACCTTTATGACTGGGCTATGGCATTAGACCATCTAAATCAATTAGGTCCTGATATTGATGAAGTCAAAATTATCATCCACCACTTCTGCTATTGCATAGAGAATAACCAGCCCATTCCTCCAGGGATTTTGGATTACTTAAAAGATAGTTTTGCAGAATTCTTATTTGATAATAAAAGCTTAGAGGCAGCTTTAAAAATAAAAGGTTTAAAAGGAAGACCTAGGCGTGTTGCTCCAGATAGTGGATTATCCCCTGGCTATCTTCTAACGCTTGCTGATTTCATAATTAGAGAAGGAAAAAATAAGGATAATGCTATTTATGACACAGCACAGATTTACAATGAGGGTCGCCCTGAAACAGAACATATTGGCAAACAAACAATAGAAGATAATTTTAAAATATATAAATTTGATGTTCTAACCACCTTCTTGCTTAGTAAACAGCATTTTGATGAGGCGATAACTAAAGCCGAAATTGCACAGATTCGTAAATATTTTGATCCTGATTTTTCCCCGAAAAACTAAATTATTTGTCCGTTGTTCACTTAAATTTATTTCTGATTTAATCCTTCTAACTAGCCATGGCATGAGCTTATGTGGCTTCATATTAGAGGATTTATTTGAAGTATTATGTATCAAGCAGCACATAAATTTATTGATCTATTATCAAATGGAAATATATGTTCCTTTCAAACTTTTGATGATTCTAGAGAATCACAAAGAAAACGATTAACTAAAGTTTTACATGGCAGCCTTGATGAGAATATTGATAAATTAATCAAATTAAATGAAGATGGTGCTGGTATTTTTGTCATGGTTAATCAAGGCGATGGCAAAGGTAGGGCTGGTGAAAATGTAACTAGTATCAGATCTGTTTTTATAGATCTAGATGGGTCACCAATTCAGCCTGTTTTAGATGCACCAATCAAACCACAAATCATCTTAGAAACATCTCCTAATAAATATCACGCCTATTGGTTAGTTAATGATCTTGACAAAGAGTATTTCAAATCTCTACAGCAATTGATTGCTAGAACTTATGGTGGGGATATGAAGGTGTGCGACTTACCGAGAGTAATGAGAGTACCTGACTTTTATCACAAAAAATCTGACCCATTTAAAGTGAGTATTTTTAAAATTAACGATATTCCAAGATATTCCAAAGATGAAATTTATGAGGCATTTGGTTTTGATCCTGCGTTAGCAAATTGGAAAGATATAGAAAGTATTCCTGAGGGCAATAGGAATAATCAGATGTTCACTATGGCTATGCACTTTGCAAAACAAGGACATGCTAGGGACGCTATCCAAAGAAGAATGGAAACGTTAAATCAAACTAAATGTTTTCCCCCGCTAGATAGTTTGGAGTTAAATGGCATCATTAATAGTGCAATTAGCTACGATCAAGGAGGGGTTCTTAGAATTGATTACTCACTATTTGATTCATATAAATTTCAATCTTTACCTAATAATGCCAAATTGCTATACATCACAATATTAAGAATGGTTGGAGATCTTCATGACAGAGATTTTTCTCTTATTGCAAAAGATCTTGCACAACGAGGATTTAAAGACCCCAAGACATTGAGAAAATATAGAGAAGAATTAATAGCTCGGGGCTTTATATATTGCAGTCGTGAGCCACAATTTGGAAAGAGTGGTC
>Ga0208742_1000383_pt1 | contig 16898 bp, 10 predicted proteins | sample CryBogCBH28Sep08_FD_184601 | JGI IMG/M metagenome (GOLD analysis project Ga0208742, IMG submission 184601) | Freshwater microbial communities from Crystal Bog, Wisconsin, USA - CBH28Sep08 (SPAdes) (version 2) | ecosystem: Environmental > Aquatic > Freshwater > Lake | place: Crystal Bog... | reverse complement strand
CTTCCTGATGTATTTGCTGCATATGAAAATACAGCAGTTCCACCAGTTGCTCTTTGTGTTGCATATGTGTATGTTAATATTACACAGCCGCCACTTCCAGCAGTTCCGTAATAGTTTGTGCTAGAAGCGAATGATCCACCACCGCCACCACCACCAGTGTTAGCTTGAGAACTTGTATCTGCAACACTGTTGTTTGAACCGTTTCCACCACCACCAAGACCACCAAGTCCAAGAGTAGAAGCAGAACCGCCGCCACCGCCAGCAAACCAAACAGTGTTATTAGAAACGTTTCCGACAGCATTAGCTGTTGCGATTGCAGTTGTAATTATTCCAGTAGAAATACCAATTCCACCGTTTCCAGCAACACCAAAGTTGTCAGCTGTACCAGTTCCTGTGCCACCAACAGCACCAGCACCACCACCGCCGCCGCCACTGAAGCCGCCATTACCACCACCAGCAAAACCTTGACCTGAAACACCACTTCCACCAGTTCCAGCATTTCCTGTTGCACCGCCGCCGCCAGCTCCACCTCCAGAGCCACCAGCAGCACCGTTATTTACAGAGCTGTTTCCACCGTTACCGTAACCACCACCAACAGCATTAGCAGCAAAAAGAGCACTGTTTGCTGTAAATGTTATAGATGAGTTTGAACCGTTTGCTCCGTGCATGTTAGAAGATGCAGTTTGGGAAGTATTTCCTGCACCACCGCCACCAACAGCAACAGTCAATGATGTTCCTACAGATAAAAGGTTAGTGCCTGCAACAACACCACCTGCGCCACCGCCGCCGCCCCAATATCTTGCTCCTCCACCTCCACCGCCAACAACAAGATAAGTTATAGGTACTTGTAATGCTGGATTAACAATGTTGGTTTGATTGAAATTTCTTCTTGCAAGATTTTGAGTTGCAACGTCTTTAAGAGACATATTAACTTAACTCCGTTCCAAATATATTAAATGACACGTTATATGCTGTACTTGAGTTTGCAGTAATAACATCATTCGCGCCCAAAGAAAGTCCTAAAGTCAATGCAACAGCATCAAGAGCAGGAACTGGAGAGTTGTATGCGATATACTGTGCATTCGCTGCTGAAGCGCCATTTTTTCTTACTAAAATAGAGTAAGATTGGTTAGCCAAAGATCTATTTGTAATAACAATTGTTGAGACAATTGTGTTTGTTGCTGGAGTAGTTGGAACAGTGTAGATGTCCTGGTTGGTTGTTCCAGTTGAATCTAATTGTCCAAGAATTTTATATACTGTATTTGCCATTAATTTCTCCTATTACATTCCACCAAGCAAAAACGATGGAACGAATAAAGCAGGTCCACTTACTGAACCGCCACCACCAGATGAGCTGATTACACCACTACCATTAATTGTGATTGTGGATCCGTCAACTTTCACACCACCTAATACTGTTGTAGAAGCAGTTGGTAATGCATACGAACTGCCACCGCCACCACCATTGATTGTTCTCGCTTCAATTTGCGCACCACTTTCTGGTGTAAAGTTTAAAATAGTTAGAGTTGAACCTGAAACAGTATAGTCTGTTGTTGGAAGCAGAACAACACCGTCAACAGTTACAATAATATTATTTAAATTGGTAAGCGATACACCTAAAGAATATGTATTTCCGATACCATCACCAGTAAATGCAAAGCTGCTCGAGTTAGAGTTTGCTAATGCTAATGAGACGTTAGCGTTTCCTGCTCCATCAGATCCAACAGAAACAAGAATAGAAGATGTATTGATAAAGTTTATGCCATTAGTTGTAACAGAAGATGCACTGTTTGCATAAACTGTAACTTTAGCATTGTTTGCTGCAGTGTAAGCTGCATTGGCTTGACCATAAGCACTGTTTGCCTGACCATAGGCTGCGTTTGCTTGCGAATAAGCACTATTTGCAGTTGTAAGAGCTAAGTTAGCATTAGCATAAGCAAGATTGGCTGTTGTTTGACCTGTGTTTGCAGCAGTGTATGCTAAGTTGGCTTGAGCGTAAGCATTATTAGCCTGTACATATACTGTATTGGCTTGGGTTTGTGCAGAATTAGCAGCCGTGTATGCCAAATTAGCTTGAGCGTATGCGTTATTAGCCTGACCAACTACATCCAATCCAGCTGATGTTCTAAAACTTGTAGCATTTATTGTTGTGACAACAAAAGTTCCTGGATATCCAGTCACAGCATTACCATACATTGTCATCGCAACATTTGATGTATTGTTTGCAATCAATACAATCTGACTGGTTACATCATCAATCCAAAGATTAGTATTTGTAGATTCTAGACCAGCAAATCTTGTTTGTGCATAAACATAAGTTGAGTTTGCATAGTTTAATTCAACATAAGCGTTGGTATTAGCATCATTACTGAAAATGTCAACAGAACCTGGAGCATATGCACCAATATATGTTAAGTTTCCAGCTGGTGTTGTTGGAACTATAATTGTTGTAGTATTTACAGCATATGCGGATAATGTGTTTGATGTTAAATCAAATATTAAATTTGCACTACCATTCAAGCCACCATTATTATTAAATTGAACTTGAGTATTTGATCCACCAGCAGTAGACGCGCCTTGGATACCTTGAATACCCTGAACACCTTGAATGCTCTGACCCTGTACACCCTGAATACCTTGAGCGCCTTGAGTGCCTTGTACACCTTGAATACCTTGTGTACCTTGGATTGATTGACCCTGAACACCTTGGATACCCTGAGTTCCTTGTGGACCTTGCGTCCCCTGGATACCTTGTGTGCCTTGAATGCTCTGACCCTGTACACCCTGAATACCTTGAGTGCCTTGAGTGCCTTGTACACCTTGAATACCTTGTGTACCTTGGATTGATTGACCCTGAACACCTTGGATACCTTGAATGCCTTGTGTGCCCTGAACACCCTGTGTTCCTTGAACACCTTGAGTTCCTTGTGGACCTTGTGTTCCTTGGATGCCTTGAGTTCCTTGTGTACCTTGAGTTCCTTGTAGACCTTGCGTACCCTGAACACCTTGAGTACCTTGTGTTCCTTGTAGACCTTGAATACCTTGAACAGCTTGACCTTGTACACCCTGTGTACCTTGTGGACCAGCAGTACCATAAGCGACAAGGGAAACTGTTAAGTAAGTACCATTAGTGTGTTGTAGTGTAACGCTTGCATTACCACCATTATACACTGTGGTGTCAATATAGTCTGTCGTACCATTTAAATAAATGAATCTTGTTGAAACAAGAGAGGTTCCAGAACCAGTGTTTGCAAAAGGTTCTTGTGTTATGTCAACTGTAGATCCGTTTTTGCGAATCTGCATGTTATATTGGCTAGTTGAACCTGAACCTTGCGTCAACCAAGCGGAACAAGTGACTTGATAGTAACCAGCAATAGTTGGTTTTACGTTTGCTGAACTCAACCATCCTTGAGGGTCATATTCAGCAATGTTCCAAGTGATTTTCGTATCAGTTGCATTAGCAATAGTTTGATCTGATGATACTAATACTTGAGCAAGGTAGTTACTTGGTGATAGAGATGCAATACCTTGAAGACCCTGGACACCCTGAATACCTTGAGTTCCTTGAACACCTTGAAGACCTTGGATACCTTGGATGCTTTGACCTTGGACGCCTTGTATACCCTGAGTCCCTTGAACACCTTGTGTTCCTTGAATACCCTGAGTTCCTTGAACTCCTTGCGTACCCTGAACAGTGTTTATGTAAACATTAGCATTGCCATCTGGCGCTGTTGTTACAGTTATAACGGCATTAGCTGTGTTTACAAAGTTAATTCCAGCAGCTGCGTTGATTGTAGAACCGCTGTTTACAGAAACTCTTACAGTGTTAGCGGCAGAATTGGCAGCAGCATATGCTAAGTTAGCCTCACCATACGCATTAATTGCATTGGTATTAACATTTGTAATGTTTGTGTTAATTGTGCCGAAAGTTGTTTGAGCAGAACTATTAGCACCACCACCCCAATCGTATGATGCAGTATTTACAGTGAACGAAATATTAGGTCCACTTGTATTTGAAATAACAGAAGCATTAATTGATGCTGTATTATTAAATGTTACATTATGCGAATTAGTTTGAACGACACCACTATTCGCGAAAATGTTTAATGATGAGTTAGCAGCATCAATCGCAAGATTAGCAGTATAGTAAGCAGCATTAGCAGTATTGTTCGCAGTATTTGCTAATGTGTAATTTTGATTAGAAACGTTAGCTGAAACAGGAATGTTGTTTTGATTAGCAGTTGAATCAGAAATGGCAGCTGCTAATGTCTTGTAGACCATTGGACCTTCTAATAAGAATCCTTCGCTTATACCATTATTGGCAACCCATTGACCATGAGCCTCATCCCATCTCAAATATGCATTAGGTTGGTTACCACGATCAACAACAATTTGAGCATTTAATGATGGTGGTGTATTTGAATTAAGATTTGCATTCAATACGATTGTTGAGTTAGAAACGGAAAGATTACCAGTATTAGTTGTAGTTGTTGTACCGACAACTGTCAAGTTTCCAAGAATTGTGACGTTTTGTGTAAACGATGCACTACCATGAACGTCAAGAGCTGCAGAAGCTGGTCCATTGGTGTTAATGCCAAGACCAGAACTGGTATAGTTTAAATTCGCATAACTGCTGACGATAGTGTTGTTTTGTAAAAAGAGAATAGAACCGTTGGTTCCAGTAGAAGCATTGGCCAATAAAGTATTAACTGCATTTGCTTGAGTGTAGGCAAGATTAGCAGCAGCATAAGCACTGTTTGCTACTGTGTATGCAGGAATCGGAACAAGTTGTAATTGCCATGCACTCCCATTCCAAACCCATGTCTTTGTTCCAAAGGTATAGGTCTGGTTTATCGATGGGCTTGACGGAAAATTAAATGAATTTGCCATGTTCTCTTTCTTGGTTTATTTTATTATTTATTAGAGGTCTTCAACGAAGGACATTGTCGCATAAACATTACCGTTTTGATTTCCAGTATCAAGCATTGTCACCATAAGAACAATTTGGTCTGCAGTCGTATAGTTAACATTAACTCCAAGATTGATGAAATTTAACGCTTCTTTAATATTAATCGATGTCGCCGAAGTCATCAATCCGCCAGTTAATGGAATTCCAGTATTAGCTGTCCAAGCTGATGCCGCATTATATGTGTAAACTTGTGATGCTTTACCGATATTTGTTGGTGCAGGAACGTTTGTAATTGTTGGATTTAATACTAACTGCCATTGGTATGTTGCTGAACCGTATATTACGCCCATAGGTCCACCACCATATCCCGCAGTAAAATTATTATTTGCGTCTATGATAGAAACATCTGTAATTTGTAAATCGGCTCTTTGATATGGCTCACCATTTCTTAATGATATACCGACTAATGGACGAGTGTTACCAGCTGCTGTGAATACTGCGCCGACTGTAGTGTTAGAATTAGCAACACCGAAATATGGGTTAACTTCAACTGCACCTTCCACATTGTATGTGACACCGTGGATTGTCATTGTTGGATTATAGCTTACTGTTCCGCTGTTAATGACTTCTGTTCGTTCACCAAAAGCTGGTGCGCTTTCATATGGGCTTCCGATATTCGCAGAACTAAAGTCTTGAATGTGAACAACAGTAGGACCAGTTATTGTGTTTAATCCAAATCTTATTCTTGTTGAACGACCGCCATTAAAATCAAAGAACCAGTCGTGTTCATTCATAAACTGATTATGCATTAAATTCGCAGTTGCGACACCAGAAGAATAAGCTCCAGGATTTTTTGTATATGTTAATGTAATTTGTCCGTTAGAATATACACTCGACACCATTGCAACGCCATTATATGTGTTTGGTGTAATTCCTCTTACAAATACTTTTTGTCCAGGATTAAATACGCCAACAAGATTATTCGCTGCTGTAAAAATTACATTATAAACATTAACGTTTGCTTGTGCGCCACCTTGAACCACAATTCCAACATTTGATGTAGAAACATAAGTGCTTAAGTTTTGAATTGTATTTGCTGTGAAATTATATCCAGTAGGACCAGTTCCATCGAGCTTATCATAATTGAAACTGGTGCGAGGAATGTCAATTTCATAAAGTGTTCCATCGATTAAACGACGACGAATACCAACTCCAAAATCATTAGTCACATAGAAGAAAATACCATTATAGTTGGTGAACATTCCAGCACGTTTTGTAACATTACCGCTTGGATCTGCTCCATCCCAATTTAATTCTGATTGCCATAAATGGCTGATACCTGGGCGAACTTTATGGTGACGGCGAGAAACGCGAATCATAGAACTGTTCGCATCAGTTCCACCAGCAAGTTCAGCGGCTGCTAAATTTTGAATGAATAATTGTCCAGAATTATTTCCTGTATTTGCAGTGGTGTATCTAAAATTATTATCAGCATCAATTGCTGGTGTATACCACCATTGTTGTTGTGGAATAGAAACACGTAAACGCTCTTGGACGTCTATTTGTGGATTTATATCGTCAGTGAAAGATACTGAAGAAGTATTTGAAAATAAAAATGACATTAAATTATTCTCCAACCGTTTCTATAGATGAATGTTAGTGATCCATAGTTTATGTTAATTGTTACTTTGTTTTGTCCATCGATCAAGTCGCCATCTGATGGTACAACTGCAACATTACAGTTCACACCAGCATTACCACTTTCGTCCTTAACAACAATCATTGTTCCGTTGTTTGCAAGAGGGAGCGTCACAATAGAATTAGATGTGCAGTTCATTCCGATATAGAAATCGGCATTGCTTGCAGCATATGTTGTTGCAGTTATATATTGCGTTGTGAAAGTATTTGTAACTGGAACACCAACAGGACCAAACTCTACCCAAACTGGAGGATTTACGGTGTTAGCGTTAACATACATAATTCCGCTGTTGCTATTGACCCACTGATCATTAGCATTAGCATTTAGTGGTGGTGTTGTTTGATCGAATGTGTAAACTTTAGTGTTTGCAGTAGTATATGCTGCATTGGCTTGTGAGTATGCAGCATTAGCATTCGCATAGGCTAAGTTAGCAGTTGTTTGCGCTGTATTTGCAGCTGTATAAGCCAAGTTTGCTTGAGCGTATGCTGAATTTGCCTGACCATATGCAATATTTGCTTGGGCATAAGCACCGTTAGCCTGAGCATATGCTCCATTAGCTTGCGCATAAGCACCATTAGCTGATGTTTGAGCAGTATTAGCAGCAGTGTATGCAAGGTTCGCTTGACCATATGCTGAATTCGCCTGACCATATGCAATATTTGCTTGTCCATAAGCACCATTAGCTTGCGCATATGCTCCATTAGCTGATGTTTGAGCAGTATTAGCAGCAGTGTATGCAAGGTTCGCTTGACCATATGCCGAGTTTGCTGTTGTAAGTGCCAAGTTAGCGTTAGCATAAGCCAAGTTGGCTGTTGTTTGACCTGTGTTCGCTGCAGTATAGGCTAAGTTGGCTTGACCATATGCGCTATTAGCAGTTGTTAAAGCTAAGTTAGCGTTGGCATATGCCAAGTTTGCAGTTGTTTGTCCTGTATTAGCAGCAGTGTAAGCTAGATTTGCTTGACCGTATGCGCTGTTAGCTGTTGAAAGCGCAAGATTAGCATTTGCATATGCGAGATTAGCAGTAGTTTGAGCAGTATTAGCGGCAGTATACGCTAGATTTGCTTGACCATAGGCAGCATTAGCTTGGCCATATGCAATATTGGCTTGAGCGTATGCTCCGTTAGCTTGAGAATATGCACCATTCGCTTGCGCGTATGCGCCGTTGGCTTGAGCATAAGCACCGTTGGCTTGAGCATAAATCGAATCAAACGCAATAAAGATGCCATTGGTTTCAATGTAACCCCATTTGCCAGCACCTTCGTTCCAGACTAATGAAGTGTTCTGTTGACCAGAACCACGTTCGACAGTCAAATAACCATTTACAACTGGTGAGGTTTGATTAGCTGCAAGTAGAATTGTGTTAGAATCAACAATTAAATTTACAGTATTGACATTAGTTGTTGTTCCTAGAACAAACAAGTTTCCGCTAACAGTTAAGTCACTACCAACATTTAAATTTCCACTAACAGTTCCACCAACAGCAGAAAGTAGTGTGATGTTGCCAGTTGACACATTAACAGTTGAAGCGTTAATTCCACCATTATAGTCTAATGTGATATGTGGATTATTTAAACTTCCGTTATTACCAAATGTCCATTGATAGACACCGCCACCTGGTTTTACGCTAATTTGATATGCGCCAGTGATATTAAGATCAAGCGGATTGTCTTGAATAATATAGTTTCCATTAGGGAAACTAATTTGGTTGGTCACATTAATGTTAGATGTATATGTGTTGCCAGCAATTGTTACGTTGTTGGCAAAGTAAGCATTCTTAGTATATCCAACTAATTCAAAAATTGAGCTGCCGTTAGAAGTTTGACCAACAGCAAAGCTGTCTGGACCAGCACTTCCTGTTCCAATTACAACTTGAACTGCTGTCAATGCATTCGCGATATTTGTTGAGAATGCATTTAAGCCATAACCCATTCTCCAGTTTGTATCTCTGTTTACAAAATCTAACCATTGACCTGGAGGTAAGTGGATATTGTTTGAACCAGTTACAGTTAAGTCACCAGTGTTTAATGTGGCAACGTTTAATGTGTTTGCATAAACAGTGTTAGATGTCACATTAACATTGAATGTGTTACCAGTTCCAGCACCAACAGTTAGAACGTTTTGAGCAACGTTGTATGTTAAATTTGCACTGCCGCCGAAAGTTCCAGCATTGTTAAATTGTAATTGAGTATTTGAACCACCAGCACCAACAGCTGCAGCATTGACAACGAAAGAAACATTAGTTTGTAAAGTTCCATTTGCTGTTGCTAAAACATTAACGGTCGCAGTATTATTGAAGTTGATGTTTGTGTTTGGTAGAACAATAGTTCCGTTAGCATATACTGCAACAGTGTTTGCTGCTGAGTTTGCTCTACTGTATGCAGCATTAGCTTGACCAGTAACATCTAGTCCAGCTGTTGTATAGTATGAAACTGCATTAACAAAACCAGCGCCTACAAGTACGTTTCCAGGCAATGTTACGTTGCTTGTATTATCAAATGTGGTGCTGTAATTACCAGCAATCAATACAACGTTGGCATTTGAACCGTATAGTGATCCACCAACGTTAATGTTTCCGCTGACGTTAGCAGTTGTAACGTTTAATGTTGTGGTGTTAATTGATGTGGTTGCAATAAATGTGACAGTATTGATTGTGTTTGCATTAATAGTTGGAATATTAGCTGAAGCAATATTTGCCAATGTCGCAATGTTTAAGTTGCCAGCATAAACGTTTTGAGTTACAAGTAAATTGCCAGCATTTGCGATATTTCCTGAAACATTCAATGAGACAAGATTCATTGTTGTGTTGATGTTGAAGGCGATATTCGCACCAATTGTTCCGTTGGCTGTAACAACAGCATTGACTGTTGCTGTGTTATTAAATGCTAAGTTAGCAGCATTAGCTAATACTAATCCGCTGTTTGCGTAAATATCTGGAATGTTATTGTTCGCTGCAAGATAAGCAGCATTAGCTTGAGCATATGCATTATTTGCAGTTGTTAAAGCCAAGTTAGCATTGGCGTAAGCCAAGTTGGCTGTTGTTTGACCTGTGTTTGCCGCAGTATAAGCTAAGTTCGCTTGACTATATGCGCTGTTGGCTTGAGAATAAATCGAATCAAACGCAATGAATGTGCCATTGGTTTCGATATATCCCCACTTAGTTGCGGATTCATTCCAAACTAATGATGTGTTTTGATTTCCTGGTCCGCGCTCAACTGTAATGTAACCGTTTACAACTGGTGAGATTTGATTAGCTGCAATTAAAATTGTATTGGAATCAACAATTAAATTTACAGTATTAACGTTTGTTGTTGTTCCTAAAACAAATAAATTTCCACTAATAGAAACATCATTCGCAACGTTCAAGCTGCCAGTAATAGTACCACCAGCAATGTTTAATTTTAAGTTAGCATTAGCATAAGCATTATTTGCTTGAAGATATGCAGCATTAGCTTGCGAATAAGCAGTACCAATATTGGTATTGATGGTTCCGAATGTTGTATTGATTGTACCAAATGTACTATTAGTTGTAGAAGCTGCAGAATTAAGTGCAGCAATCGCACTATTAGCCGCTGTAATATTTGTATTAATATTTGCGACTGCAGCATTAATACTTGCAATAGCAGAGTTAGCTGCTGTCATATTTGTATTAACAGCTGTAATTGCAGAGTTTGTAAAATTAAATGCTACATTAACAGTTCCAGTATAGGCATTTAATGTAGCAATCGCACTATTAGCTGCTGTGATATTTGTATTGATATTGGCAACAGCAGCATTGATAGAAGCAATCGCGCTGTTAGCAGAAGTCATATTGGCATTTACAATACCAAATGTAGAGTTAATAGTTGCAAAAGTCGTATTTGCTGCTGTGTAAACAGCATTAGCCTGAGCATATGCTCCATTGGCTTGATTGTATGCGCCGTTAGCCTGAGCATATGCCCCATTAGCTTGCGCATAAGCACCATTGGCTTGAGCAGATCCAGTGTTAGCAGCACCATAAGCAGCATTTGCTTGACCGTAAGCTGCGTTAGCTTGATCATATGCTTGTCTAGCAATATTTGCTGTTGCTTGGTCAGTAACAGAAACTGGTGCACCAGTAATTCCACCAATATACAATGAATTTGAAGCAAATGAATATGCCAATTCGCCATATGCAAGGTTAGCTGGAGTGTTCGCTTGCGAACGTTTAATTTGAATTATGGTATTTGCCATTTAGAACTCACCGCCGTCTACTGCATTTTGCAAAATATAAACGTTATTCGCTGCGTTGTATGTTAGCACCGCTCCGTTTTGAATGGTGCTTGGAATTTTTACATCTGAAATATCAGCAAGAATGATAGTTCCAGAAACTTTGGCAACCTTAGAGAAGTTGACTTTCCCAATAGGATTATTATTGGTAACTACTATCTTCATTATTGAGTTGCCTGTGGTGTAATAGTTGCAATTCCCTCAAGAATACGTGTAGTGGTATTCGCAGAGTCAATCATCTTGACATCATAAACATATCTTCCAGGGAAAATGTTTGCAGTGTTAGCCGCATCTATGGAAATTATGGTGTTTCCATTAGATGCGTCTACAGTTGTAATTATAAGATTAGCGGTCGCATTTGCGGAATAGTAGGATTTTCTTATTTGGCTACGGAAAGAATAGCCTTGAATGTTAATTGGAGTTCCATCGTCAGCAACTAGATCGAAAGTGGTTGAAAAGTCCGCGCCTGCGTCGATGTATAGATCTGTGTATGCTGAGCTCATTTAAAAATTCCGAATTGCGAATGAGATATAAGCTTATTTATTATTATTAACTCATTACAAAATTGGGAATTTTATCTCCATTTTGGACCCTCAAACCAAGCAGCAATCGAATATCTAGTGCCTTTTGTCACTGGAAGTGCTGCGTGGTAGATAAAAGAAGGGAAAAAGATTATCGTTCCCTGAGCTCTTAAATCTTCCTTTTTAGGGTATTCTTCTAGATTATAAAGTTCCAAATCGCCACCCTCATATTTAGTAGGGTCAGAGAGTTGAATTATACAAGAAAGCTTACGATGTCTTGTTGATTGTTGATTTACCCAAAACACATCTTGGTGTTTTTTATATTCGCCTTTATTTTCAGATTTGTATTCTGCGACTTGAAAATAGTCCAGATTAGTTATATGAAAATCAAACCATTCTTTATTTGCATTTAAAGCAGTTTTCCATAAGGTATCAAAAACATAACTTAATTCGGTGTCGCCTTCGTTTACAAATCTAATATTAGATCTTCTAAAATTAGAATCTGCCACAACACCTTGAACACCTAAAGTTGCATCCTTTGCTGGTCTGTTTTTTATAACCTCAACAATAGAATCGCAAGTTTTTGCGTCTAGATAACTCTTAAAAAAACACCACTCACCTTTCATAATAACTCCATTATTTAATCGCTATTATAGTATATATCCGCTATAAGAATAACCGCTTTGAAAGTTTGGACCATTAATTAATTGAGATAAAGTATATGACCAAGAAAATATTGTATGAGGGTTTGAATATGTCACAGTTGCGCTAGAACTAGGAAGAGTGAGATAACTTCCATTGTTAAGACTTCCTAGTATTACAAAAGTTAAAGAATATGAAACTAAACTTACAGAAGAATCTAACCACAAAATAGTGTTTCTATAGTTCGCTGAGCCGAAAGAAGAACTGTTATATGCATCAACAATTTTTGTTATTGTTGCTGTATGTCCAGAAAAAACATATGTTGGCGAGGTTGGTATTGATCCTGTTGAAGCTGGACCATCATATCCAATTTCATATGGAGAAGTAACGTGCTGTCCAGTATTAATTGTCCACTGAGCGCCAAATCCATTTCCACTACCAACAAATGGTGATAAATTTAAAGGATAAGAATTTGGAATACCTGCTTGTCCAGACAATTGATCATTAGGAACATAACTTCCACCTCTAAGATATGATCCTAGATTTGATGGTCCATTAAATGTGTTTATGACCTGACTTAATTGTACTGGCAGACTTGAAGGTAGTGACATTATTTACCTTTTTTAAGTGAATCAACTTTTGCGCTTAATTCCTTAACAGCTTCAATTAATACTGGAACAAGTTTACCGTAGTCAACTCTCATTATTCCTTTATCTTCTGTAACAGCTTCAGGAACAAATTGTTTGATTTGTTGAGCGATTACACCAATTTGTAAATCTTGATCAACAATTCCATGTTGTTTTGCTAAATCGTTCCAATAATACTTGACGCCATCAATTGAATTTACAATATTAAGTGCGTTTGTGACTGAAGCAGTAACATTTTTGAGTTTCTGATCAGAAGTCGCGTAGAAGTCTGACGCATAGATAGAAGTTCCGCTGACATAAACAGATCCGCTAGAAGTTACGCCACTACCAGTACCATAAACGATTTGACCGCTAGGAATTGCTAATGATGCGCCTGATGGACCTTGTGCTCCAGTTGGACCAGTTGGTCCAGGAGATCCTGTTGGTCCTGTTGGTCCAGTTCCTCCTGGTGATCCTGTTGGTCCAGTGTAACCTTGGGAACCTGTTGAACCTGTTGGACCAGTTGGTCCAGTTGGTCCAGTATAACCTTGAGAACCTGTTGGCCCAGTTGGTCCTGTTGGACCAGTTGGTCCAGTATAGCCTTGAGAACCAGTTGGTCCAGTTGACCCTGTTGGACCAGTCGGACCAGTTGGTCCTGTTGGACCTTGAGACCCATTTGATCCAGGAGATCCAGGTGAACCGTTTGTTCCAGATGGACCTTGGGAACCTGTTGTACCTGTTGGACCTTGAGAACCTGTTGGTCCAGTTGGACCTGGAGATCCTGCTGGACCAGTTGAACCTTGTGTTCCTGTTGGACCTTGAGCGGCATTAGTAATCGCAAACGAAACGTTCGCGTTGCCATTAATTCCTGGAGAAACTGTTGCAAGAACATATGTGCTATTTACAAAGTTAATACCAGCGGCAGCATTAATTGTTGATAAGCTATTTTGTGAAACTCTTACTGTATTTGCAGCTGTGTTTGCTGCAGCATATGCATTTATTCCTGTGGTGTAAGCTGTATTGGCTTGTCCATAAGCATTTGTAGCTGTTGTGTAAGCAGTATTTGCTTGAGCATATGCTGCTAAAGCATTAGCGCCAACATAATTAACAGCACTTAAAGTTGCAACATTATATGCGTCAACTGTAGTAGTTGAGCTTGAAAGATTTTGTGTTGTTATAATAGTGTATGATAATAAGGAGTTTGCATCATTAGATGTTGCTTGCCAAACATTAGCAGTGCATGAGAATTGTAATGCTGCATTGGCAGCAATAGTTGGACCTCTGTGAATAGCATAATATCCACTACCATCGGAAATAGAACCATTTCTAAGTTGTAGAGAACTTGTTGTATAAATTAATGGACCAGAGAATGTGGTGCTGTTTGCAACAGTTAAATTATAGAAAGTTGCATTAGCATTAGCAACTTGATATGGGCCACCAGCTGGACCATTATTAAAAATTAATGTGTATGCGATATTACCATTCGCAACATTAAGTGTTGCAACGTTACCAGTGCTTGCTGAAAACGCTACGATATTACCATTAGTGGTGTTACTATTTGCAGAGTTAAATGTGCTAATAGTTGCGCTTGTTGCATTTAAAGTTGTCACTGATTCGCTTGTTACATTTAATGTACCAACAGTTGCGTTTGTGACATTAAGAGTTGTAACTGTTTCATTTGTTACGTTTAATGTTGCTATTGTTGCAGAAGCGATATTTGCTTTAGCGCCAGTAGCATTAACGTTCAATGTTGCAATGTTTGATGTAATCACATTTTCTGAGTATACGTTTAATTGTGTATACACATTAGCAACAGAAATTTGAGCATTGGTTGTTACGCTATTTGCAATTGTGGCGTTTGCGATATTAGCGATTGCGCCAGTAGCATTTACGTTTAAAGTTGCAATGTTAGCAGTTACAATATTACCTGTTGCGATATTAGCTAAACCTGAAACGACAGCATTGCCTGTTGTTGTATTCCAACTAACAACCAAATTTGATTTTATATTAGCATTTGCTACAACATCTAATGTTCCAGTGATATTAGCTGTTTGGAATACATTAAGAGTTTTGGCAATAGTTGCGTTTTGAGAAACTGTTAATCCTGAGTATAGGTTGGCATTTGCGCTGACTTCTAATGTTGACATCGCATTGATAGAACCAAATACATTAGCGTTTGCAGCAATGCCGCTTGAAATACCAACCATCAAATTACCAGTGTAGGTGTTTGATGCTACATTAATACCATTTCCTGTTGGCTTTGTGAAATATACTGTGTTGGCAATATTCATTGTACCAGTGTTGGCTGCAGTAATATTACCAGCAACATTAAAAATTACATTAGCGCCAAGAAGTGTGTCTAGAGATGTTCCAACGGTATTTGCACCAGTGAATACAACATAACCATTAGCGTTGACGTTTTGACCCCAAATTTGAACATTAGAAATGAGATTTTTTGTTTGAGCAGTGTTAGCAACTTGAACCAACACATTGGCGTTATCATAAATTGCATTTTGACCGTCAACAAGAATATCGCCAGTGTCATGAATATAACCAGCTGTTAGAGCGTTGGCTACAGAAGCATCAGCACCAACGATAAGAATTGTGCCGCTGGTGCAAGCAAGATAAAGAGGTCCAGCAGATGGACCAAAAGTCATGCCACCTGCATCTTTATAATACAAAGAGTTTCTTAGTTGGTTTGCGCCATTAGCGAGATTGTTGGTCGCAATACGCCATTCGTCGAATGTGTTTGCTTGTTGAATATAGGTTATATTTGCGTTAGCCATTTAATCCTCAATCTCTTTTATTTACTAATGCCTGCAGTAATTGTTTAATTTCAGACACGTCTGATTTTATCTTATTTATTTCTTCGTCACGAGCCTTCTCTTTTTCAATTTGTTTCATTCTCAATTCATGCTGTCTTACAATATTAAGATCTGTGTTCAAAATAGCCCCTGTTTTGGTGTCTTTTACCAAATACTCATGATCTTTTACTTTCACATAATTACTATTCATAATTATCCAGCTGGGTATGCAGCCACCTTTAATCCAGACAACACAGGAACAGTGGTTGGGTCAGAAGCCAATAGAACCAACTTAATAGCGAAGTATTTAAATGTTCCACCAAGAGGATACAATACACCATTTTGTGTGTATGATAATTTACCGCTTGGTTGTCCGTTCACAAGAGGGCTTGGAGCGTACATGATTTGAACTGGTGTTGACAAGTCTGGAGAAACAGGTTGGTTTACAGCAGACATTAATTGCCATTTTGTATTGCTAAATGGAGTTGTATCAGATGAAGATAAAACTTTATAGTATGCAACAACGTTTGCACCATTCGGAATAACACCAGTTACCCAAACGCGAAGATCGCCAGCATCAAATCCATCAGCTAGAACAATCTGCTTGGTGATGTACTTAGAGTATGCATTACCACCAGATGATTGATCTTCACCAGCAATACTCACAGTAATTGAGTTACAGCTTCCTGGAGTTGTGTCAGTGATTGTTGCTGTTGGTGTTGTAATATAACCAGAACCATAATTGGTCATGGTGATTCCAGTAATTACATTTGTACTTCCGTTTGGAGCAACAGCAAGAATGTTAGAGTTAGCAACGTATCCAGTAGCTTGGACACCTGAGGTTAGATTTGGCGCACTAAATGTGACGCTTATATTTGCATTATTGCTGTGCCCGCCTGAATCGTTGCTAATTGAGATGATATTTGGATAAATTGAGGCATTGTCGACAATATTAGTTCTGACAACTGCGTTCAATGAATCCTCATTATACATTGGGGAAATATCTGGATCATATGACTGAATGTCAACTTGCATTTGTAAAGATGCGTTGTTTCCAGGAAGAATATATCTTCTCTTGCCAGTTCCAGCACTTAGATAATATGATTTGGCAAAATTAAATGGAATTCCTGGAGTCACTTCAGTGTATGTTGGATCCAAATAGTATGTGTTAGATGTGCTATTGTACAATGTAGATTCAATAGCATATGTGATGTATGTTGATGGTAAAGTGAAATCAATAGACTGTATCTGAATACCATCAACATATACAGGATAAGATGTTGGTTGGATGGTATAATCTAATGTTACAGGAGCTTGACTAAATTGCGCCTTATTCAACACAAACATTAAATTCTGATTAGGTACAGGATTAAATGCTGATGAGTTTTGGCTATTGAAGAATCCACCAACAAAACCTGTTGATGAAACTCTAGCAGCATTATTTCCGCTTGT